>TARA_R110002003_G_scaffold215_1_pt1 | contig 20453 bp, 17 predicted proteins | sample TARA_R110002003 | Tara Oceans TARA_R110002003 (sample SAMEA4396441) | marine metagenome | biome: Westerlies Biome; feature: [SRF] surface water layer (ENVO:00010504); material: water (ENVO:00002006), including particulate matter (ENVO:01000060) such as... | depth 5 m
GAAGTAATAAATAGTCTATAATTATTTTTAAACGTAATCTAGGTAAGTACTCTAAATCTAACTATAACTTATAGAATATATAACCTAATCTAACTATAACTACTACTTATTACTTAGTAGATCTAACTACTACCTACGCTAGTAGTAATCTAACCTAAATTAATTTATAGTCTATGCGCTTCTAACTTAACCTATACCTACTAGTAGGTACTCCGAACCTATTTACTACTCTACGCAAACTATTACTGTTTACTCTCTTGTTGTTAGTAGATTCATGCTTGGTGCTTCGACCGCAGCAAAGCGCTGTTGCATGGAGCGTGAGTGTGCCCGTGGTGACTCTGAAGCCCTCCACGAGTGGAAGTGCGACGACTACAACGACGCTGCACTGGAGGCGGCGCGCATCGCAGAAGAAGAAGGCTGCCAAGCACTTGAACTCGCGACCTGACTTGAAGCACATGAGCGGTATAAGGTGAGAGCAGAGGCGCAACATGCTCGAGAGCAAGGTAAAAGAGTGCCTAGGCTGCGACACGCTAACTGAGAAGGTGTTGGGTTGCGACTATATGACATGCACGGTTTGGGGATGCAGAACGCATTGGTGTTGGAGCTGTAGGAAGGCCTTCAACGAAGAGAGCATTAGTAGTTACATGGATCGGGACTATAGCGGGTGGTACGCTAACGATGAGGGTGACGATTGGTAGGACTTCTAATTATGATACATAGGGGAGCGGATTGCGTGCTGCTCGACAAGGGTTGGAATGGTCGTTGAGTAGCGCGCCCACGTGGCGATTCTTGCAGACTTTTCTCGTTAAACTTTGTACCTGGCCGCATCTAGCAATTTTTGCATTGGCGAGCTATACGCGACATTCTAATTAGGTTTTTTGCTATTGTCATGCATGGAAAATTCGTTCCGCTTCACACATTGGTCGTCTGGTTGATGTGTTTTTAAAGTTTCGTACCTACCGCGCCGGCACTGGAACAGCTAGCGGCTTCGTTTTATAGGTCCCGCACCCCTGGTGCTAGAGTCAAAAACCTGGGGAAGTCTTTGGCGTGGCCCACTCAAAATGCGCGACCCCCGCTCTTTTGTCGTTGTGACGGTCGCATTTCGGTGCGCCTCCGCTTCAACGCTGTGTCCCGCGTGCCTGGAGCGTCGCTGGATATGCTTCTAATCCCCATTAGCTGCGCGTGGGGCCGCAATAAAGCCACGTCCAAGCATCCAGTCCCTGGTGTCGCGTGCTAGTGACATGCTAACACCATAATCCCGAGTCAATTAAGCGAAAATCTCCACGCAACATGAGATGGAAAAGCCACGACCAGGCGTTTTGCCTCTGGTAGTGCCCCAGAAAAGACCCTAGCCAGGCCTAGTGAAGCGGTGACGCCCTGGACGTTTCCCACTCGCCCTCACTACCATACTCGTACCGGTCTCCAACGCGGCAATGCAGGGGGTTATCACTCCCCCTCTTGGAACCAAATGTGGCGTGGAGAGGTGGGTTCCAGGTCAAAGGATGCGAGCGGTCGGTGCGCATCCCGCGTTGTTGCGACGAACGTATGCTGCTATCCCTACGGCACTATATCTCTAACATGTGGGCCTCTTAACACTCCGATGTCTCCATAGTCTCGCCCCTCCTTCTACTCTGCAGCATCTGTATATCACTTCTTGGCACCTTCAACGACTTGACGTCGCCCCCCTCTCCTCACGGAGTCCCTCGACGCCATCATGGTCCGCGATAATGGCGTCGGCGACGACTACAAGATCCCGTACTCGATGGCGCTGACGCTCATGGTCTTCATGAGCATCGCAGTGTACAATGTCATCGAGCTGACCCTCATGATCTTCCTCACCTTCAAGCGGCGCAACGGTCTCTACTTCTGGTCCCTCCTCGTGGCTACCTACGGCATCGTGCTCTACACCTTTGGCTTCTTCTTCAAGTTCTACGACATCCCCGTGCCCTCCATGTTCTTCCTGACGCTCATCGCGATTGGCTGGTGGGGTATGGTGACGGGACAGAGCGTGGTACTATATTCAAGGCTGCACTTGATCTACCGCTCGAGTGCCGATCGTGGACGCTGGGTGCTCTACATGATCATCTTTAACGCCATCATTTGCCACATCCCCACCACAGTCCTGACGTACGGGAGCAACTCGACCCACCCCGAGCCGTACCTCCGGCCATACATGATCTACGAGAAGTTCCAAGTTACCGTCTTCTTTATCCAGGAAGTTATTATCTCGGGCCTGTACGTCTACAAGACAGCACAGATCCTGCGGTCGGAAGCCAGTATCCGCGGCCGCAACGGGAGGACCGTCATGAACCATCTCATCTGGGTCAACGTCATGGTCATCGTGCTGGACATCACACTCATCAGCCTCGAGTACGCCGACTTCTACAATGTCCAGATCGTGTACAAGGCCGCCGTGTACAGCGTTAAGCTTAAGATGGAGTTCTCAATCCTTAATCGCCTGCTTGATCTCTTCCAGGGCCGCATCACGGACACATCGGAAGACCCGGGTCGCAGCCAGCACCGCACGCAGCACCATCTTTCGACTTATAATCGCGCTGGCGGAAACACGGCGACGGTGAATGGTGGTATCTCGGCTGGGGGACCGAATTCTGCATATGTCAGGATGGAGGATGATGGCGGCGGCATCAAAGTGAAGGATATGGAAGTGATCAAGACAACTGAAGTGCGCATCGAACGCAGCAAGATGTTCCCTACCGGTAGTGAAGGCGGAGACGTGGAAAGTGTGGCGTCGACAAGGGGCGAAGGGGTAAGGAGGGCGAGCAGCACGAGTTCAAGCGAAGCGCATATCGTGAGGTATTGAGGCTTGTATTAGAGGAGAAGAATTACTGCCCGCTTAGTTTGGTTTCTCGTGTTCTTGTCTGCTGTGGGATGTTGTCGCGAATAAGGGCGTAATGATGCCATATACCACTGAATTTAATGCTTTATCGATGGATACTGTTGTTCACGGATTTGTCTACGCGCATACACAGGTTTCTTGAAAGCCAAGATCTCTTCATGTACCTGCTTTGGTAGTCTTTGACGCTACATTGCTCTACGTTGCCGATCATTCGGTCCAGACTCTATCCATCATCTACCTTGAAAACGGCGGTTGGAAGGTACCTTACGCAAAGCGTACTCGTGCCTCGCGTTGTCGTTCGAATCAAGCTTGTCGCAAATTACACATCAATCTTCGCAACCCTCCAGCTCTCCTAGGATATGTGATCAACGCCATATAACACGTCCCTTGCAACGAAACATGCCCGTTAAATTCCCAAACGTTTCTCCTGCTAGCATGTCACCAAGTACCGGCAGTAGTGCCACACCAATAAACGTTGCGTTCGGCCTACCTGCTCCCCTTCTCCTGGTGGCGTTTGGCACGACTCGTGCGCTTTCGCACTCCCCAACGAATCCGGCGCTGTGGGCAGAGGGAGACGGTATTGCCTGCACTAGTTTGAGGAGCCAGGACGGTGACTAACTGGCTTTGTGGGCGTTCGCGGGTTCACGAGTAGGGTCCTCGGCAGCGCGGCCATTCATCCCATGTGTTACGCAAGGTTTCGCATCCTCATAACAGGAGGAGCATTGTTGCCTCCATCCGGATCATAGCACTCTTCATCTCTTCAATTTGGTTCAAGATAAAGATGTTCATGAGCCGTAGTGCGTTCGATACTAACCAAATCCCCTAGGTTCTCTGGTCTGTCCATTAGGATCCAAATGTAGCAAGCAATGTTACCATTTGTACATATAGCGATACTATTTGCATTCGTTGGTTCACAATTAATAGTTGGACCATCGGGTGAAAAAATTAAGCGTGATGTTAGGTGGAACTTCTGCAAATGCTCCGTAATCTGGGAGAGCCTTGTCGAGGCCGTCGTGCACCTGCTAGATGTGCTTTGCTGTGAGTGCATCGGATTCCGGGGTGGATGTAGCGAGGAAATCCATTGCAATGTAAACATCGACCATTGCGCCTGCGATGTTTGTAGGTTATCCGAGAAAGCGAAGACAATTCCATTTTGGTATTTTCCATTTGGAAATTGTGAAATTGCCGCAATCAGAAGAGTTCAATAGATCATCATTACCGGCCGAACGATTCTGTGGAACATGCCGCGAACAGTGTTACGCCACTTGGGTGCAGTGAGCTGGTATCACATGCCGAAGGTTTGGGTCCAGACTCATGAGTGTGTGGATCTGAAGCTGGGACAGTCAGCCGCCATTGGTCTTGGGCCAATCCCACCTTGCAATATCAGAGTGTGGCTGCTCTGCGCATGCTTCGGGTCATTCTTGGCACTATGCTCGATCGTTCTGCCAGCATCTGTTCAGAGGGAATGATGAGATCTGGCGTACGTCCATCGAGGAGGAATTCCCTGGAAAACCACCTGGGTCTCTGAGATATCGAGGTTGGATCTCGTATCTATTCAATTCGAGACATTTCAGATTCAGCGTTCTATCAAATCGTCCAGCTACCTAAAGCCACTCCTTCGTGGTTAGACAACTAAGAGAGAACGACAATAACTTAGGGCGTTCGTGCAAAGTGGTGCGCTAACCCTCTAATACTGCGGCACTGTGTGTAGTATCGCTCTTACGGGTATTGTATATTTAAAGGGTTAGAGTTGCGAAGACTGTATATAATCGAGTACATTATGCGCATTATATCTATTGTTGCAGAAAGTATTTCGTATTGAACTCGTCTACTATTTCTTAGACTACCTTTACAATATCTATAGCTCTAGGCGAGTCCGAATAATAGTATATCGAGGTCGGACGAGGGATTAACGGCGGGTCTGCGGAGCTGGAGGGCAGCGCGACGGTTTATCTCTATGGCATGCAAGCTTTCGTGTTAGCTATAGTCGTGCAATACACTGCATCTTGACGTTGCACGATGGCTGTATCGGAAGCTGATTGCGGTTTGGGTGCTGGGTGTGTTCGTTAACATGAGCTATAACGCACCTTCAGACGAGCCGGTTTTCGGGTGTGCACGCGGGACGAGGGTGGTTGTCGGCCCATATGGGCTTTCAAGGCCTTCTTCAATTGGCCGACGCTCGTTGCACCAACTGGTGCTTCACCGGTGCGGCTGAATGTTGGGCCTCTGTGATCAAATCATTATTACTGCTGGTGAGCGATTCACCGGCGCGGCTGCATACTGGGCATCTACGATCAAATCAATATTATTACTACATGTGAATTACAGTTCCGTGTCTCGATTTCGCGGTCAAACTTCGGTGCTGTTTGGCAACGAACCTGCCTTCGAGCCTACTCGGTTCACACAATCTCGAAGCTTCGGCAGAGTAAGTCACGTTACCTGTTTAGCGTACACCTAGATTATATATTGGGTGACGTTGTGTACCGCAACAAACAACTCATGAGAAGAGAGCATGCCATTGCAGAAGGTAGCCTCCACGGCTAGCGGCTGGGCACACCTCCGCAAGCAGCTGGGCCACGCGAGGCGCTACCTTCCAAGGTTCCCCTGTTGCTCTACTGCCACTCTTGTCAGCTACGAGTGAACATGACAGTGATTGCTAAAGTGACGAACGAATAACAAAACGCTGTAAAGCCACAAAATTAGATTTTAATTCGCCCCGACCGACAACTGCTCATAACTTGAGCCCCCTTGTTCTGTTCTCTCGTAGCTTAAAGAGGCAGTACGGTACCGGCAGCCCGAGGGGTGCTTCTTTCCAACCTTAGGTGCTGAGACTCCGAGTCCAAACAGGACACCTCCTCTGTTAGTATGCGGGCCGACATAGAACACATGGTAGGTCCCGGGCGCGTGTTGAAATAGTGTCAAGAAGCTAGAAATCCGCACGATCGTTGACGTGTAGAAGTGCTCGTAACATTTACTTGTTTCTCGCTCCTTATTTACAAAATATAGTCTCGTTGATGTTACTCTACACAATGCTGCGTTTCAAACTTGGTAACATTTCCCAAACTCCGCGCTATGCAATTGGACCAGAACCGGTACTCAGGTTGAAAGTTACCGCCTGCCTCGTCCTGCGCCAGCACCAGCACCACCTCCTCCCATGCCACCCATTCCGCCCATCATCTTCATCATCGCATTCATGTCCATGCCGCCCATGCCACCCAGCGCTGACATGTCTGGCATGCCTCCGCCTGCACCACCCGCACCACCACCTCCGAGCATCTTCATCATCGCGCCGAGATCTGGCATGCCACCGCCTCCACCGCGACCAGCCGCGCCACCCATGCTCTGCACCCGCTTCTGCATAGCCGCAAGCTGCTGTTGCTTGTTGCCTCCACCCATAGCACCCTGCGCTTTCTGCATGTTGGCCATACCGCCCTTCATCTTCTTTGCCATACCGGCCATCATGCGGTGCTGTGTGAGGAGCTCTTCGACTTCGCGCACTGAGGTCCCGGAGCCGCGCGCGACTCGCGTCATGCGTGTAGGCTGATCGACGAACATTTTGCCGTCCGACTCCAGCTCTTTCTCAGTCATGCTGTCGCAGATGTAGATCATGCGCTTGAGCTTGGTCCCGCCTTCCTCGTCGTCCATGCCGCCCATCATGTTGCTGAGTCCGGGTATCATGCCGGCCATTTTCGAAAGCGGACCCATCTTCATGATGTTGGAGAGCTGATCTCGTAGATCCTTGATCGTGAAGATACCCTGCGTGATGTGCTTCATGGTGTCTTTTTGATCCAGCTTGAGCGACTGGACGTGCTCGACAAGTCCTTGTACATCGCCCATGCCAAGCAGTTTCGAGACGAATGGCTGCGGACTGAAGCGCTCCAGGTCCAGCATATGTTCTCCATTACCAATGAATACAATTGGCGTATGTGTTGCCGCAACAGCTGAGATGGCACCACCTCCGGCCGCCGCACCGTCCGTCTTGGTGATGACAATGGCTCCAAAGTCTGCCGCCTCCTTGAAAGCCCGCGCCTGTGCCTCTGCTGCCTGACCAATCGTCGCATCAAGTACCATAATGGTCTGGTCTGGCTGCACAGCATGCTGAATCTGCACCATCTCGTCAAACAAGTCCTTCTCCTGCCTGTGTCGGCCCGACGTGTCCACGATGATGATCTCGAAGCGCTCCTTCTTGAACTTCTCGACACCCTCAGCTGCCACAATAACAGGGTCCGTCTGTGTGTGGCTACCAAAGTATGGGATCTTGGCCTTGGTCGCGTTCTGCTTCAGCTGGTCGAAAGCACCAGCACGGAAAGTATCCGCGCACACCAAACATGCCTTGAACCCTCTCGCCTGGTACCATCTCGCCAGCTTTGTACATGTCGTCGTTTTTCCGGAACCCTGCAGACCCACAAACATGATGACGTTGGATTTTCCCTTGCGCGGCTTGAACGGTTCGGCGTGTGGATCGACCAGCTTGACAAGTTCATCGAAAACGGTCTTCTGTATGAGGCGCTTCTTGTTCACGCCCGGCGCAAGGTGTTTGAAGTCGACGGAGCGCTTAATCGACTGGCGCAGGTTCATGACGAGCTTGACGTTGACATCGGCTTCGACGAGAGCATTGGAGATCTCCTTGACCATAGCATCGAAGGCCTGCGACTGTTAGCGGGCATCTGGTGAGGAGTTGTAGTCTCGTACCTTTTCGTCGAGGTTCGGCGACCTCGTGAGGTCCTGAACCGCGGCGTTGATGCGCCGCCCTAGGTCTTGAAGCACCATGGTTGAGGGTGAGTGATAAGGAAATGGTGGAAGTTCAGGTGTGCGCAGTGACGATGCGATGCTGGTCGGAGGTGTGCTGTGGGGAATGTGGCCCCGCGACTTGGCGTCGGTGAAAGCGAGCTTGAAGTTGCCGATCTCGAACTTTTTTCTGGTCGCGACTTTCACCGGACCTTGACGACCACAATTCAGCCAACAAACACTACAATGGTGAACACATCGCTCAAACGACGACGGACAGAGGACCAGCTGCGCGGAAAGGTGCCGAAGAAAGAAAAGAAGAAGGTGAAGAAGCAGAAGTTCTACCACAGTTCGAGTGAAGACGAAGGCGGCGCGCGAGATGCTCCGCTCGATTACGAGCACAAGCGCCCGGATAGCGACGATGAGCCATTCGAGCCGACCGGTGCAAACGCGACATTGCCCAGGCCAGAAGGCGAAGCAGGAAAGCCTAAGAAGCAGCCCAAGTCTGTCCAGAAAGCGGTTCCACAACCAGCATCGGAGCCCGCCGCTCCACCAAAAGCTACACCCAAGCACACGGCCAACCTACCCGTCAAATCAGTGTTGAAGAAGACAGCGCCGGTGAAGGAACTCGAGGATGGCGATAGTGTCGATGATTCACCGGGCGACGACGAGGAGGAAGACGATTCCGAGCCCGAAGCCGACGAGTTCGATGTCGAAGACTCTGAGAGCGACGCATCCGACTCGGAAGCCTCAACAACGGCTGCGCGCAAAGTGCGGAAACGTAATGACCCGGAAGCCTTTGCGACGTCGATATCGAAGATTCTCAACACGAAGCTCACCACCACCAAACGCTCCGAACCAATCCTTTCGCGCTCGAAAGACGCACAAACGGCGAACAAGGAGATTGCTGACAGCAAGCTCACGGAGAAGGCGAGGAGGCAGGTAGTTGTCGAGAAAAAGGCTGCGCAAGAGAAGGGGCGTGTCAAGGACGTCCTGGGCTTGAACGACTCGAGCATAAGCACGGCAGAGACTACGGCGCAGGAAAAGGCATTACGACGGACGGCGCAAAAGGGTGTCATCAAGCTGTTCAACGCAGTTCGCGCGGCGCAAGTCAAGGGTGAGCAGGCCGAGAAGGAGGCCAAGTCGCAGAACGTGGTGGGTCTGGCGAAGAGGGAAGAAAAGGTCAAGGAGATGAGCAAGCAGGGCTTCCTCGACATGATCACGGGCGGGTCGAAGAAGGAGGGATCTGTGGAGGCATAACCTCATTGCGAGTTGCATTGTTTGGCGTCCGGTGTGCAAAATTCAAGTCTAGGATGCATTCATGATACCATTCTATCTACAAATACAGCCATCCAAGTCGTCCATCGACCAACGCCGCAATGCGAGCGGAGTGCCTATATTACAATCCTGCCCTATATCCATTTCAAATCATGCACAAATGCCACCCAGACCCGCCCTCATCACTTGAAATCACTCTCCTGCAAATTCCTCGTAATCCGAGGCAACCTGACCACTAGCCCGTTGATCTCCTTGCTCATCTTGACCTGGCACCCCAGCCGGCTCGTCTCCGTCAACCCAAATGCCAAATCCAGCATGTCGTTCTCATCATCATCTGGCTCCTCCATTTTGTCGTAGTAGGCTTCGTCTTCGACAATGACGTGGCAGGTTGAGCAGGCGCAGGAACCGCCGCATGCGCCTTCCATCTCGAGGTCGTTGGCTTGGGCGATGTCGAGGAGGTTGTCGCCATCCGCGACGGTGAAGGTGTGGGCTTGGTTTTCTTTGTCTATGAAGGTGATTGTGCGTCTGCAGTGACATCAGTAGAGGAACTGGTGGCTGGGAGTGCTTGCGTACTCTTCCCCAGGTTTTGGTGGGTCGAGATGGCCGTGGCGGGGTGCGGGAGTTGATGAGAATTGGCGGCGTTGTCGTAGTAATGATGTCGAAGAGCTGGATATTCTTGATTCCTGCTGCAAGCACAGCGATATCCTCCCCTTCGCTCCATCAGTTCCCCATGGTGCTGCAGTTCTGACTCGACTCGAAAACTTGCGCAAACTCGACAATGCGCATGTCGGCCGCGACGGAATTCCCTCTGACCACCGCAAAGCACTCACGCAAGTCCGCCTCGAAGCCATTCTGCCCGCAAATACGAGAAAGGGTGTGCGAGAAGCAAACGAAAAAGAATTGCTGCACGACGGCTGTACCGCCATAATTCCGAAGTCTGTGAGACGTCAAGAGCTCGGGCCGCCGTGCGCCACCAACCACCTTGCATAGCGGCGTGCGCATCACCTCGGAAAACACCCAAAGCCTGTTCACCGCGTGTGCTGCAATTATCTGCAATACACTGCTAGCCATGGCAACCTCGCGCGATGCCCCGAATCCGCTGCGCCCGTACTACATCCCGCCATCGATAGGGCTGCCGCCAGACGTGCCGCAGAACCAGAGTTCCGCCGTCTTCAACGCTCGCTCGTCAAAACCCAGTCTGGGCAGCCAGGCACGCGATATTCTGAGCGATCTTGATTATGACTCGTACTTTCCAGACACGTCGCCGACGGTAGCGGGGCATGCGAAGAGACTGCTGGACCAGGCTCTGTGGAACTACACGAGCGTGCTGCTGGCCCAGCCGTTCGAGGTTGCGAAGACGATATTGCAGGTTCACGAAGCGAGCGGGCAGCTGCCGGCCCTGAGCAGGATCAATACGGAAGAATGGGGAAGCAAGAGCAGGCCGGACAGCTTCCACAGCGGGAAATACGTGGATGTATGTTGTCCATGACTGACATGTGAATGAAGGCTGATAAAGGCAGTATCCGTCAGAGGAAGAGAGTGACGAGGATTCGCCCGGCTACTTCACCTCGACCGCACCCAGGCATCCAATACCAGCATACTCACCGGCCGAGTCAAGATCACAATCGCCAGGCAGACGTCGACGGACACCACGGAGCCGGTCGCGCTCAGAAACACCCACACGCGCTCCACCACTCGCACCCCGCAAGCTCGACCTCAAGCGACCAGATTCGTTGCTAGAAGTGATTGCACAATTATGGCAGAAAGAGTCGGCGTGGGGTGTGTGGAAGGGCACGAATGTTACCTTCATCTACAACTTCCTGCTCAAGACAACGGAGAGCTGGCTGCGGAGTGCTATCTCCGCCATCCTGAATGTACCGGATCCGGGTCTTATGACAGCAGCAAGCGGTATTGGTGGCCTCGACATAATAGACAGCCCGAGTCCATTGATGTCGCTGGGTGTCGCCGTCGCCGCGACCGCCATTGCCGCCTCTCTCCTCGCCCCTCTAGACCTCATCCGAACACGTTTGATCGTCACACCCATCTCGTCGTCACCACGCTCAATCTACCCATCGCTCGCCCTTCTCCCGTCATTATCCGTCTCGCCAAGGATCCTCCCCGTAACACTGCTCCACGCCTGCATACCAACGTTAATCTCTTCCTCAACACCGCTAGTATTACGTTCCACACTCAGCATCGACCCTATCCTGACCCCAACAACCTACTCCTTCAGCACGTTCTTCTCCTCCATATCCGAACTCTTCATCCGCCTCCCGCTGGAGACCGTGCTACGCAGAGGCCAAGTCGCGGTGCTGCAAGATCACGAGGAACAGCGCGTCAGCTCATCATACCGTACATTGTCCTCATCGCGACAACGAAGCCCGGCAGACGGACCCGATACAAGCTTCAGGACGATCGTCGAGCCAGGACAGTATCGCGGCGTGCTAGGAACAATGTGGTACATTGCCAGAGACGAAGGTATCACGATTGTCAGCCCGAACGCAGCCAAGGCCGCGAGCGCCAAGAGCATGGGTTTCGAGCGACCGAGTCGGATGCGGAAAGGCCAGGGCGTACATGGGCTGTGGCGGGGTTGGAGAGTGGGTGTCTGGGGACTGGTTGGCATCTGGGGCGCAGCTGCGATGGGTGGAGGTGGCGGCGAGTTTTAGACGTCGTTGTATGCGGTGGTCGACGTGTTTTACGACTCTATTGTGGTTGGTTAAAGCGACTTGTACATGATATCCACGGTTCCACATCTTCGCTCTTGAAGAACTCTATATACACAGCGGCGTTTTACGAAATATGAACATGGATACGCTCAATGCGCTGCGCTGCGCTCACCCACGCATATCTCGACTTATAATCTCCCCTGCTCCAGCCCTATTTCCAACCACCCACCCCTCCCAACCCTGCCTCCAACTCCATCTCATCTTCCTCCGCAAGACTAACAAGCACCTCCCACGCCCCCTCCCCGCCCCGTCCTCGCGGCAAAACAACAATCCCCCCCTCCCCACTCCAACACGCCCGCCTCATCGCCACGGGCGTCGCACTGCTCGTCCCCGGCACGCCCCACTCATTGTCCATACCCATCCCGCGCCAATCCGTAATGTACACGTCGGGCCCATTCGCGAAGCGCAGGTCCTGACAATCAATCGCCGGCGTCGCGGCGTTCGATGCGACGAGCGTGGCCAGTCGTGCTGTGATCGCGCCCCGATCGAATGTCCCCAACGCGTCGGCGATTCGGAGCGCAAACGGCGCCATGGCCTCCGGGCTGATTGAACCCACCATGGCTGGGAGCGATTCGATGTGCGGTTTCGCGCTGAGCACACAGTTCCCGATGTACGTGGCCGCGCGCTCGAAGGTTCCGCCGAGGCGACCGCGCAGGTCGACGACGACGGCGAGGCTGCTGGATTGCGTGGAGAATGGGGATAAGAGCGCGGAGCGCGCGAGGTGGATGTGGGACCATGTGAGCGCGGCGAGGGCGATGAAGGGGGAGATGCGGGTGCGGGTGAGGGTGGAGAGGGTGTGTGCTAGAGCTACTATCTTGTCCTGTGAGAAGCGCAAGAGTTTCGTGGAAACTTGATAACTTCCGGTGCGTAAACCTGGCTTGACAGCAGCGGTGGGAGGATGTGGTAGTGTTTGTTCCGGCGCTGAAGATCTTGCGAGCGTGTCGAGCATTTCTTCCACACTTCCTCCGTCTCCATCCCCATCCCCTTGTCCCTCACCCTCGTCCGCATCGGCGGTTATCTCAACGCCATTTCGCACCCCCCGACTCCACGTCGAATACACCCTCCTCATTCCCGTCCCGTCAGCAACGCAATGATGGCACCACACGCTCAGCACCAAACCACCGTGCACAAACGTCGCCTGGGCAGCCATGACGGGTACGTCGATGTCTTTCGCCAGCGTCGTCGGGCCCGTGGCATATGCGTCCCCGTCATCGAGGCCGGGGTGATTCTTCAGTAAAGCCGGACAGAAGATGTCGGCGGGGAAGTCGTTGGGGTCGAAATGCCGCGCCGCGAGGGTGTCGAAGGAGAACTTAGGATCGTCGACGACGGCGAAGGATGGAGAGAAGATACGATTTATGTCTGTAGCTGCATTGATGTTTTGAGGATGGACAAGCCTCAGTTTTCCGGTCGTGCGGTCTGGGATACTCAAACTCCCAGCGAGTTGTGGGAAGCGTTGGAGCGTGACGGCTAGGCCGGTGCGGAGGGCATGCACTGCTGCGTCGGCGTGGCTGGGACTGAACGCCGGGAAAGGGAAGATGGTGAGGTGACGTCCGTAGTTGCGGATGTGGGGTTGTTGGTCGAGAAAAGAGAGGGGATGAGTAACTGTGTTTGGAGGTTGGGACATTGGGTAAGATGCGCGAAACTATGATGGGAACAGAGAGTGTTGAGAATGGAAGTAGAGGAGACTTTTCTGTGGAACGGGGTGTCGAGGGTAATGCGTCATGGGTGGACATGTGTGCTTGTTGTTCTGTGCGATCGAGTGCTGTTCCCGCCCAATAAGTCGTGTTTCCCGTGGGCTCGAGTGCTGTTCTTTGTGCAGTCAATTCTTGCCAACAATGCATGTGTGGGTACCACCGGGTTGTACAAAATCGTCACTCCCGTATGTTCGAGGCATGTTTGATTGTCTTGTCTGCGTACCACATCAACGTGTTACACTAGTGCCACAATGCGGTTCTGCGCCCACCCACTTTCTTCGAACAGACTTACCCGGCGACTACCCTCTTAACAAGGTCACCTAGCCCTTCGACCAGCCTTGTCATCTCACCTTCTTCGAGGCAAGCCAGGATTTCGTAGTCCCTCTCTTCCTCATCTCTCCGTGGCAGGATCCTGATCCCACCTTCGCTTAGGTAACTAGGCTTACGAATAGAAGTCGGTTTGCTGTCCGTCGTCCCTGGAATGCTCCACGCATAGTTCGGGCCCTGATGCTGCCAACTTGTCATGAAGAGGTCTGGGCCGTTGGCATATATGAATGCTTGGGTGACGGTGGATGGATCGGAAACGCTGGAGAGATATTGCAAGCGCTTGGTAAACCAATTGGCATCAATGGAGGACAACGTTTTATGCAGTGCAGAGGCTATCGCAGGATAACAAAGTTCCGGTGAAGGGACATCCAGGATTGAGCCAACGTCAAAATCAGTTGTGGCGTACAGCGCCATGTTACCCATGAAATCCTGTGCAAACTCCTCGCCTGCTCGCTTGCGCATGTCTACGGCTATGCCTAGTGTTGTGGTTGTGTAATTGCCTTGTTGCAGGCTAGGAGCACGTGCATGTGTTACTTGTGTCCACATCATCGCCGCTAGGGCGATGAATGTCGAGATACGCGTGTTGGTTATATATCCGAGCTCGGTTCTGGTTGCTGAAACTCGGTTCGCCGAAATGCTAAGCACTTTTGCTACGACCGTGCAAGAACTTGAGTGGAGTGGTCGTACGGTTGATTTCTTCGTCACAGTAGTAAGTTCTGGGCAGCCTGGAACAGGAGTCCCGGAAGGCATACATGCCATTATGTCCAGAGCTTTGCGTCCCAGGGAGGAGTCATAGTTCTGTACCGTAGTCGTCAACAGTCCTGTGATTTCTCCAGGGCCGCCGTTGAGCGCCTTCACGTATCCACTCCAAGTTTCGTACAGCGTGTCTAGCGCACCTCCATCGACAGCACTATGGTGCGTATAAATACTCATAACCATTCCATTTGGAACGAACGTCGCCTGCGCGCTCATGATGGGAATGCCATAGCCATTCGTAGCGCTTGCGCCTTTCTCCGCGTACGGATCTTCAAGACCAGCATGGTTCTTCAATCCAAGTGGACAAAACGCGTGGGATGGGAGCATCGCCGGTGGAAACCCTGCACTTTTCATTGCTCCGTAGTCGAACTTGGTGTTCGCAGCCATGGCATAACTTGCGGTCATGAGGATATCACCGTGATCTCGCCGTACAGGATCTGGGTAACTTGCTTTCAGCTTCCTGTTGATGGATCTGCCTTGAGCGTACCGACAAGGAAGGGATAATGGTGTAGTGCGAGCGAAAGTCCTCCGCGCAGAGCGTGCAACACATCGTCGGCGTAGGATATGTCTGGGAATGGAAAGATGAGAAGGTGCTTTATGTATTGGCGATACACAGTCTGGTCGATAACCGAGAGATGGAGCTCCTTGGTGGCAATCATGGTAAGAGTGCGGTGTTTCAATATGGCTGGTGTGTGGGATTAAGGCGGCGAAGCCTTTATACTCATGGCGTTTGGTCCCTTAGAGAGCAGGTAAATATCGGCTCCATCACACCACCCAGTTTCGTTCAACCGGTGAAGTTATCAGCACAACGAGCAGTCGAAGTAGCTGGTAGTCCCAAGCCTTTACCATGGCGGTGAAGTTTGTCGTGAAGATTCCGAAACATTGGTAGATTGGACGTCGCCGAAGACAGAAAAAATCTCTGGTGTGATTTCAGGGAGTCAGATTCGGTATTGCAGCGTTTATACCCATTTCGCAGCCCTGCTTCGTTCGAGTCCGATCATGGCCGATTGATGGACCTGGTCACCTAGCACACCCGCCTTTTGGAGAATGCCAACAGTCTTATCGACGACTTCCTTCTCAACACCGCGGACGTCGTGCGCAAAACGCACGGTCTTCAACCACTCCCTAGCGTCCTCCTCGGAATAGTCCAATTTCGTGCTGATATACTGCACGGCCTCTTCTTGGTTCTCTTCAAAGTGCTTGACTCCGTTGTTGATCTTCTTCAGCACATCTTCCAGCTCCTCCTTCAATGCTGGTTTGCTTGCGTTCGGCGTTGAGCTCCAGTTTGTAGGGTGAATAAGGTCGTTCACCGCCACAATCTTCCACGACGACCAGGGTGTGTAGATTTCGCCGATGCGCTTGATCTCGCCGTTGTCGTAGTACCGTTTGGAAGTGAAGTGCTCCCACATGAAGAAGTCCGCTGTGCTGTTGTTGACGCCATCGCGGAGGTTTGAGAATGTGTTCAGAGGCTCGACGGGAAATGGCGGATCGTCGGACGAGGTATCGAGCCAGCCTTGCTGATCTGCCAGGACAAAGCTCATCACATAGCTGCCACTTCCGATCCGCGACACGCCGACCTTCTTGCCTTTGAGGTCGTCTATTCCCTTCAGCTCTTCTCTTTTCGCGCCCGTTGAGATAGCCCAGCATAATGGCGTCTCGACGTATGTGCCCACAACACGGAAGCCCGCATCCTCTTTTGCTCCCTGCGCCTTGCCAAGAGCCGCGATCCAACCTTCTGTCAGACCGACGCCGATATCAATCTCCCCAGCTTGCAATGCTGTCACCATGTGACCTGTTCCAGAGGGGTACGGCAAAAGTCGCGAGTCGAGGCCGTAATGCTTTTTCGCAAATTCGAGCGGGGTTGAGAAATGCTCTGGATGAGATCAGCATGCATTGGTTGTCTGATGGTTAGAGTAGCATGAAGGCATACCAGGCACAAAGCCAATTCTCAGTGGTGCCATCGCCGGTGTATGGGTGGAGAATTGGCAAAGCTGGCGCAGGATTGAGGTTGGGCGTGGGGCTCGAACTGCTCGGATCATTGCTCAGGTACTGATCTTGTAGTCAGGTTAGGACAATATTATTATTTCCTTTGAAGAAACCTGCGCAACTACAGTTTCTCGTACTATGTGTAAAGAAGCACGCTTGCTGTGGTGAGGGAGTGAGCTTGCGGAGCTACCTTCGGTGATGCCATCCAGGAGGAGCATGGACCACTCGTTCCGAAATGTTTCCGAGCGATCCCGATGACCGCATTTTTCTAAACTTCCCTCTCAAACAACTCTCATTTCGCGTCATCCTTTGATATTTTGATGCTTTTCCATTTGGCTTTGAGATACCCTAGACGTGCTTGCTTCATTAGCAGTGATCGCATTTGCATCTTTGTTCAGTTTTGTCGTTTTTCCAATAGCAGTATGACTTCCGGGCAAATATCGCTCCGGGCAAAGACCGTCGCGGTGGTAGGCGGTGGACCATCTGGCGTGATAGCAGCGAAGTATCTCAAAACGGAGAAAGCTTTCGACAAGATCGTTCTTTTTGAGCAGAGAAGCAGACCAGGTGGCATATGGAATTACACGGGCGAGCAACGAGATGAAGACCTCTTTACTATTCCGCAAACCAACCCAAGAGGGAAAAACCAGGACCCTCAATGGAGGCACCCGGATGGCGAGGATGGCTCTCATATCACGACCGGCTCCAATGGGTGGCAAACTCAACTATCATTCTTATCGCCGATGTACGAAAAATTGGAAACGAATATTCCTAGAGGTCTGATGGGCTTTCAGGGCTTGGATTGGCCAGAAGATAGCCAGCTTTTCCCGACTCATGAGACCGTGCTCAAGTATATTGAAGACTATGGGAAATATGTACAAGACCTAGTGCAGTATGAAACACAGGTCATCAATGCAGAACCCACCAGCGATACTCCGGACAGCAGCTGGCAAATTCGAATAAGGAATTTGCGCACAAATGAAGTGCACGAGGAGACCTTCGACGCCCTCATTGTAGCGAATGGACATTTCATTGTCCCGTACATTCCTGAGGTTGAAGGTATACAAGATTGGAACAAGAAACATCCGGGCGCTATCACGCATTCAAGATACTACAGACGTCCCGAGGAGTTTGAGGGCAAGAAGGTCATCGTAGTTGGCAATTCCGCATCCGGCGCAGATATTAGCAACCAGATCGCTCCGTACTGCCAGCAACCGCTACTTTGGTCTAGCAAGTCTGTCTCGATGTTCTCAGCCTCGCATGGCTCAGGTGACCCACGTCGCCACGAGGTGCCGCCGATAGCACGCTTCACGCCGGAGAATCGCGGCGTGGTGTTCGAGGATGGCAGCGCAGAAAGTGATATCAGGGCCATAGTGTTTGCGACGGGATACTTTTACTCTCTACCATTTCTTGAAAACGTCAAGCCTGCACTCATCACGGATGGCAGTCATGTCAATCACACCTACCAGCACTTGTTCTACGCCCCACAGCCGACATTATCCTTTCTTGCGCTGAATCAACGGGTCATTCCATTCCCAATCGCAGAAGCCCAAGCCTCGGTCCTTGCACGCGTGTACTCGGGCCGTCTATCTCTACCATCCTTTTCCGCAATGCAGAAATGGGAGCGGGAAGTGATCGCACAGATGGGCGATGGCCGGAACTTCCATCTCCTGCCTTTTCCAAAAGATTGGAATTACATCAACGAGATGAGTCACTGGGCATTGAGTGCGTCGCCGAAAAAGGGACTGGAGAATGACGGACAGGGCAAGCTGCCACCGGTTTGGGGCGAATGGGAGTTCTGGTGTCGAGAAAATTTTCCGGCTATTCGGAGAGCGTTTGGGGCTCTGGGAGAGAAAAGACATAAGGTTAGAACGTTGGAAGAAGTGGGATTTAGTTACGAGGATTGGAAGGAGGAGAAGGCTAGGGATGAGGGCAAGATGATATGATATGATTCTCACCTGATTGTCAATATCTTACTTCGGCTTCACCCCGTACCATTCACGATGCCACAGCTTCCGCAGTGCATACGTTGATCCTCAGTTAAGTTCGCTCCTACTGATCTTGCTGCTCATTGAGTATGACGGACGGGATTTTGGATTTTGTATCTCAATGCGAAGGTGGTTCAGGCTACTCGATGACCTGAATTCGTGCAGTGCCATGTATAGCGATCCCTACGGATCTATTCACGTGATCACACACGCCCAACAGCAAACAATGAGCCCAGCTTCAACCGCCTCGTTGCCACCAGTGCAACGACCCCGACACTCATGATCGCCGCAGCACAGAACCACACGCCGTTGAAGTTCTTTACAGCATCCTTGCCATCGCCCTTGATTTGTCCTGTCAACGGATTACCGAGAAGTCCGCCAAATGATGCAACGAGGTACGCAAGACCCAGTCGCACGCCCATATCTGCGGTACTCGGCGACAGGTCGGTAATGGTTGGTCCAGGAATAATGATGACGCCGCCAGAGAGGAAGCCATACACGATGCTGATCGCGATGAGGGAGTTTAGGGTTTGCGCCAATGGAAGCAAGCAAAGGGTGGCGATGCAGGCGACACTCAGCGGTAGAAGGGTGTTAACTCCACCATAACGATCGGCGATGAAGTTTGGTACGAAGCGGCCAAAGATATTAGCCGCATTCATGATGCTAAGCAGGTTGAATGCCATGTCTTTTGACACGCCGAGCTGCAGCGCGTACTCCTGGATGAAGAAGAACGGCACAAATGACGATGCCACAAAGAGCGTGAACGCGCCAACGAAGACCGTGTACGGGAGGTCCTTGAAGTGGTGAAAGCCGAATTTGGAGCCCTTCGAGCCGTATTGAAGTTGTAGCCGCATCACTACAAAGGCGACGACATTCGTAGCAAGGATGACGAGCGCGAGAATGCGAACTGCCCATGCAAAACCAACGCTGAGGAACAGCGAGCGCATCGAGAGCGTGTAAGCAATGCCTGCCACGCTCGCGCCCGTAGATGCAAGACCGGTTGCTAACATGCGCTTTTTCTCGAAGAACATTGCCAGCACAGCGACGGGGATCAGTGCAAGAAGACCGCTGCCAATACCCATGCAAACTCCTTGGGACAGCAGAATGGCCCAGTAGCTCTTGAAGTAAGAAGTCAGAATCAGACCTAGCACTTCGAGCGCTGTGCCAACTGCAATGATGCTTTTGAGATATCCACGATCCAGCAGCACGCCGCCGGGCAGACATCCAATCGTGGTGAAGAACAATTGGATCGATCCGATCCATGCAATCGCCGCGGCATCTTGATCCGGCATCAATGTGTCGACGTAGTAAGTCTGGAAGACGCCGAACGCGTTTGGTAGACCCCTGCACCAATTAACATCAAACCCCAAATCCAATGGGACGACTCACCAACTGTTCGCAAATATGATGAAGCCACCCAATACCTGCATCCACGCAACAGCGCCATGATCCACGGGGTAGTCGGGATGATCCTGCGCACTCGCCGTAACCTCGTGTGCGCGAATCTGCGCTACTCCCGATCTCGCCTCCTCAGTACGGTTCCTCAACAGCGGTTGTCGTTCGTCTGCCATGGTCGCTGGCTGGAAATTTCGTCAAAGTATAGCAAGCCAAAGTATACGGGCAACGCGCCAACTTATTGCCCACAATCCGTGCAGCCGAGGAGGTAATTTTTCATACATCGTCGATGCGATCGTCAGAGGCTGACGGCACGTGTGCTCATGAGTCCCTGCGCAGATTGTTTTGGTTGGTCATTAGTGCGGCGGGATGATGCAGGTCCGCCGTACCTGTGGGGAAAGACGGTGAGCAAAGGGAAGTGTGACTTCTTCCAAGGTTTGGATAGGTAACACGGTTTTCCATGGCAGTACGTCATTCCGATCAATGAGGGGCATTGGGGCCAGCGAACAGCTGCGATGTTGGTAGGAATCAAAACAAGCAAGCGTGGATTTAATCAAAGTATTATACGTTCTAACTGACTACATAATAATAGACGTGCTAATAGTGCTACAAACTGAGAGCTGTCTTGTTGCGGTGACGAAGTCGATCGTGAACAGGCCCGTGCGCTCGGTTAACTTACCGCCTCCCTCAAGCTACGAGGGAAAATACTGGGGTGTTGTAC
>TARA_R110002003_G_scaffold814_1_pt1 | contig 20431 bp, 14 predicted proteins | sample TARA_R110002003 | Tara Oceans TARA_R110002003 (sample SAMEA4396441) | marine metagenome | biome: Westerlies Biome; feature: [SRF] surface water layer (ENVO:00010504); material: water (ENVO:00002006), including particulate matter (ENVO:01000060) such as... | depth 5 m
ATCATCGTCTTAGGTCGTAAGAATAAGAAGCCATCACCAGCTACAATTTCCGAATAGCAAGAGACCCAATTTATACCCTTGACTCACCACCTACATTGAACCGTCATCCCTTACTGAATGTTGCCATGTGTCCGCTCCATGTGTTTGTAGGTCTCTCCCCCGCTACCAAGCGTCTTCATACAGAACCAGCAGATGTGAATCCGGCACGAGATGCATTCCATGTGATTGCAACCAAACGCTTTCTCAATCGGCACCCCGCACTTGGGGCAGTCTCGCACATCATTGTCTTTCTTCCACTTCGCGAGTTCTTCGTCTCCCTCCAAGGCAGCTTTGATCAGGGCTTTGTTGGCCTCACACGTGAGCCCGTCATGGGGATTTTGGTGGCAGCTCGTGCAGATGGAGCTAAGGCAGCCGTCGCAGTCAAAGGTTCGAGGTTTCTCAGTGTTTGAGATTCTGTAGAAGCGGTCGCAGTCTGGTGTAGAGCAGTATTGGAATTCGGTTGTTCGACTGCGAAGGTATGAGGTCAGGGATGTCTGGAGAAGATTATCGTATGCAGTCCCACAAAGAACTTTCTTCACGTCGGCAAGAGTTATTGGAGAGCCACAGACAGCGCCCTCCCCGAGGCATTTGAGCGGGAAAGAATCGGCAGACGTGCACTGCGAGACGAGGCAGGAATTGCAATAGAAGTGGCCGCATGACGTCTTGATAGGCGCTTCTGGTGGGGTGAAGCAGACCGGGCAGAATAGCTCGGAGTCGTCCCCGCTGATGGAGAGCCCGGCGATTTGTGTTTCCAATGAAGGAGATGCACACGATGTGAGGATTTCCTGTATCTGGACCATATCTTTCGTGGAGCCTTCGACGATGATTCGCTTCGGGTTGTTGATGATATCTAGCTTCACTTTGTCCTTTCCAAGAGCGGCGACAATTTGCCGAAATCCCCCTTTGAGGGCAAAAGCCAGAGTCTCGGGATCAAGAATGACGGTGTCGGGATGTTCCTTCAGTTCTGCACATTTCGCCACCAGAGCGCGTTCGACTTGTTCGATACCCGTGTTGTCTCCGTATAGTCGAAGAACCGACCGACGTAGATCCTGGTGTATAGAAACACCATGTGCGGCTCCGAGATCGTCCAGAAAGCTCTTTGACGAAGGTCTGAAGTAGAACGGGTCCGTGATCGGGCGATTTCCGTCAGCGGCGATCTGGCCAGCAAGGAGCTTCTCCACGGCCGACTTGGCCTTGGCAACTGGTTCTCTGGCCTGACCAAAAATACGGACTTGGGCGTATTGTTTGCCCAGAGCTTCGTAGCTTTTGATCTGAACGTAATTCGTTCGCCATGTTTGGTCAACAAGAGGGTCGAGTTGTGGTCGAATGGCTGCTAGGATTCGAGAGGAGACCGACAATTTGGTGGACACGAGAGGAGTGACTTGCATCTTATCATTCGAGTCGGGATCGAGACGGGATTCGTGCATCTTCTTGACCGCATTACGGGCTGCCTCTGCTTCGCTGAACTTGGCGATGATTTTCGTTCTACTTCGCCCCTTTTGGGGACTGGGAGTACACTCTTCTATCAGAGTACCGTGAGATCGAAGTTGCGTGATAGCTCTTTCCTCTAGCTGTTTTGCAGTGAACATGTGGGATTGAGGTCCCCAAGTCACCTTAATGGGCTGTGGAGAAGGAAGAAAGCGTCGAAGTCCCGCTTCATTCGTGTTCAGGTCAAGATTCCCCACTTGCAAGGACCGAACTGGTTGATACGTGACATCGAGCTTCCGTCCCAAGAGCTGGTTTGAGTCCTGGCCCTTGATGCGTTCGAGTGCCCGCTTCGCTTTCCAATCAGTCTCGTATTGGAGATAAGCCACCTTGGAAGGATTGAACCATGAACATGTAACGCCGGTGAGCTGGAGCCGATTCATGCCGGATTCTGTCTCCCCTCCAAGTTGCATTTTCGACACGTGAACTTCCACATCCCTGAGACGGACAGGGGTATCCCCAAGGTACTGGAAGAGCTTGTTGGCAAAGTCGGGATCACGGACTTTAATTACAGCTGTCTTATGGAGCTTTTCCGGAATGTGTTTGAAGCGAATACAATCGGGAGTTACCTGGGGAAAGCCCCTGCTGCTCAAGAGGTCCACTACATCTTGAACGGATGTATGTTGAGATAGATCGGATGTGGACACGGCGGAGAAGTCCGAAATCAAAGAGATTGTCGAAACAGATGCTCCGTCAGCAAAAACCACGGTGGCCCCTCCAATGTTCCTTGGTAGTTTGGTTTCATCATGCTCTCTGAAGGAAGGATCGGAGCGCGCCCAAGTGGATGCAGCGAGGCCAATGTCCGTGATGGGCCTGTGATCCGACAGCGTCTTCGGCATGACTAGATTACCTTGAATGTCGTGACTGAAGGGGCATAGCTCTCCCATTTTACAGATACTTCTTTGAAAGTATCTGCACGGTATGCTTGACTTAGTGTTCCTGGATACGGGACGGAAGACCGTGGCTGTGGCTGTAGTCGGGTTTGAATGCTCGAAGGTACAGAAGTCTCCCCTGGTACATGTGCCTTGGAGATAGAATTTGCAAGGTATCTTCGCTTTTGGAACGGAGCCGCCCGATTGCGAGCGGCTGATAGGTTCCGCTTTGCGTTCGGGAGAGAGAGGGGTGGGGACCGTATCAGGATGTTGGAAGCGACATGTCTCCCTGTTCAAGCAGCGTCCAGCGACAAAGAAGCGGCATATTTTGTTCTCCATCGTGCACAAGCGGTGGTAAGGTGGGGTTCGAGATCAGGCTCCAGCCTCCTTCTGCTCAAAGTTCGAATGCGCTGCTGTGTAACGTCGAATAGGCCAATTGCACATCGTGGCGCAGGGCTAATGATATACGACACCGCACCCGGGTGAACCTCGGATGAAGAGAATCATGTGACTTAGTATGACGCAGTTTTGGCAGCAGCCATAAGCGCCCAGCCACAGGCTTGGCTCACTGATCTCTGTGGCTTAAATTACACTGCAATGATTTTGCTGGATGTGCAGCCGGCAATTCAGAACGACCAGGCTTGTCTTCGAGCACCTCTATCGATACTAGCCGCAGAGGTTAGCCATCTCTAAAGACTTACGCTTTAACTACAAAAATATATTCAAGCAGCGCTATTGCTTCTACACCTTTTTATCTACTTGATAAGTTCGTGCGAGCTCGTACTGCTACGCTAGTCGAGTTGGGTGCTCTTACATCAGTACTTTCTTACGCACTGCGACTACATGCTCTATTAGCGCCTCTACTCTCTCCACTTGTCTATCTGCTTGGAATGATCCTGCCTACTTTAGTGTGTCACGAGACAATATAGGCTTTTCCTGTAACTCCCGCATTGCCGCTCTGAGCTGATCTTGGTGACCTTTTGATTGAATCTTTATGGAGCCTTCTGGAAGGTCAATGTAGAGGGTTTGATCCTCAAAATAGCAGCTTAAAGCTTTCTTGAAGCTTCTCTTCCGCCAGATCCTATATAAGGGTCTCGCGAATTGGCTGATGATCTCCTCCGGCAAGGTTTATTAATGTCTGAGAGCGCCAGCGGCAACCTTTCTGACAACCAATCTGGATCCTCAAGCCGTACTCCTATAGCTTGCAGTATCTCTTTAGACAAGGCAGATCATCAGCCATATCTCGTACCATACGCTTAGACGCCGTAAGACCTCTAGTATCCAGCTCAAATATGTATCGTACAATAGCTCGCTCTTCCTGCTTTGTAAGCTTCCTCCCTACAGGCGTATAATCGCGTATATGGGTCTTGCCTTAGCGTCTGTTCTGCAGCGAAGTTCGACGAACGACATAGGTTAATGCAGCCTGTCGCTCAGGTAAAGACGCATCGCTATTAATAACCTGTATCGCAAGGGCTATTTTAGCCTCACGAGAAGCCGACTGAACGTAGTGGTGGGGAGCCATCGCGATCGCAGGCTGATGGTTGATAATTTTGATGGGTGGCCCACGAGCCTATCAACCACGTTATCCTAACAGCTATGTAAAACTCAAGAGTTTAGCCTATTCTACAGTCTGATAAGTAAAGATGCTGATACAGCTCTGAGTAGGAAATCGACACCAAGAAGTGTGCGAACGGCTTCAAGTCACTGATCCTTCCCTACTTCATCATCGGCTATAAGCAATACGAGCTGAAGACCGGTGGGCTGGGTACTTCGCTCTCCTGAATGGAAGAGTTGGATCAAGTGTAAGCATGGTTGCAATGGGAGGTTTCGTGCTTGACCTGGATAGGTCAGCTGTGCATTTTTAGGTTAATTTTTACAGCTCCGTAGCGCCTGGAAACAGGCGGAATTCGGCAAAGGCGGGTTCGCTCTCGAGGACCTTGGTTAAGCCGGGGACGCTGGCCCACGGCGCAGTGGGCGAATCGCGCTTCAGCCACTGCACGCTGAGCCACTGCAGCGGCTCGGAGATCTGCTCCCAGGCGACTGGCGGCTTCGTGCCGGCCGACCAGGTGATGCGCGGCAGGCCTTCGACGTGCGTGTAGAACAGTATCTTGACAACGACTTCGGTGGCGGCCTCGCTGCTCTTGATGCCGCCGCCCATGGCCAAGCTCTTGGTGAGCGGGGTCGTAACGATGGGCGGGAAGCCCGGTGAGTGGAACATGCATAGCCAGCCGCTGAGCTTGTCGTAACTGCTCAGCGCGGGTCGGGCCGCCCGGCCTCGCTGCTGCCCGGTAAGCTGTCGGGCACCGTGGGGACGTCTTGGTAAACCTTGGTCCAGACGCCGCCGACCTTTTGGTAGGAGCGCTGCTGCACGAGCTGCTTCCATGCGTACCGCGAGTGTTTGATGTAGCGCTTGTCCGAGGCCTGCACGACAGCGAGGTTGTTATGGGACTTGATATCGACGGCGTTTACGAAGAAGCCGTCGGGGTTTATGCCGAGCGCGAGATTGGGGTTGATGTGCGAGTGCGAGCCGTTGGTGAAGGAGAGAACCGGCGGGGAGAAGTAGAGGATCCGGGCGGCCCTGGGCAATATCGGTGGGCTCGAGCTTGCCCACGGGTATCTTGTACAGCCTGGTTTGAGAATTTCAATGAGACTGCGTACGCGATTCTTTTCAAGCCAGTGGACAGAGTAATACCCGATCTAGGCAAGGGTAACTTACCAGAGTCTGCCGTCTACAACGATGTGTACAATTACACCGCGCGTGACCCATATATTGGGAACGTCACTATCGAGACGTCTACTGGTGTCACTACAGCACGTTATCCATCACAAACTTATCAGAAATACTGCACGTACATGGACGCCGTTAGACCACCAGCCTTAACAATGGTGGACGTACATGCTGCAGGTTTCGGGACAGGCGCCTTGCACGGAGAAATAAATGCGTAGCTTGGATGGTTGCGGCATGGGTTGCTGAGGCTCAACGTCGTACTGGGTCTAATTGGACCTGTGTGAGTATGAGCTTAATTTGTCAGGCAAGATAATGAATTCGAGTACGGATGTAAAACAAACATGAACAGTGAATTATTACAAACTGTCGCAATTCTCTTTTGTCTAGGTAGAGATCGAGGCTTTCGGCGCTCTAGCGATGCCTCCACTTTTCGCTTACCGCAGCGGCGTCCAGGCAGACGACGGCTGAGTGGCTCGAAGTACAAATCCCAAGGGCTAATCTTCTCTATCAGGTTGCTATGCTACTAGAGCTGGCAATACTCGAAGCAGGCTGGAGAAAGCGCAAGTAGAGACAGCAGTGTGGTTAAGGCAACTCAACGAGTAACACCCTTCCGGAGCCGTAGCCAAATGCAACTCGATTGCTTTGCACGGCAGTACAGCTAGATTGATAATTAGCGGGAATCCAAAGTATATTCTCTAAGTCTACTCTCAACCACCTATCCTTCACGAGGATGTGTTGTAAAGGGTATCGGGGAGTTGTGCTAGCTGACGCTAGCGAGTGAAGCGGTATCGATCCTCGATGGGTCTCTAGATATGCCCCATCCTCCGAGAAGGCCTTTTCATGGATCGAGTAGTCGACCGTGAGGGTGTGCAGCGGTCTCATCCCATGAAGCCGATGCCAGTCGATCTCCTGCCGGCGAGAAGGCCACGCTAGTAACACCCATCGTATGGCCCTCGAGCGTGTGCAGTGGCTGTCCAGTCTTCGCGTCCCACACCCGCACCGTCTTATCGCATGAAGCCGATGCTAGTCGATCTCCTATCGCTGAGAAGGCCACGCTGATGACACCGCTCGTATGGCCTTCGAGCGTGTGCAGCAGAGGCCCCCAGTCTTCCTCGAGCCACGACATGACTTTCACTCCCTCTGGCATCTCCTGTCCAAATTGTTGCCGCACAATGCTCTGTTTTGGCGCAAACAAGCGCAGCATAGTACACCTGCAGAGGCGCTTCCTGGATCCCGGGTCCGCTCCACATCGCAAACCGCAGTGCATCGTGTATCATCTCAGACAGCACGTTGCTTTCGTTTTCCTTGATTAGATTAGTCACTGCACTGTTATCTCATGAGGTTTCTGCGTACCCTTACTATGGACTGCAGCTTCTGCAGCGCCGCTACAGCCTCTGGCATCTTCTGCAGCAAGCTCATAGTGCAATCGTCGAGCGCGTCAACCAGAAGATACGTCGGCGGCAGAGAGGCGTCGTTGAGTATGTCTGACAGCATCTCCCTCAGTGCGTAGATGGCGTTGGGGTCCTTGAACAGCTGCCTCCCTGCAGCCTCGTGGCGCTTCTGTACATGTCGCATCAGCTCTTCTCTCTGTTCGACGAGTAGGTAGATGAGCCCGCGCAGGACTGACGCTGCGTTGTTGAGCTCCGGTCGAGTACTCTGGCAGAAGAAGTAAGCTACCAGAGCAGCCTTCGACCTGGGCTTCGAGCTGAGCCGTAACTTCGCCAGTATCTTAGACGTCGTCCTTGACGATAACCTAGCCCCATCTCCTTGCAACAGCTCGGCGATCATCCCCATCGTCATCATCGTCTTGCCTTTGCCCAGGTCGCCCTTAATCCACAGCAGCCGCAACTTGCCGTGTGTCCGCCACCGCTGGAAGCTGGTATCGTCTAGGATCCAGGCATAGCAGTCCTTGAGCAGCTTGTCCTTCTCGCCCTCGATCCTCGCCCGGTCTTCGCGCGGGTCTGTTACGCGCAGGTCACGGAGGCATCGGTTGCCGGCTGATCCGCCAGACCCGTCGGGAAAGTGTATATCGCCATGGACGTTGCCAAGGATGGCGATCGCCTTGCCGTCAATGGTGTTGCCGTCGTACGTTGTGGTATGGTGATGTGGATTTCCGCATTCCGTGCGGCTTGCCCCTCCTCTATTGAGCGCGGGCCAGTGACTGCTCTGTGTAGCCGTTAGAAGCAAGCGGGGCGTCCTAGGGCGCTTAGACATGCAGCGAAACTGCCATGACACACCACAGCACGGCCGACGGTGCACTGACCGGTAAACGCCGAGCATCACGCAGCCGAGCGACTTAAGACGAGCCCTTTGAATATATATGCATGCGGTAGCTTCTGAGAGTGTCCGATCCTCGCCAAATAAAGTCAGAACGAAGTCGCTCGTCGCTCACATTCCAGTCTCAAGTGTCTCCAAGAGTCAGCGTGCACTCAGCTTCGGCATACTCACAACCTCCCCATCAGGACATCTCTTCCATATCTCGCCACACGCAATCCTGCGCTTTTTCCCTTACACACAACAATGCCGTTTCCCACTTTCAATGCCCTCGGTTTTCATTCGACTCACCGCAGAGTCCGAAGCGCACCATCCGGTTCAACACCCGCCGTTACGAGAGCATCGCAAAAGTGCAAAGCCAGTACCAGAAACGGGAGAGAAATTTCACGCGAGAATTGAGAATCTCAGAGTGTGTGATGTTCAATATGGTGGAAGGACAAGAAGCAGGAAACTGGTACCGGGAGGTTAAGGCGGGTACGACTCAACGTGTAATGTAAATAGGAAGAAGAGCTAGTATTCATGATGGGAGAGCAAACAAGCTTCGGTGTCAATACCTTTATATGGCGATCATTGGGACTCGACTAGTCTTAGTGCTCACAAGAGAGACTTTAGAGATGAGTTGATGCATTTGACTTGCAGTATTCGTAGGATGGCATGCCGAGGATTTTATTGGCTGGGTAAAGAGAGGAAATTAAGCAGGGTCCATGTTGCTTACCTTAGATTTTGGCCCCAGAGTTCTTAACGATGTTGGCAAAATCAATCGCATTGGAGGCCTTACTACCACCTTACCGGTAAAGAAGTTCCTACTTGGAGCCTAGCTTGTGTTTCACTCCCAACCACGCCGCAATGACATCCTGCACACAAACTCCAGGCGACGCACGTCATCAATCCCCAGTTTCTGAGACGTAGCCATCATGCCATTGTTCGACATTACGCCAATTCAATACAACAGCAAGTGCATAACTTTCGCGGAATGGATATCACTCTTCACACTCTGCCTGGCTCCCTTATTAATCCATATCATCGCTGGCGCACCTCCCATATCGAACATCAGCTCTACTCGCCCAAGATGGTACGAGAGACTATGCCACTATAATCCAACCTCCATACTTTGGCGATATGCCGCCATCACCGACCGGCGCATCCGTGCGCTCCACTGGGACAAGAACGATATCGCGGCCAGTAACGCCATTTTCTGGACCGCAGATGGCTGGAACGGCAGGGAAGAGTTGGTCATAGCCGCTACACCGTATTGTTTACGATACCCCGATCATAACATCGTGCCACTGTTCTCCAGCACCACGGTCAAGACGATATTCACCACGCTGCAGGGCGCATCCGCGGTGTATGCACTTGTAGCATTGCAATTCGGGGCAAAGGATCTCAGCTTCTCGGTCTTCATGGCTGTGGACATGATCTTCTTCCCGCTGGCAGTGTTGGGACTCTTGCGACTATGCGCCGCCCTCTGGCTCGTGGATGATTTTGAATATGCATGGCGGGACGGCATTGATACTACAAGAAGAAGCCTCCCGCTGCAAAGGCTGCAAAGGAAAATCAACGACAGCCAGAGTTTAGATTCGCCCATCGACCTCGATACCTTATTGCCCACATCTTCCGCCAGCCATCTTCGCTTCCAAGCACCCAATACATGCTGGGGTAGCTACGCATTCCGCATCTTCTACTTCCTTGCCGTCGCCGGGGTCTGGGCCATTTCCATCGCATACATGATTCCCCCGTTCGACACCAACACAACATCCTTCTTCACCGGCCTATTTTACGTCGTCTTCACTAGCACATCTCTCGTTCTGTACGCATTCTACTTCGTCAAAGGCAGCACGACCTCTACTATCCTGCCATGTGTCTCGAAGCTATGGTACAACATTTACACGTTCTGTATTTTCACTTTCATGCTGGCCTTGATCATTATTGCAGCCATCGAGACGGATCGCGCGCCAAATGGCGTATACATGAGTACAAGACAGGAAGTGAACCTGAATTGTGGCGCGAGAGGTAACTGGTGGACTGTGAAGCCTGGAAAAGGGTTCTCGGGACTTGCTTCGGTGGGTAATGCAAGTTTAGCTGAGTCTAGGCACTTAAATGCTACTGCGGTTGTGACTGAGATTGAAAAGCTTGGCCCGTTGGAAGGAGAATACTGGTTCTATAATTTTACGGGGTTTTGTGTGGGCAAGTTTGAGGAGACAACATAGCTCGTTCAGTGCGATACTGGGGATGAGGTCTACTTTATGCGCGCATTCAGCGCCCTTTAAGATCGAACTGCGATAATCGTGTTAGTGAGTGATATTAATGCGTGCTTAAAGATTAAGACTTATATTAACATTATCCAAATTAATCTATCCTTTAACAAACACTACCGCGATAAGTACTACAAATATCGCTCATATACCTCGCTAGACATAGTACTATGTCTAAAACGTTGCTTTCTCAGGTTTAATAGAGTGCTCACTTTCTTCTAAGGGCGTGCTTAAGCGGATGAAAGCACCCGCAAAAACTTCGAGGCAGGCTCGGATCGCAAAACAGTGAACCAATCTATTGAAGTGGCACTGCCGACACGCGAGATTCCGGTAGTTGTACTGGTTCCACCGATATCCACTCAGCTGTAGAGAAGAACAACGAAGACTTCAAATCTGGTCTAGGGCAAGCAAGCTCTGACCCTTTTCTAAGTCCTGCAAAAGTGCCTGCAATAAGCCCTAGAAACCGAACTCCGCAGCCTAAGCAAACTCACAAGTGGAGATCGTGGGCAGGAGACTCGAGCCACACTTCCAATGCCGTTGACCAGACGATCATACCTCGTCTTCATCCTGATGAAAACTTCTTCATTATGTGCGGTGAGCCTGGCTTTGTGGTCGATGAAGGACCTGATACTGTGAAGGTTGTCTGCAAGCGCTGCAATAATAAAGTAGGCTTGCATTTTGTAAGAAGCTCAGAAGATGAGATAGAATTGCGCTGGTCGCAGCGCGAGAAGACTTGTGGGAAGGGGGCCTGAGCAGGAGGCGGAAATTAATACAGGTCATAGACAGCAGCCGATTGAGAGCCATGCAGCATGTAGGGTCCCAAAAGCTGCCGCAAAAGTCGACAGAGCCCATGGTCAGCCTGCGGCGAAGAAGTATCCAATAGTCAGTGCAACAACGAGTATCCCCGTAACACCGGCTGACGTGGCCAAGCCGACTACCGTGGAAACGGCGCAGAGTAGTATGTCTCCTAGGAAGTCCTTCTCTGGAGGCATGATGAAGAGCAAGTACACGTCAAAGAATGACAACAGCGGAAAGAGTGAATCTGGTACTGCTCCACTCAAACCTTCTCTATCGACCAGGTTCTCCCGGTCTACAGACCCGAAACCCAGGTCGATACGGTCCAAGCAAACAAAACCCGCATCAAATCAACGGCCGTCTCCTGGAAACTAAGGCACGTGGCCAGATCCCATTCAGCAAACGGCACCCGCGAAGAGATTGGGAAATAGGTGAAAGGTAGAGACAATGCATCTGGGTACGAGTGTATTTGCAGAACACTGTTATATGTTCCCCCTTTGCATCTTTTAGACAGGTCTTCTGCTTTTGCATTGTGTTCTAGTGATCTAACATTGTCTGTTCACGCCCCTATGTGCTGCTGCTGTGGTATGTTGCGCCTTCATGATGACAAGCCAATTTTGCCTGCTCCTCGATGGCACGAACAGTGTTTCACTCGAGAATGATATTGCCCCTGACGTCACGGCTTTCGTTTGTTTGGTCGCGTGCGCAAACGCACTCTCACGTTCACCTCGTGCAAATTTTTCAGCTCCCGCTACCTTATAAACTCTTCCGCCGCACAATCTGCAATTAATTCTCGTCCTCAACTCCCCTCTACTTCTGGCTCTCAACTTGCATAGCATACACATCGTGCCTTTCAACTACCACGAGTCAAAGAGAACCACCTACACACACAAGCACATGCAAGTTTGCAAAATGCATCCCGACGATCACCCCATCTCAAACCCGGTCACCGACCCCCTCAACTGGCTCGAATTGATGTGCGACCTACTCCAGCGCTTCCCCGACATGCTTTCCACCAACCAGCTCCTTGTCGTTCTCGCACTCCTTCTCGTCACATGCCTTTACTTCGCCCTGGCCGCCAGCTGGGCGCACCGCAGCGCCGAGAGCTGCCGGATCAACAAGCGCTTTGACGACGCCGACGAGCGTTCTGAAAGGCTCGAGAAGATGTTCCGGCCGCTCGAGCATGTGCCAAAAAGGATGAACGACGTCGAGCACAAGCAGGACGAATTGACTAGCAGAATCGACACGGTGGTGACCGTTGTTAGCGATTTGCAAGCCAAACTGCATGAAAAGAGCAAGGATGACACACCGGCGTCAGAGTCTGTGCCAACTCAGGATGTGGGTCTGGCGGGAAGCCTTGCTGCCATCGAGGGCAAGGTCGATCAGCTCATCAATGATCAGGCCAACAATGCCACGCATCAGGAGTACTCAGCGCAGGCGGAAAAGCTCATCGCTGTTGAGAGGAAGATCGATCAGTTGCTCGAGCATCTCCTGACACCGCCACCGCCAGCCCCGCGGCTCACCACCTCGTCGCTCCAAGCCCTCGACAGCGAGCCTGTCCTCCCTGTTGTTCAGCCGCTCACTCTGAGTGGTGGTGAGGTCATCGCGACGACTACACCCATCATTCCACCGACGCCCTCTCTCTCGGTGTCCGTGGTCGCAGGTCAGACTCTGGCACCGATCGAGGTGTCAGCAGCTCATATTGGCCTGTCGAGCTGCACGAGCACGTCAACAGAGACCGGAGCTCAACCGGATGACCCTGTTCTCGCTTCCACGGGCACTCAGACTGAGCAGGCTGATGCTATCCAAGAGCTTTCCGTGAGCGGGATCTTTTGCCAGTCGACTGCGCCAGTCTATCAAGTCCCAACGATGTCGATTGGGGGTATCTCCGCAATCATTACTGAGCCCATCGAGCCTTTTGATGCGACCTGGGTCTTGAACGAGCAAATCGAGGATTTGACTGGCGAACACGAAGTCATGCGCAATGAGCTGTTCCAAGCTCAGGTTCAAGCCAAAAACGCACAGAAGCTCAAAGACACAGCCGAAGATTCCGCTGCGAAGCTTGCGATGGAGAAAGTGCATCTTCAGGAAGATCTGTTCCAAGCGAAGAGCAAGTTGGCTGTTGCTAAGGAAGAACACGACACCACTCGAAATAAGTTGGTGGAGGTTCAAAAGCAGGTCGGGGACGTCGAGACCACTGCCGAGAGCTCCGTCACCGCTCTTGTGGAGGAGAAATCACAGCTCCAGCAGGAGTTGGCGCAAAAGCAGAGCGAGCTTCGAGATGCCCAAGAAAGCATTACTGAGCTCGAGAACGACAAGGTCACCCTGACTTCGGAGAAGTCCCAGCTACAGCATAAGGTGGCGCACAAGGAGAGTGAGCTTCAAGATGCCCAAGAAATCTTTGCTGAGCTCGAGGACGACAAGGCCACCCTGGAGTCAGAGAAGTCGCAGCTCCAGCATGAGGTGGCGCACAAGGAGAGCGAGCTTCAAGATGCCCAAGAAAGCATTGATGAGCTCGAGAATGACAAGGCTACCCTGGATTCGCAGTTCTGTGGTATGATGGACGATCTCGACGCCCAGAAGAAGCTCACTGCTCAGACCGAGGCGACTCTGGAGGAAGTCAAAACCGACCTTGCGATCACCACAGAGAAGCTGAATGGTGTTCAGATGGAAGTGGATTGCCTGACGGTCGAGCTCGACGAGAAGAACGCCATCTTCTTACGGATGGCTGATGCTGGTATCGATGTTCTTCGCTTCATGAACACGGATGACGAGCCTATCGAAGATCCTTTTGTGGACTCTGAACACGACCTTGACTGCGATGTTTACGACATCGCGAGCCCTACCCAAGAGAACAAGGCTATCGAGCGCCCTGCTGTTGAGGTTACGAGTTCCATCGTGGCTGGCCTCAACGCGGGTGCTTCGGTCTTCGCGCCGTCTTCGTATGCTCCCCACATCCCTGCCGTGGATGAGACGATGAAGTCGGAGACCGCGAAAGACGCCGAGAATACTGATGGTGCTGCTCCTGAGGTTACGAGTCGTTTCCAGGCTGGCCTGGAGGAGAGCACAGACGCGACTACTGGGTCAAAGATTGCTGAAAAGGAGGAGGCCCATGGCGCCATTGTCAGGGAAGAGACCCCTGTCACAAAGAAAGTCGGCCTGGGTAAGAGCAGATACGCCCCAACGACGCCCCCTGGAGCTCTAGGTACTTCAGTCACCCCTCCAGTCCAGCATGAGACTGCCCTCAAAGTTGTCCAGGGGCTTGAGAAGACGGAGATTCCGAAGACGGGCGAGGACACTGCCATTGGTGTTCCAAACAAGATCAAGCCCAACCTAGGGCTCAGCAAGTACGCTCCCAAAGCACCAGCGGCTGCTTCAGTACCTCCTCCAGCCACAGAGGAGCTTTCCGTTAAGCCCGTAAAAGAGGCGGAGAAAGTCGCAACGCCCAGCAAGGGTGAGGATCTGGTTGCTAAGGGTCAGCCCACCTTCAAGGTTGGCCTCGGTGTGAGCAAGTACGCCTCCAAGTCGCCAGCAGTGGCTTCAACACTTCCACCTCTTCCCACGACTTCGTCTCCTCCAGTCAAGGAGGACACCGCTACCAAGCCTATTACGCAGGCCGAGAAGACGGTACAGCAAGAAGAAGAAAATGCAAGTATGAAGCTACTTAACTTGATTGTCGGCGGCGCTGTCAAGACAAAAGAGTACAAGGAAATGAAGTACTGCAACATCTGCAGAATGGACGTAGCAGTTGACGTGGTCGAGGAAATCCCAATCGAGAAGGAAGGTGTAGATGTCCATGCATCCAAGATTTTGCCAAAGAAAGAGTACTTCTGGGACGTCCACGAGCGCGACTTTCACGAGAGGTGTCCGGACTGCAAGATGACAGTGCTTGCGCCCTACGACTCTACCCTGGGAAAGAACGACTTCACTGCGCACAAGAAGGTATGTGCGAAGAGACGCGTACCAACTACCTCTACCCAGATGACGCCGCGCAACTCATCGTCGACCCCAAGCAGCCCAGCAACGAAGACGGCATCCGGTCGACAAGAGCGCGAAGCCCAGCTCACTCCAGCAGACACGACTGGTCTCGAGCGCTGCACCAAATGCAGCAGCTGGCTTCCCAACTCCGACCGCGGCGCTTTCCTAGGCCACTGCAAGAACTGCCCCGACAGGATCTGCAATCACCAAGGCTGCGGCGACGTCATGCACGCAGGCTACTTTTTCGACGTCCATCGCCACGCGTGCAAGTCTCGTCGGACCCACGAGCGCGAGGCGTACGCGATGCGAAACCAACCTGGAGGATCGACTTACCAACCTCCTTCCACCTCCGCGACCACGAAGACGCCGTCGAAGGACACCACCACGGAGAAGCAACACCCGCACCACGATGCGGAGAAGTCCCTGCACTGACAGGCGAAACCAACACAACCAACACCGCTAAGACTGCCCTTGCGACACAGTCTACGGCAACCTCTGCCCCGACAGAGGACACGACAGCTAAAAAGCGCACGTCGTCTCCACAGTTCAAAGTCACCAAGTCGACCACGCCTCGACGACCGCCCAAGCCTGTTCCTGCGACGATATGGACGCCCGAGAAGAAGCGCCCGAGCATGGTCGCAGGCGCCATTGCTGATACGCCGGCTTTTACGGGCAAGGTGTACAACTACCAGCAGGAATACACAGCTGCACCATCCACGCCTGCGGCTCCGACTCCAACTCCGACTCCGACTCCGACTGCAGTGGCTGAGCAGAAGGCGGCGCAATCGAAGCGTCCTCCGATGCCGAAGTTTGGAACGCGTGAGGAGCAGAAGAAGCGCGCGGATGGCGCTGCGGGTGCGGGTGCGGATGGAAATGAGCCGCAGTGGGAGGGTAATGTTATTCTGTACTAGAGAGGTTGAAGGGGCAGACTGAGCTTGGGCGTTGGAGAATGATCGGAGGATGAAGGGGGATTGGTACGACGGGAGGAAGTGGCTGAGTTTGAGTTTTGCAGATGAAGAGCGGGTATGGGATGAATGGGAAAGAGCGGGTTGAGAGAACTGGACTTGACCAAGGAGAGGAACAGAGCAGAGATTGGACAAAGCAGAGACGGAGCAGAGCTTGCGTACTTTTCTACCAATTGGCATCACGTTAAATAGCAATGATTCATGGCATGATATAATGACTTTCCCACTAATTAAACCTCCTCTTGTCCCATCTACGCGCTAAATCTCCTCTCCATCTTCCCACCCCTCTTACTCCACTGATGCCCACCCCTCGAATCGCCCTCCCTCTGCTTCTCCTCGAACAGCTTCTTACTCAACTGCCTGTACAAGAACCTTCCATTATTATGGAAATTGATATTATGATCACTATCCGTGAAGAACGTGTTCTGCATCTTCTCCGGCGTAACGCGGTTAACCATGAGTAAATCGACCAGCGCAGCGCCATTCTGGAAATGCACGTTGTCGTCACCGGTACCGTGCTGGATAACGACGCCGCCGGCGATGTTCTTGAAACCGGTGGCGTCGTGGACGCGCGAGCGGTTATAGCCTTCGGGGTTGATGGTCGGGGTTTTCATGTAGCGCTCTGTGTAGAGGGTGTCGTAGAAGCGCCAGTCGGATACGGGTGCGGTGATAAGTGCGAACGAGATGATGGGGTCGCCGACTTCGACGACCTTGGCGGACAGATAGCCACCGTACGACCAGCCGAAGATGCCAATGTGCTCATTGTCGATCCAGGAGTTCTTGGCAAGTTCTTTGGCGGCCCAGATCTGGTCTTCGGCTTCCAGCTGGCCGAGGTTGGAAGTTACGAGCGAGCGGAACTTGCGGCCTTTGCGACCGGTGCCGCGACCGTCGAGAGTGAGCGTCACGTATTCGAGCTCTGGGTCCGATGCGACGTAGGCTTTCCAGTTGAGCGCAATGAAGTCTTTGTGAACTTCCTTGGCGTTGGGACCACCGTATGGAATCAAGAGTAGAGGATACTTCTTACTGGGATCAAAATTCGGGGGTAACCGAAGCATGGCATCGAGAGTGTAGCCGGAAGGATGCGCCATGTCGAGGTAAGTGATGTTGGGGAGCGCGTACTCCTGGAGCCTGTCGTATACGGCCTTGTTGTCGACAATCGTGCGGACGGGTGTGGTCGAGTTGACAGAGTAAAGCTCCTGATAAGGAACATCGGGGCCAGCATAGCGAAGGACGTAGTACGAGCCGCCGGACGAGAAGGTACCAGAACGCAGTGACAGTGTCGTCGACCAGCGCCTTGATTTCACCGGTCTTCATGCTGACGGAGTAGATGTGCGATTCGGCACTGTGGTGTTTGGTGGACGTGAAGTAGACAAGACCACGCTTGTAGTCGACCTTTGGGATGGTGATCACTTCCCATTCGCCGGAAGTCAGGGCAATCTTCTCGCCTCCATCCACTGGGAAGAGGTACAAGTGCAGCCAGCCGCTCTCATCAGACACATCGAGGTAGTACTCGGTGCTGGAATTGCCGTACGTGGCATTTGATCGCTGAACCGGACCGATATACCGGGCTTGGATGTAGTTCTCGAGCCAGCCATCGCTGCCATCTCGCTCACGGACAACCTTGGATGAAGAGGCATTTACATCCACAACAACAAGTTTCTCCTTGTCCTGAACACGGTTGTAGGCGCGGTAGAGGACCTTGCCGTGCTCTTCGGTCACCCATGTGACTTCGCCCAGAACCAAATCATCTTCCGGGAATGCGTCGATGGGGATGTTGGTGACTTCGCCAGACTCCACGTCTAGAATGTTGAAACCAACGACCGGGTTCTTGGTGCCCACTTTGGGATAGCGTAGCTCCAGTTCGCGGGGATAGACTGGTGGGTACTCCGCATCATCATCGATGTAGTATGGAATGCGGAATGTGCCGACACCAGTTTCGTTGAAAGTTAAGAAAGCAATCTTGGCACCGTCAGGTGAGTACCAGAGCGTGTATCGGTCGCCAAAGATTTCTTCCTCGTACACCCAATCTGGTACAGCATTGAACCAATCGGGGCCGCCGTTGTCGGTGATTTGCGTGATGGTGCCATTGTTCCAGATGTACAGGTTGTTGCCCTTCACGAAGGTGATCTGTCCGGACGAGATGGGGCTCCATTCGGCATACTGGATGTCGCCCGCAAGAGTAGGATCCAGAGGCGTAGTTTGTCCGCTTGCAACTTCTTGGATCAGATAATCTGCATAGTAGCTGTAGCGGTACTGCTTCGTGTAGTTGACAGCCCAAAGCACGTGGGTCGCATCGGGAGAGATGAAGTAGTCCCAGTAGTCCTCCGGAACCTTGTCAGCTGAGAGAAAAGTAGTCGATTGGCCAGTCGCAACGTTTTCGAAGAGAAAATCACCGGAGCTGCCGGTGTAGATGTAATCGCCGTCTGTACCGGTACCAACCCAACTGAACGATCGTGTCGATGGTGTCAGTTGGCCAGGAGAGTCGGTGGTGATATTGTACGTTAGACGTTTCGTGCCGTTTCCCAGAGGCTGGTGTGGGAAACGTGGAGGCGTGATCGCGCTGATCAACGGCAGCGCCGCTGCACAGAAAGCGAATGTGCGCATGATGGTAGGCGAGATGTATTGATATGCTCAGATGCCCTTGCAGTAGCCCAGAAGGTGGAAATGGTGCGCCTGAGTGCTCGTGTCTGCTCTGATGAATGCCGGAAGCAGCACGCAAGAGGTCCCTGCTTGAGACCCAAGGTTAATAATGCGTCGTGCACCAGATGAGACGACAGCACAAAGGCTCTTGCCGCCTTGTCGCAGCGTAGAGCCACTTTATGTAGCATTGCGCAACGCACAACATGAGCCATACGAGCCTAATTGGCACCAGCATGCGAGCTGCCTCATCCAGCAGGTGACAAGACCAGCGACGACGTTGCCAAGCACGACCAAGCAACCGGCCACCCGGTTAAACAAGGCCCGCGAGTGGACGCCACATGGTTCTGCCCAGATTGCGGAGGGGCATGCTATATCAGAGCGGAAGGTGCCAATGGCGGAGGAGTGCATTGCGCGAGATGAGATGATTCTGTGCTAATGAAGGGAATGATGCCGGTGATGAGCGACATCGTGTTGGTTGGGATTTGTCTGCGTTCTGCAAGGTACGAGGACGGCACGGCGTCTGGGTGGCGCTAGCCAATTAAGCTTATCTTATCGGCGGTGCCACCGTCTTTGCTCCTTCGCCTTCATCTCATCCCTTCTTCAGCCAACACCTTCTGCGCAAATCTACAACAGCTCAGTGTCCTTATTCACATACCGACTGTTACGGTCATTAAACGACTAGATCACAACTGGCGTTTCGACACGGTGCCTACACAACAACGCCCTCTGATTCAGCCAATGACGCACAGCACGTGGTACAGCATGCAGTGCGACTAAAACTACGTGCGCGGCAACGTGGAAGGCATAATGGGTATCGTCAACGACATTATCGCCCATCAGGCGCCGAACACAGTCAGAGACCAGAACCTAGTATATCGTTATGCAGAAGATTCCTGTGACGTCATGGCTGCGCCGCGCACGACGATTCCGACCACAGCTGTGACTATGTGCAACTACAGCCAAAGCTCTGCTTGTGTATGCGTGTCGAAAGAGGTCATGCTTACAATGCACGGGACCATAACGCGCAAGCTCTCATTTGCGAAGCATGTCTCGTGAGATTGTCACAAGCAAGCATGGGACATTATAAAACCGCTGTCTTTTTCAGCTGTGATATTGACACAGAATCTCTGCATTCAATCGGCGTAACATGTCCGAGACTAATCAAGATTCGAAGCATGCCAAACTCAACGTCGACCAAAACAAGTCTCCCAAGCCGCTCTACGATGTCTTCAACCCACCCCCTTCGTCCAATCCAATGACAGGCCTGCCAATCCGGACAACTGAGGAAGCCGTGCATCTTTTTCGTGCAGCTAGTCGTTCCTATGCTTGGGAATATGTTCGAAATGGAGGCGACGAATCCGTGCACGAGTTGCAGGGGCTCTGCAATAGGGCAATCGACGCTTTAGAGGGGCCTACTAGGGGTGGTCGCGGTCTGGACATGGTTTTAGCGAAGTGTTTCAGGGAACTTGAGCAAAGTAAGTTGGAGTGGAAATCAAAAGTGGAGAAAGTCAAGAAGGACCAAGAGGCGGTCAAGACAGCAGAGGCTGAGGAGAAGAAGTAAGAGATGAGAGTATGAGCACGACTTCGGCTTTGGAAGCTCGTTAGGGCAAAGTACAGTTTGAGGGGGCTTTGTGTTTCTTGTAGCAATTGGTTCGACGATTGGTTCAGCATTCTGCCTGCACGTGCACTCAAATTTCAATATTCGTCAAAATGACCGTCATTGTCAACCGGATCAACCGCAGACAGTCGATGCCGTTCTTACATAAGCTCAAGCAGAGGTCCGTGACGAAGCAGACCATAAACGATGGGGCACACCGAGCGATGCTGCCGGAAGAGCCAGCCATCCATACTTCGAGCGAGATTGAGGAGTTCAACCACCTTAGCACTCATACTCCACTGCGGGGCATACTGAAGCGACCCTTCAACCCAGTGAATGTCACAAATACACCGGATAGGTTCAGCAACGATCCCATCGTTCAATCCACGACTGCTGATCAAAGACCAAATCCTGACCAACCTTACATCTCCAGCGCAGCACCGAAGAACCTCGCTAACGCGCCTACTAATCCACTTATCGCGCCAGCTAAGCAAAATGCAGTGGCTGAAAGCCTGGATGCGGGCCTCGGTCCCCAGAAATCATATCAATGGCGCTATCTAGCACTCCAACCACAATCAAAAACTTACTCACCAATAGGCCAATCCAGGCCTATAACAAGTCGGATGAGCCTTAGTAGTGTACAGATACTGTTGGGATCTGTCAAGGCGCTATCGAGGCGATCAAACCAGCGAGACTTGGAAGGGCACGGGGTAGTGTGGGATGGAAAGACACGAGCAGAGTCTGTTGAAAGACTGATCAAGGTGTCGACGGAGAAGTTGAATAGTGCGTAGAGTAAGTTGTGAGAG
>TARA_R110002003_G_scaffold9_11_pt1 | contig 20412 bp, 17 predicted proteins | sample TARA_R110002003 | Tara Oceans TARA_R110002003 (sample SAMEA4396441) | marine metagenome | biome: Westerlies Biome; feature: [SRF] surface water layer (ENVO:00010504); material: water (ENVO:00002006), including particulate matter (ENVO:01000060) such as... | depth 5 m
ATCGTCAGCTGCTTCGCACTCGTCATCTGCTAGCAATGCGCGGGCGTCGTCGAGCACTCTTACGACGACACCATCTCTAACAGCAGAGACTCGAACGACATCACGGCCGTCGCTGAGCTTGATGACCCTCACGAGATCTTTCCACAAGGACAACCAAACGCGCTTGATTGTTCCGTCATCAAAAGCCAACGGTGCCAACGCAACTGGGCCGTGCACTGGTTGTGTCATCCAAGCGTACAATCCAATAACGACCTTCTTCGATGACGATGATATATATAATCCATGGACAAGCGTAGTGGTAACAGAAACGATCCTCACGGAGTTCATCACTTATCTCGATGGCACAACAATAGATACTGTTGTGACTGAGAGGAAGACAGTCAACCAGACAAAAACAGTTGTTATAACCAACGATCAGACAATCACGCACAGTACACCAATCTTCAGAATTGAGCCAACACCCGGCGTCTATCTAACCGTTGATGCTGGGCCGACTTATGTTATCTACCAAGATTTGTGGGGTGGTCTCGATAAATCGGTCAGCTCGTATTATTCTTTCATCCAGCAAACACTAAATACCTGCGCCGCGGCACCGACAAAGTTGAAAAATTGGGCCCCTGCCCGTACCGAGGATTGGTCTTACTTTGTAGAGACACATACACAAAAGTTACCAGATGCGACGGTCACGAATATACCAACACCACTACCAGCTGGCCTGTTACAGTACCTGCAGGGGAATCTTGCCATTCGCTCGCAATTCCAAGGATCCAACATTGCGACGTGTACTACGGGTGCATCCCATGGTATTGTTGGCACCACTCCTCACAAGACCGGGCCACTGAACACGTTTCTCCCGCAACCATCCCCAGCGGTACCCGAAATTCCACCACCTGACAACAGTCGAACGGAAGCGACCCAGCCAGTATTTACAACTATACCACCTTTTATGTCTATCACTACTGGGACATTTTTGTCAACTACGTACGCATCGACTTCGACACACGTCACTCGCCAAGGATGTCTCCGATGCCAGGACACATACAAGGCACCGCAACCCACTCCAGACGACCCGAAGGTGTCGAACAAGAATCTTGACGATCCGAAGCCTACTCCTGACCCGAACACGCTGCAGCCTTCGGACAAGCCCAATGATCCGAGCAAACCTGACGACAATCCAAACGAACAGCGTCCTCCTGTAGTCACAATAGGCGATAATACATACACTGTGAGGCCAGTTCAGCCAACACCGGCTCCAGACAGACCCAACGAGCAGAACCAACCGCCTCCGGTAGTTGTTATAGGCACACAGACACTGACTCAGGGCCAATCAACAAACATCAACGGCGTCCCAGTCATCGTTCCCTCAGATGGTGGTGGCACACGTATCGTCGTGGGCGGAACCACAGTTGCAGTCAATAACTATCCCACCATCGCCCCTATCCTTACCGTTGGCCAGAACACAATCACAGCAAATCCTCAGGGCCAATTCGTTGTTGGAACGCAGACGCTGAAGCCAGGTGGGCCAGCTATAACTGTAGACGGAAGCACACTGAGTCTCGGACCCAGCGGCACCATCGCCATCGTGAACGGTGTGACGCAAACCCTCGCAAACGTTCCCATCGTTACAGGCGCACCTGCCATCACCGCTGGTGGGCGCGTCGTCTCGGCCACCCTCGTAGGTGGTACCAGTCAATTTGTCCTCGGCGACAAAACGCTCGTTCCTGGAAGCGCCATCACTGTTGATGGTACTACGTACAGTATGCCTGTCGACGGCCGGGGCACGGAAATCGTAGTGAATGGCGCGACTTCGACGTTACAGCCTGGTCAGTCGGTCTTAACGCTGGGAAAGCAAGGCATCACTGCAACGATCAAAGACGGAACGACAGCGTATGTCTTCGGAGCAGGTCAAACCCTCACACCAGGCGGTGTCCTCACCATCTCCGGAACCACATTCAGCATGCCTGCATCCGCGTCTGGCTCCGTCGTCGTCATCAACGGCGTTACATCGACAATTGGCAATGGCCCCGTTACCGCCGCCGCCTTGACCGTCAATGGCAAGACGTACACGCCAAATGTTCGTGATGGTACGACAGAATATGTGTTTGCACCTGGCACAACACTGAGACCTGGTGAATCAGTCACTATCTCTGGTACAACATACTCGCTCGACAAGCAGGGCACCGCGCTTGTAATCAACGGGCAAACAAGTACCATTCCGCGTACACCGGCCAACAACAGCGCAAGCACAACGAGTAGCGCGAGGAGTTCGACGAGTGCCCGCGACTTTGGTAATTTCGTGTGGAGTGGCATTGGTGGAGGAGCGGGAGGAAGCAGCAGTAGCAGAGCCGGTGGTGCATCAATTCATTTGGGTGGGTTTGACAGATGGGTCGAGAGTCTGGTAGTTGGGATTGCAGGCTGGACTCTGGCATTACTTTGAAGAGCTCTGGAGATCAGAACTCTGACGGTGGACATTTACGATTGCATGAGCGCGGCGTTTCTTTGGAATGAAAATCAATTTGGATCTGGGTACAAGTCTGGATGACTTCAGAATGGGACCTGGCCTCCAAGACGCAGTTTGGGCGCACCTCTTCGGCAAGAGGATCTGGGATATATGTTGTAATGATAGTCAACCATGTTCACAAAATTAAAGATGACTCGCCCACGGACACAATGCAAGAAAACCAATCCAGTGAAAGTCCAACTCCAAATTGCCCAATGCGGTAACTTTACGGATGCTGTCGATTGCAGCAGTTGAGAGTTAGGCCTGGAGTCTCTCAGTTGAGTTTGGATGATCGACTGGGACCAGTTGAGTTAGCTGAAGTCTCCACACCCAACTATCGCCAGAACGGCACTGCTTTCGATGGGGTTGCAGGAAAGATGCCTCTTTCAGCAAATTCTCGAGGGTTGTTGAATGGAAGCGGAATAGGCGATTACCACTCTCCACGAGTTGCATATGTTCACGAGGCTGGAACCGTCCGACTTCGCGTCGACAAGCAATTGCGAGGAATCATCCTGTCCACAATCCTCATCACTCGATCGACTATGCATTCATTCACAAACACAATTTCATGCACAAGCTGTCACTGCCAGTGGCGGCGCTAACGTCACAAGATGGATCCGCTACTGCCAGCTCAGCCCTCCAAGCCACATGAAGCTTGCAATGTTATGACGTAGGGAACCAAGACCCCTCTCAAAACCCCGCCCGCATCCAAACAACATACCATTGACACCAATTCGAATCTAAATACTTGAACCAAATCTACCTAGGCCCTACGAATAATTCACGACCATGGACAAAATCAAGGAGAAGCTTCACATCGGCAGCAGCCGACGCAAGTCTCATCCCGAAAACGATGCCAGCCTTGGATCGTCGTCGACGACAGGTCATCATGGTGTCGGCACCATCGAAGGTACCATACTCTCTCCCTCTTAGCCTGTCACACACGTGTCGAACCCTGAATCCAACCTGTCCTACCAACCATCATCCATCATCCATCAGCATCCCACCCCCTACCTTGATTTCACCCGACCTACCCACCCCCCAACCACCCACTCACTAACCTTCCCACCCCGCAGAGAACCGCGACTCGATCGACTCGGAGCTCGCCTCCATGCCCCCGCACGAGCGCGTCGCCTACCTCCAAGAATTCGAGCACAGCGACAAGCACGACGAGCCCAAGAAAGGCGGCCTGATCGAGAAGCTGATTGCGCGCGGCAACAAGCGCACCGAGGAGCAGCTTGCGCGCGAGGCCAAGGAGCGTGAGGAGGCGCACAGGCAGGCGACGCATGCGGCGGTCGGCCCGGGCGCGGGCGCAAGTGCGCATAGTGCGGCGGGGCCGACGATGGATGCTACTGTACGCTGAGGTGGGAGCGGAGGGAGGTCTTGGAGTGAAGATTGAGACTCGAGGGAAGGGAATGGATAGGAATTGCAAAGCGCGAAATGTATGGTGATGACGATGGAATGTGCTCGTCCCCGAATCAACACTTGTGATACTCATACAAACTTCGTCGGACCAAGCTTCTGTCGCTGTGAAAATGATGCTGAAGATTCTCGTGAGTAGGCTCTTGGTCTGACGTGCTCAATCCATAAAGGGGCGTCCATCCCTTCGATGACTCCATCTACCCTGTTAGAATTCATCATGTCCAAGCGGTAGCTGCGCTCAGAGTAGCTTCGCATCTGTCGTGAGTATTGAATGCCCAATATGCGAATACTAGCTTCCCCAGAAGTAAGCAGCCAGGCAAGAAACCATGTACACGCCCCTTTACGTGCGCTACAAACGTCCCCAGACTTCCGCACTTAAGGAGCATGAGGGCGTATTGATACTAGAGTTAGAATGCTTAGGCACACGATGGACTTCACGTTCAACAGCATGAGAGAAAAGCGCCACAACGGCGTATCTAGAACAGATCTGAAATAGTAGCGCTTGAATTGCGCTGTTCTTTCAGTAAAAAGTCGGCAATGTACAAACATGTGTCTTGCAACAGTAGCATGATCCCGCTATTCACACGCTCGTATACAAAGTCTGCTGACGCAGTGGTCAACACCTGGTTCATCCAGGGCGGGTGGAATGTCTCTCCGCTGCATTGTGCCGTCGCACTTGGTTCCTTGCAAAAGCGTGGTCGAGAAGCTCAGCGCTCGCCGTCACACCGGCAAGCCTTCTTCATCCATACCCTCTGGCACGCCACTTACAGCACCGTAGACCCTGATCGGAACCTGGATCTCGAAGCTTTCGGCGGGTAAGCGCTGGGCCGCAGCCAATATGACGCCTCGATCATCACTGGATATTTCCTCCAGGAGGTCGTCCCAGAGCGGCTCTTCGCCGTCCTCATGCGTCAGGCGCGGCGTGATGAACTCGACTCTGAGCTTCCACTCGAGGCTGACGCCGCTGGTGATGAACTCCGGCGTCGCGTTTGGGGGTATTGTTGGCGAAAAGGCGAGACGCTGTGCGAAGAGCGCGTTTTCGGAGAACGAGGCGTGGGCTTTCTTGGTCACGCGGTATATGGATGCATTTGATCGCAGGGCTATCGCAGGGTCGACCTTCTCTGAGGTTTCGAGCGACACGTGGACCGAGTAGCACGGGATGTGCGAGTCCGTGAAGTCGATGACTGCCGACATTGTTTCACCAAGTCGGTACGCTGGACGTGCGAGCATGATGACAGCCACACGGCGACCACTTCTTGCAATCTCGAAACGATTCGCACTTTGGTTTGCTGCACCCGTCAGATTGCTGCGTAGGATAGCCATGTCGATGGATTCCTTCATGCTTTGAGGCTCTTCGGCTATCGAGGATCGACCAGGCATAGTATCCGTGGGTGAAAGCAATCCCATGCTCGAATTTTGCCGTGGTCGATCGAGAAGATTGTCGACATACTCGAGGAAGTCGCTGAATGTATTGGTCTCATGCTTGCCCGAGGCAGCTTTCTTTGCCATGGAGGACGACTTATCGCTCGAAGTCGCGACAGTATTTGTCCGCGCCTGGTCGCGCAGGATGATATATGGGGACATCAGATCATGGCCAAGGATCTCGCCACGGCCTGTCGAACAGTCAGCCTTACTGTCACATGAAATGATGAAATGGATTGACATACTATTCACACTGCCAAAGACCCGAAACGGCACATCGACCTGCTTAACCTGCTGATCCTTTGTCGAGCCAGCGCGTTGCGTGCCAATGGTGAGATGATACATTACCTTCATCGATCTTCCCTTGTGTGATGGTGGCAGTCCCCGGGGTATCGTGAAGCTGTATGTATAGCTTCGGCTCTCACCAGGCGCAAGTTTGAGGTCCACGAACAGAATGGACTGAGGGGTAGATATGAGAGGCACGGTCTTCATGCTGGCAATGCGGTTCATGCCTCGTATGCTGGAGGGTTCTGACGACCCCAACAGTCCGCCTAGTGATTCTCCAATGTTTCCCCAACCCAAGGCGCCAAACAAGCCACTTTCACGTTTTGTTCTTTCTACACCGACGACGCCTCCACCTCCTTGCCCGCCAACGACTCCTTTCCGTTTCACCTCCTCGAAGGGTGCCTGGTTGACCAGAGATCCGTCCAAGGTGAAAGACCCCATGATCTGCGCATACCCCATCATGAGCGACTCGGGATGGTTCTGCCGCGCAGGAGGCGCCAAGTGCGAGCTTTGCCGCTGATGCGCTGGGCGTGGTAGAAGCCGCGTCTGAGAGGACGGGTGCGCAACGTATTCGGAGGCTAGTGTCTCGGTAGAGTTGTTGCTCATGGAGTAGAATTCGCCGCTACTACGCGGAGTGCCGTCCATGCTTGACCCAGATATTATCCGAGCTACAGGCGACAGTGAATCGAGGTTGGGGTTTGTCGGTGTCCTTCGATTCTCGTTCTGCAATCGGGGCGACGGGCGTCGGCTCTGTGCCGCTTGAGCGGGCGCACCACCCACACTTGGTCGCTCGGGAGAGGTATTGTGTTCCGACGGAGGTGCGGCCGGGAATTTGAAGTTGTGGGAGAATGAGTTTGATGCTTTGCGTGTCACGCCCGGAAGGTGTGGAGTGCTCGGCGCAGTCGCGACACCGGGTCGTCTTCGTCCAGGTCGCGCGGGGACTGCGAACTCGTTGGAGCTGTCTTGCGCAGCTGGCGGATATGAGAGGCCACCTGCGAGCGGTGAAGGGTGGGTTGCTGAGCGATGGCCCGGCGAGTTGGCTACGATACGGTGAGCTATGGAGATATGCCAATTGCAGAATACGCACCAGGATACGAGCTCGTTCTCCCTGGGACGATTTGCAGACTCCCCGACCTGGCGTGCCCCCTCGCTGGACGGCCAGTCGCTAGGCCCCCTCCACGACTCGTTTCAGTGGCAGCATCTGTCCCCAGCGATACTATCGACACGGACCGTCCATGCCGCTGGCCACTCGTGTTATTGCCAAACGCTGCGCTCGGCGGGGCAGGCGATCTGCGGTCTGCGCCCGTGGAGGGAGTGTTGAGCGACAGCGCGGGGCGGTGTCCACGCATGTGCGCCGGCGGGTTTTGAGAGACAAAGGACGAGTTGCGGGACACGGAGGGTCGTGTCGAGGAGTGGACAGGAGGCAGCTTGCGCTGTCGCTCCCCGCCAGGCGCAAAGCCATTCTGCTTGCGCGCCGGGGAGCGATCGCGTCCTTCGGGGGGAGCTACGTTCTTGAATGTGATTGTGCATTCTATGTCTTCGCCAGCGAACACGGTTGCGTTTTTCCATTCTACAAAGACGCGGATATTCGAGGAGGACATGGTATGGCGGGCACGCAACACGGGTTGCTGGGTCGTAAGCAGCTCATCTGGTATCCTGGTCAAACGACATGGCGTCTGCCGGACATGTATGACGGTGTGCAGCAGCGATGGCAATTGAGGCGTAATAGGCGAATGCGACGCGGGTATACCTTGGAGTGACGTGAAGGAGTTCCGTCATGCACCGAGGTGGTCCATCGGCAGCCGCCAGGTCCAAAAGCAGTATGGCGCCCGAACTGTCCAGGGGCTGTCGTCTAGACTCTGCACCAACCACACATCATCCCCGTCACCAATAGTCTACCATGATCGTTGTACGTCTCGCGTCACACGAACCACATGTGTGACGTCCCTCGCTCGCATCTCACGTGTATGTACATTGTTGGAACAGGACTGGCAAAATCATCCTGGTCCAGTGCTCCATTGTTCTGACATGGCGCCCCTACTCCTTCCGTATGTCCTGGCATCTTCATCCCCATACGAAGTTTCGAGCGCTCGGAGCCCGTGATACGCAGACATTGAGCTTAGTCTCGGTTTCCCAACCTGGAGCAGTCCGCCATCAAGCATACTCATTCGGTCCGTTGTGAGCAGTGTGCTCGGTTCAATCACACAGGCTACTAATGTCGCCGCAGACAAACTCCATGCACTTGGACATGGTATGCGACTTCTTCACCTCGGTCATTCTCCTCACTACGCGCTCAGTTGTATGTTCCAAATGCAACAGCATGTCCTGGCTTCTTCCTTTTATTGGCTATGGATTGCCATCTGACCAAGCTGGATGCCTGAGTGAGTGAATAGAATCTTGAATATCATGTCTTGAACGGTATTTATCCAGGCTCACCGCGTCCTTAGCTAATGGACCATCATCGGTACTGGATGGGTTTCTAAGCCGATGGGCTTTCATTTGTGTAGTCCAGGTGAGCGCTTGGCTTCAGGATTGTTACACGACCTAGCTTACTTTCCCAGCTGGGCAGGTACTCGTGCTATACTGCGGTCCATCGGGGAGTATTACACATGTAAGCGACGATCCTAGACTTCAGTGGTATACACTCCCATGGCATATCAGCCGAGTCCGAGTATAAAGCTGAGAGCTTTTGTAGACTAAAGTCAATCGATAGCTACTTGTCCTCAGTTGCTCCCAACTTCTACGACTCAGTTCATTACGGCCATTCCAATTGCCAACAAATCTTTCAAAATAATTTGCAAGCCGTGCACCGTACGACCTTCACTTCAAGTACCCAATGAAGCTCAGCGCCATCTCTATCCTTGCGACTATTGTCGGCTCTACAGCGGCAGTAGATCTTCAACTTTTCCGAAACGCAAACGGCTGCGACGGATTCGGCGCCATTTGCCGGAACATCGGGCCAAACAGCTGCTGCCTAGCCCGAGATAGACTCTGGGGATCAGGCCAGGCATCCGGCGACCACCCCGCAGGTTCTACCACCCAACTCTACACCAAACAAGGCGACTTATACTGCGGCATCTCCATCTCACCCCGAAAGCCAATCCCTGTGTGCATCGTCACAGGTCTCGAGTCCAGCGTCGGCGGAATCGTTTGGTTCGAGGCAGGTCGCAGAATGGCACAACGCGCTGACGACTCTTGCGACGTGCAGGTCGATGCTGACGACATGTACGTTGACGGCACCAAGACATACATCATCTCGAAAGAAAAGTCAGCCCTTGTGAGGAGGGATGAGCCGATGCCAACTGATCAGACCGAACTGTTGGAATACTTCAAGAAACATGCCGACGACGTCATCGACTCACCAGTGTCTGTCAAGGCTGAGAAGGTTGACATCCCCGCAGCCCAGCTAGAGGCCTCAAGGTCCAAGTAGGGTAGGTTGTTCCAAGACGCCAAATGAGAGAAAGGGATAGCACGACTAAACAGTGCGACAGGTGGGAAGAAGCAAACGGTACACAAAACTGTAGCACCTATTGGCATACAGACCCAAGGAGGAAGGGCAAAGCTGGACACACTCTTTACCTCGAAGAAAATATCCGTGGGAGCTGATCTATTCAACATCGATCAATCCTAACACAAAACAATAACTTGTGCACATGCCTCACACGTGAAACTTTATTTCTCCTCATCAACCAAAACCCGCTAAGCTGAAAATGAGCATTGAAATATCATTAAATGGGACTATGTCGAATCTATGTGACGGATAGAATTAACCCGCGACTTACCTCACGCTGCTCTCATCCTACCCCTCTTCCTTCTCCACCACCATCTCCCTCCCTCTCCTCTCCACCTCCACTCCAGTCCCCACATCCCTAACCTCACTCTCGAGCTCCGCAATCCGCCTATCCCGGCCCTTGAGTTTCCCCTCAAAGCGCATCCGATCCTTCTTATTCTCCCCATGCAACTCCTCAATCCTCCGCTCCAACTCCCTCCTCTCGCTCCGATCCTGCTTCACACTCTGCACCAACACAGCCTGCTGCTGCCTAAACGTCTCCAGCAGCGTCTCACGCTGTGTCGCCGCCGCCACCGCTTTAGCCAGCTGCGTCGTCAACACGTCAATCTGGCTTTGCAGCGCGCTACACTCCTGCCCCGCCGGCTCAGCGCCGCATGTCTTCTGCGCAGCCAGGATCTGTCTCTCGAGATGTGCATTAGCAGTGCGCTCGAGGTCGACTTGCGCAAGGGCATTGTCATACTCGGCTTTCAGCGTCCGGAACAGATTCTCGCCCACCCTCATGCCCTTGAGATAACACTGCGCATCCGTCTCCGCCGTGCGCAACTGCTCAGTCAGCGTATTGCACTCCTCCGCTAGCTCGCTCACAGCCTTCCTAGCGACGCTCTTTTGCTCCGCAAGCCGGTCGTGCAGACTCTGGTTCTGGGCCTCGAGGCGCTCGACGCGGCGGGTTAGAGTCTGGCTTTCTTCCTCGGCGGCACAGGGCGAGGCGCAGCCCCATGCGCGCAGGCGGGAACTGTGCTCTTCGGAGCGGCGGAGATTGGTCTCGAGGATGCGGATTGTGTTCTTTGGGGCAGCGATCTCGGCGAGCGCGGGGGCGGAGTCGATGCTGGATGCGCGGTAGAGGTCTTTGGAGAGCCTGACGCGTTCGAGCTCGCGGTCTTGGGAAACGAGTTTGGCGGTGCAGTCGTGGAGCATGGACTGGTTGAGTTGGGATTGCTGGGTAAGCTCTTGACAACGGAGGAGGAGGGTGTCGCGTTCTTTGGTAAGGGCTTCGGATTCGAGTTTGGTTGTTGCATCGTGTTGCTGGAGGATGGATTGGGCGAGCTGGGACTTCTCTTCTAGTTCTTCGCAGCGGTCTGTGAGGGTGTCGTTGGCGGTGCGGAGGGTGTTGACTTCGGCTCGGAGCTGATCAATTTCTGGCTCTGTGGATACTACGCATTTCTGCAGTATGTCCTTGTTGTAACTCGATTCTGCCTCGAGTTCCTTGATGCGCTTGCGGAGCTGTTCGTTGTCAGCTTCAAGTCTTATGAAATCTGGATCTTCATCTAACTCTGGCTTCAGCGAAATGGCCGCCCTGGCTGCAATGAATGAAGATGTGGTTGTATCACGAGCGTCAGAGACGGCTTTGGATGGTTTGGCGAATCGACTAAAGAATCCACCTTCGATGACATGCTTGATATATCCTGTGAAACTCGCCAGCGAAGTCACAAACAAGCAGTGGAAGACAATAGCGTATTCTCCAGTATACTCTCTATCTTTCCCGGATCGTACACATGGTAGGCAAAACATGTTATAGCGCAGTCCTTTCAATCACAAGGCATGTTGTGTATATACAATGTATGTACCACCCACTCCACAATGCAGATCGGTTCGATGTGTCACTTTTAACACGAACAGCGGAAGACATGGCAATCCTACGAGATCAGCAACAACAAGTTGAGTGCACACATCAATTAAAGTGCAAAAAGGCAATGAGTTTCTTGGATCATATAATTCAATTTACTAACCGTGAACTATCAGGGACGTGAATTCACAGTAACATGGGCAATCTATCAAATGAAATCAATACGACGCGAGAGTTCCCAATCTGTGATGGCGAGAAGTGGCAAGCTGCTCACATGCGCGATGAGCATGTAATGCCTGAACACCATGGTAGACAGACGGCAGGAACAATATCCAGCTGGTCCTGAGGAGCTACCCGAATCTGCAACTGTACCTGAGCCTTAAGTTGTGTATTCTCGGCCTCAAGCGCAGCGATACGGGCATTAGCGTCAGCCTGTTGCTCGTTGGCATAATCTTGCCAGTCGTCAGCCTTGCCAGTCTCGCTATCGCGATCGAGCGCTAGACGACGAAGTTGTTCTTTCAGACCAGCAATCTGATCATCGCGGACCGTGACCGCCTTCACTGTGTCAATGTCGGACTGCTTGAGCTTTGACTCAAGATCATGGATCGCGCTGGCTTTGGCATGAAGCTGGGCCTCGAAACGTTGACTGTTTTGATTTTGTTGGGCGTACATCGCGTCGACTTGGGCCTGGTGCTGTGTTGCCTTGTCGGCAGTGGCTTTGGAGAAAGCTTGGAATTGCTGTGAGAAGGATCGGGCAATGGACTTGCATTTGGCGGTAGTTGTCTCGGCACTAGCGATACGTGCGGCTAGATCGTCATTCTCGCGTTGAAGAGCCTTGATTTGATGCGAGAGAGCGCTCTTGTCACACAGTAGCTGATCGTGCGCTTGCTGAAGCTTCTTGAGAGAAGCCGTGAGATCGCTCAACTCAGCATCGCGCACAAGCGATAGATCCTGCTTGTCTTGGATGGTGCGTTGAAGCTCGACAATTTGAGCCTGGGCATCTGAGAGCTTGTCCTGTGCATTCACAGGGGGGATCGAGTCAGTGTGGGCTGTATCACGATGAGTGTGGAGCTGCTTCTCAAGGTCAGCAACTTCCTCCTCCTTAGCGCGCAGACTACGCTTGAGCACCTGGTTGCAGCCGTTGGTGAAGTCGAGCTTTTCCTGTAGCGTAACCAGCTTAGCCTGTAGTTCATTGGCGCCATTCCGTTGAGCTTTGAGCGCCTGGACCTCGAAGATTGCTCGATCGAGCTGCTGTTGGAGCTTGCACTTATCGATATATAGAGCCTTGATCCGATCATTGCAGTCGTCGATCGTCTCATCACTGTTATGAAGCTGGTTGTTAGTGGTAGTGCGTAGTTGCTCGAACTTGGTACGAGCTTCGTCCCGCTCAGCCTTGGCCTGCTCAAACTTGAGCTCAAGGGTCCGAATGGAAGCCTGCACATCACCAACAGCTTTCTTGCCAGACGCTTCCGCTTCCAGCAGCTCATCATTAAGCATGCGAGTGCAGTTGCGGAGTTCGGTGCACTCTTGGGTCTTGCTTTCGAGGTCTCCGTCAAGCTCCTCGAGTGTTAGGCGATTGGAATCATACAGCATTTGTAGTTCTTCCCGCTGGTTGCGCAGCCTGGCGTTCTCGTGAGTGAGCTTGTCAATGATGGATTTGTCGGCTGAGGGTGTCATGGGTGTGATCGCTTCGGCAACAGCCTTCTTAGTGAAAAACATGTTGCTTGTCTGGAACAATAGAGCCTGCTATTGTTGTCTTGATACTTGTCAACGGAGGTTTTGATTGAAGATGAGGCGCGGCGGGTGCAAGATGATCCGATTGTTTGGAGATGCGTCTACTTCCATGTTGGGACAGTCTCCTTTTATTATACTTCATGACATAGTTAAAAGAGTACACTGCGACATTGTGACCACATATGGCCATGTCTCTGAGCCACATTGCGCTAGAATGCTGGGGATGAGGAAGGACGTTGTGAAGATTCGCGAATGACAAGCAAACAAACACTGCTGATGACTAACGGAGTGGAGCTAAAGCAGAATTGTCTCAGTGCACTGGCAACGCAAGCTCTGCAAGATGTGGAGGAAGGATCAAGCATGGTGCTCGCCTGTTTGTGCGTGCTTCACAGACATAGTCCCGTATGAGGTACAACGAGGATGCGCTGGACGCCGGTCTAAATGATAGCTTGGAGAAGGGGCCCAGATGCGGCGTGGAAATCTCGATGCAAAACCCGGGCACGACGAGCAAGATCTCGCTTCATGCCAGAAGAACAAGTGAAGGCTCGTTAGGCAGCCAGTGCGGGCCGGGACGGTAAGTGCGAACGTGGTCACGGTCCTGAGTTCAAGCAAACGGCTCGCAGTAGCTCAGCGTCCTCGTCAAACATGACGGGAGTATAAGGATGGCCTTAGAAGTTGCCTAACGTCCATACCATCCATATTTCAACGAACATCTTATAAATTCAAACAGATCGAAGTTCTTTGGGAAAACGATGATACAGTTTGCGCTTGGGCATAGCCAAACCAACCTCACTCAGATAGGAATCCAGATTGATGATGCTGGAACACTTACGACCACTGCCCCCATCCGCGGATTCTCACGGCCGCTGTGTCAGAGGAATGGATTGATGCGGGGCATATTCCTAAGGCATGTAACATGGTACCTGAGTCTGTACTGGGTTCTGCTTGTTCAGGAAGTTCGAGGGAAGCAGAATCATTTCCGTCGGATTGGCATGGGATTTGTAAACGCTTCTGCGCAGGAAGTATCAGGACTATACAAAGACCGTGGCTGACTGTAGACGACAGTTCTGCAACTGGTCGGACATGAGCATCGTGTGCAACGTAGCGGGTGGTATGAGCCCAAAGTTTATGCGGAACAAAACGGCGCAATGTCAGCCCTAGACTCAAATCCCATCGTGTTCCTGCAGTAAATGTGGTGCCGATTGGAGCAGTGTCGGGGGTGACAGGCCGTAATGATACAACTCCAGACCGCCTGCACTGCTCTGCATGTAAAAGTGAAACAAGGTGCAGCAGGATCGAGTTAGACGCAGTGACAAGCCTCGGTCGACGCAGCAGCAGGCCTGAGGATGCGGGCCGGGAGCTACATTGAGGATAGCCAACGAAATGGTGTGTCTGGTGACGTATTGGGTCGAGCGTCGCGCAGCTAGCCCGATTCTGCGCAAAGCCTCATGCCGAGGGAGTTGGAGGCTTCCGACCGATCAGCGATCATCGCGGGGGAACTGCCCGTTCTGATGCGAGCGACGCAGAGGAAAAGGAGGAGGCGGGTCGCGGCGGGCAGCTGGCGACGGTGCAATTTGCTAAGGTGGCGGCCATATTATGCGAAGAGCGCCGTTGCGCCCTACGCAGAAGAGCAGCAGGGTGGCCGCCTGTATTTATCGGAGTGACATGTTCAGACGAGGGGGTTGCATCGTGGTGGACGTCCGTCTGGGGAAATTATGGGGTTGTAGCGGGAGCCAAGAAGTCCGATGTGCAGGATGATGTTCAGGGCAGGAGCAAGCGAACCGTTCGGCACGTGTCGGCTCGCCGGGCGCAGTTCTCTGAGCATGTGAAGGTCGGAATCCTCCATCACGACCGGCGAAGAATGCGCGCGCAACACCACCGTGATGCTTCCCCACAGCCCGCCCGCCACCAAGCCTGAGTGCAACTAGACGCCCCCGAGGATACATGGCCGCGCGCTGCTGGGCATGCGACCGCTTATCAGCCTCCGCCGTCCCCACCTGCCCGCAACCAGTCGCCCGCCCTCGCTCTTGCCATCCACCGTTCTGAACCACGTCATTGCGCGCGACCGCCCTCAACAACACCTCTCTCGAGCCACCTGCGCCCCGTCCAGCTATCTGGCTATCGGTGCCTGTTTGACGCCCAGGCCCTGCTGTTTCCTGTGCAGTCGAGCGCTAGCCTAGGCTCGCAGCGTGCAGCAATATCTCGTCAGCACCCACCACTACTTTCCTCGACACCCGCGCACGCAGTCAAGCTGGCGGCCCTTTCGTTCCACGCGGGTGCCACGGCCAGAGGGCTCCCACGAACCGGCATGGGCGACAAGGACCCATCGCCGTTCGGCTGTAGGCCACCTTCCTCCTGCCCTGCGCCCGCCTCCACTGACAGTGCGACCAGACACGTTCAACGGCAGCTTCCTCGATCCGGATCCAGCGTCCTACGATGCAAACCACGCGCTGCTCACCGACCTGGAGAGCCAGTCCATCGCCGACTTCTTCACAAACACCGATCCCTTCCACCTGTCCGACCCGCACGCCTTTGCTCCGGCCGCAGACACCAAGGACAGCATAGACGGCTTCAACGACTGGTCGACCTTTGTCACGCCCGCCACAGTGCACGGCGTGTCTACCACCATACCCGACCAGGCACACCTCCACAGCAATCTGTTCAACGACGCCTCCTTCGCACAGCAGCCATTGCACACGAGCCACTACGGAAACACGCACGATGACCTGCAGGCCGCCGAGACTCTGTTCAACAACTCACAAAACGCATACACGAACCATCAACCCCACCGCTTCCATGCCTTGCCCTCCTCGAGTCGGAATCCAAGCACAAACAACGCCCCCGCCTTCGACCAGAACGGCAAACCACTGGTCATCACACCACATGGCCTGATCAACGAGCAGCTGGCTGCACTTCTACCAAAATACAGCGAAGAGGGCACCATCGATGCCCAGCTTGCAGCGCAGTGGGCGACGAGCGATGCTCGACAGCGGCAGGAGGCCGAGTTTGGGGAGATCCTGCGCGGGCCGAGCCTTAAGAGATCATACACGTTTGGAACAGACGACTCATTCAACAACCCAACTGGCTTCTCGGCGGCGCATGGTCAGGAGAGCACCGAGCAGGTCACCCAGCGCTTGTTACGCGACATGCGCCACGCTCAGGTCCTGGCACGAACGCCTGAGGTCGACAGAGACCTCATTAGCCCCACTGGACATCCGCCGTCTGCGCTTCCTGACAGCGCTAGCGACGACGAGCAGTCAGACGTGACTACATCTGACGAAGATGAGGACGACAGGCCCAGCAAGAAGCGACGAAAGAGCACGCATGGCAAGGGCGGCTCACAGAAGCGCGCACGGCATGGCAAGGCCCGCAAGACCTCTGCAGTCGAAGAGAATGGCAAGAAGAAGCGTTCCTCGTCAGCTCAGAAGGCACAGCGCGAGAACTTGACCGAGGAGCAAAAACGCAGTAACCACATCCTCTCAGAACAGAAGCGACGTAATCTAATCAAACGCGGTTTCGACGAGTTGCACGATCTGGTGCCTGAGATTCGTAATGGAGGCTTGAGCAAGAGCAGCGTCCTAACTGAGGCAGCCAACTTTCTAGAGAAGCTCATTGAAGAGAACATTGCATTCCGGCAGCTTGCAGGTGGCTGAACGTCGATAGTCATTCGCATGAGAGGGGCTTCGTTGTTCATCTCTGCCAGAGGCGACACTACCAACCCTCGTGGCCGTCCAGGAAGCTTTGCTACATTCACAACACTTTCTAGATGTCATGAGTATCGTCATCGGACGCGGATATAGTATCATGCTCGTACAAGGAATGGCGAGGAACTATTTCCAGCACCACAAGACGATAATGCATGCGCCTACCTGCCGAATCAAGGGCAAAGAGCCCCCTATCAACGCGTTGCTTAGACGCTCACGCCTCGAGTATACGTCACAGTAGATTATAGTGCAATCAAGGAGTCTGCGAGAAGACGGCCTGGATGCTTCGGCACAAAAGTGTGGAATTCTGGAGTTATAGAGGATGGATCTGCGATACCCTAAATGAAGGAATAATGTACCATAGTGCGGTACATGTACCGTATTGATAATGAAACTAATGGATTGCGCTATGTCTGGGTTGCTGTCTGGTGCGTGCTGGAGAGATGTCGTCGTGTCCTGTCACATGTCGATGGTTTGGTTGTGTCTTGGCAGCCTATGGTGCGTCTTTCGGGAGCGTCATCCTACCTCTACTTGTAAACCGCTTGTGTAGACAACAAGCCCAGTCATGCCTTCTTGAACGATGAAAGCCCATATCCCTCGCTACGATCAACCCCCATACCATGTCGTCGAACTAACATTCCCTGCGCAACACCTATCGCACTCTCCATCACCAGATTACTCATTTGCCAATAAACAAACATCGTCATGACCCAGTACTGTCAAGACGGCGACTGTAACGCCGTCAACGAGGACGAAGCGGCCAATGGCTGCAACTCCGCGTGAGCATGGTTGCAGACGCCGAGGCCGGGCAGCGATGATGAGAGGGGAAAACGGATGATGGTGAGAATGAGAGGTATTCGGCGGCGGAGGAGAGTAGTGATGAGGAAGGGGAAGAGGAAGAATGACTCGTAGACGATGGATTTGAGATAGTCATGTACTCACATGTTTTCTTGATCGGGCCACAATAGATCGAGTTTTTAGTCAAATTTTGTTGCTTGAGGGGCAGCTCCCCACCTGTCTGGCTCCTTATGTCTGGCCACTCTTGTCTGGCTACTCTTGTCTGGCGGCTCCTTCCTGTCGGGCGGCTCTTGTCTGACGCCTCCCTCTTGTTGGGCGGCTCTTGTGTAGCAGCTTCCCTCATGTCAGGCTGCTCCCTATATGTCTGCTATACCAACTTAGCTGCGATGTGGCTCACGGTAGACGTAGTTAGTATGTTAACTGAGGACTTGGGTGTGTGTGTGTGTGTGTGTGTGTGGCGTATCGAAAGGTGGCTTGTTTGGCCCAGTGAAAGCTGTTGGAAGCGCGGAAGAAGAAGAATGGAGAAGTGAAAATGGAGAGGTGGCGTTGGTGTCGAAGGAATGAAGTAACGACTTCTTCTCGCTGGGGAACTGGAGATTGGGGGGTTGTGCCAATATGGCTACTGGTGACGCGGTAGACTTGAGAGTTTGGAAATACTTAGGTGTATATGCAGCGCTACGAGGGATATGCGATCCTAAGCGTGTTAGCAGTGAGTAGGCTCACAATCCCAACGTCTTCCTTTCCTTAACCATGATGCGACACATCATTCCTACCTCTTTAACTCACTCTTCTTCTTCCCTTCTGTCACAGTCTGCTTCGTGCGTCGAGACACGCATAGCAAGGGGGAAACACTCGCCGCTAGGAAAGCGTGGCGCAGTATTCGACATGACTACCTATACATGCTTATGCATGCATCACTAAAAAGCATCACGTCTATGTAAACCAAGCCGTAACATGCATATGGGCCACGTGCTTCTTCACCGGTGACACAACCCCGGACCCATCGCACCTATCATGCGCATCAACGTAGCAACACCCCGCTCCTCACCCACTTATCTCAATCGGTATAAATCCAGCTGTCGTGTCTTACATGCTCCCCCAATCCCTCGGTCTCACAGCACGCACTTAGTCGTCGAGAAAGACACCTCCCATCATACCAGCCTCGTGCACCAGACGCCCAATCATGACCAAAACCGACGACCTGCAGCCTCGTGACGGTCACGACAAGCCCCGCAATACTGAAGAAGGAGATCCGCGAGATGGAGGATACAAGCCCAGGCCGAGGCCCAGTTCGGATGACCCGCAGCCGAAAGACGGACGTATGTGTCAGCTGAGCACACGGTGGCATCACAGTAGGCTTACGAAAAGGCAGAGTTGTAACAGACCAGAAGGTTGAAAGACATGATTTGAGCCCAGTTGTATTGCGCAAGGGCGAAGCGAACCATGCGGGAGTTTGAACAAGGAATGCTTAGCGACGACAGGAAGATAATTGATTGAGCATAAGACATTACCCCATCTATCACAACATTTCTCATAACAAGCTCCGCCTATTCCGATTCGCCAGCTTCGCGTAATGTTTTCTCGTGCGCTCATGGCCCTCCTGCAGTTCATACTCGGACAACATGCTCACGGGCCGAGATGGTACCGGTCGAAGACTTTCGACTGCACTTGCTGGTTGCAGTTTTCGTGGTGGTTGTTCTTTCATTCCCAAGCCGCGTCGAATCGCGCTGGTCATTCGTGTGAAGAAGCCTCCACCAGCCTCCGGTGCGGTCGGTCCGAGTTCTTCCACGGGACCATGCATATGTGAGTGCGACGGGCCGTGAGAAAGTAGACCCGTCTTCTCGCCCGGTTCCATGAAAAGATGGCTTCCTTCGTGGTTGACGAACCAGTTGACCGAGTACTGTTTGCCTTCCGGTCCGCCACCGCACGACCCAGCGAGAGCGTGGGAGGGAGGCGAGTTGACAGCGAGGGCGAAGAGGTTTGGCGGCTCCGAGAAGTCGGTCACGAGACCGCGGTGGAACAGGAAGTAGCCTAGGACGAAGACATTCATGAGGAAGACAAGGATCAGAACAATGACCCAAGCTCGTGCACCGGCGCTTTCCACGCCTCCAGAAGCGTATTGCTGGGCTCTGAGGGATGCGTTGAAGAAATGAAATTCTGGACTCTCCAACGAGGCGTTTTCGTGGTCCTGTGCGTTAGTCAGTAAAGTGTGATGCACGAATACAACCCGTCCGACTTCGTCGCCAGTGTGCTAGCCTCGGTCAAAGGGTGAGCTGAGCCGAGCCCCGAGAACCAAACAAGTAGATTCAACATAGAGGCTGTGAGACGCGTCACTTACCCATTCCATGCTGAAAGGCGCATCCATCATGCTCTTCAGCATTGTACAGCCTGACATCACAGCTAATGCTTCCCCCATGCTTGGTAGGTTAGGATTGAGATCAACCTCGAGGTTCTTGGGATCTGAATTTGTCGGATTCAACATCAACTGTGTCAATAGTCTCGAGTTGCTGGCGGCAGCGTCTACGAGGCCGGTATGCAAGGACAAGGCATTGGACCAGTCGAAGCCAATATCCTTCCAATTCGCCACGCTCTTTTTCCACTGGGCGTCTGGATGATGCTTATTGTATGCCATGTCGTCAGCCTTGTCTTCACAAAGAGCTTCCATGGTGCCTCCACCCGATCTTGCTTGGTACATGGTTGAGCATCCTGGACTGATGGACAAATCTATCCTGCAGAGCGAGTACATGCCAGTCGTATTCACCCCACTGTCTGCTCCTCCTTGCCCAAGCAGGTAAATTGCTGGTCTTCCCCATGGGTCGCTGGTGTGGTTCATAATTGTATTGAAGGGTTTTGGATACTTGGCGAAAACGGGCGGATAATTGATGCGAACTTCAGCATTCCATCCAAAGATGTCATCCACTTTCGTCTTGTTGGTTGTGGTCGCATTGTCCGCAAGTCCACCGACTATCCAGTTTGAAATGTTGACTATCTCGCTGTTCCAGGTGTCATAGATGATTGGAGCCAGCTCATCCTTGTCCATATTGACACAAAGCACGTTCATGACGGGTGAAGGTACAGAGGCACGCAAAGAATAGGTCCCTTCCGAGTTCAGTTCTTCGGGCTGGAGAATGTCATTCCTCGAAGCATGTGCGGCTTCGAAAACACCAGCATGAGGCATAGCTAGTGAAACGTT
>TARA_R110002003_G_scaffold562_6_pt1 | contig 20367 bp, 26 predicted proteins | sample TARA_R110002003 | Tara Oceans TARA_R110002003 (sample SAMEA4396441) | marine metagenome | biome: Westerlies Biome; feature: [SRF] surface water layer (ENVO:00010504); material: water (ENVO:00002006), including particulate matter (ENVO:01000060) such as... | depth 5 m
CGAAGGCAATCAGCGCACGCTACGACATTTGCAACTTACGGTCGTACAACACGCTAGTTCAAGAGTACAGTCAGAGACGGCTCAGCTTCCAATCAGACGTTGAGAATGCGTTCGCTGGATTAGCTTCTATATTGGAGGAGTGGTATAGCGGGACCCCGGTTGTCCATGGAATGATGCTACCCTTTTTTGCATGTTCCATGACCTGGATGTTTACTCACGCAGAAGACTATTCTAGCTACTGGACCAATAATGAAAGAGGCAAGAAGAGAGCAGGATTTCCAACCTGGTCCTGGGTTGCATGGGCTGCGGCCATCTCCAACATCAACGACGACAGCGCTTCGGATATACCGCTACCGGTGCTCTCATTAGTGAGAAATATTGAGATTGTAATGTTCAGTGAGCGGAAGCCGTCCTGTTCTTGGGAGGTCACGGACAAATCATCCATAGAGGACCATGTGGCGCCTTCCGGTCAACAGATACGTGTCAATCGGTACCTTACAAGCCCCGAAGCGCTCCATCTCCACCCAAGTACCCTTGGATTCGATGCGGAACGAACTCTTTGGCGCAACTTCTCTGGCGAATGCTCTTTTGAGGCTAACCATCTCTTCTTCGGACTTCTTGGTAGCTCCCAATTTTGCGGATATCTCTCTGTGTCACCAGACCCAGAGGTCAGTACAGAGGCGCTCAACCATTGTACAGGCACGTTGCATGACTCGGATAGTGATTGGAGTCTTGTGCGTCTCTATCAGCTCCGTTTGGAGCCCTGCGATGGTTTTCATGGACGCTGGAGAGCAATGGAAAGGGACTGGAGGCAACCAAGGCTTTTCGAGTCAGTCACTGCATTTGGGAGGCGTCTTCGCCGATCAGAGCTGTTATTCGTGCTCGTCATTCGACGTCACGGCATACATTGGGAGCGTGTAGGCGCTGGTCTTATGATCAAGAAATACTGGCCGTCGACCAAATCGCGGACGAGCTATCGGTCATATCAGGAGCGAATCGTTCTCATCTAGCCTGGCTAGGCTTGAGCGACTTCAACCAGCCCAACGCTATCATGGCGCTTCCCCGCCTCAGTGTCAGCGCACAACTCAGTCCCGTTATGCCTAAGGATGTCTTCGCATTCCCCTACGAGGACACATAGTCATGATCAGATGAATGCCTCCCAACACCTCACACTCCAACGTCGGTTGCGAGGAATCACACGGCCGGCCGCAGGGCGATGACGTTGAAACGTGGCTTTATCAACGGGAACGAACAGCTCTTGAATGTTATACGACCGACGGCGGCATCAGGCACATGGAACTTAGATATCGACCACCCCACACCCTTCCCAAGTGTGACTCACACCCGCACCCGGTTCCCCGTTTCAGTGCGCCTTCATCATCAACCCCAGTTCACCAACATGCTGACGTCTGCGCCGAACTCCCAAGGCTGCGCAATATAACATGCTGTGCAGACGAGCATCCGAGCAAATTAAAGTCCTAACGTATTTCACATCATATCTCATTCTTACATACGTACACCGCCACCAGGCTACGCAAAGCGTACATTGCTCTCTGACCCTCCTACTTTGCAGCAATTCTCAGAGAGTCTTGCATGCCTTACCGCTTTTTCCTTTCTTTCCCCGGCAGCAGGGAAATGCGCTGCGGACATGAAGGCACTAGAGAACGCAAATGGCGATACGAGACTGTTGGTGAGGTGAAATGGGCAAGGGGCCACACCCACATGGGCCGGTCGAAACGTCGGCCGCAGAAGTGAGCTGGCAAAGTCGATTTGCATTTGTAGCGTGTATCGGGTCGATACAGCACTAGCGCGCGAGAGTCACGTTGACGTTTGGGTGCAGGTGAAGGTAGATGGTAGATGCAAGACAGATACGAGCACACGACATCACTAGACCTGCGTACGGTGTTGTCGCTTCAGCCTCAAATTATATTATATGCGAGATCCAGATCTCTGACCTCCCACTCCATAACCTCTCCATCCCCAATTTCTCTTACTTCACACCATCCATCACCCCACCTTCTCGCCCTCCCCACCCCAGCCATAATCCACCGTACACCACACTCCCTCCCTCCTGCGTCTAGCAGCCTGGATCTCCACGCCCACCGCGCGCGCCATCTTCTCCCGATTCACCCACTCCGCAACCATATACCCTCGCTCCTGCGCATTCAGTTTCCAGCGTCCATGCTCGCTGTCCCCGTGTTCGCGCAGCCAGCGCATCAACTGCACAGGCACCACGCCGGCCGGCATGTTCTGCAGGCTTTTTTTGTCCGCGGGGATCCAGCCCTGGAAGACGTTGAGGTAGGCGACGCGGCGCCATGCGTCGTTCCAGTCTGGGCCGGGGACGGCGGTGGCGATGCTCCATGTATCTGCATGCGCGTCCGCTTCCTGCCCGATGTGTGCGGCGGTGTCGGCGGCGGTGTCAGAGCGCCATGTCAGCGCTTTGAGCCACTGGCAGCCCTCGAGGTCGAGCCACTGCAGCGAGTATGTGTTTGCGCTGAAGCGGCGCAGGATGTTTGTGGCTTCGTGCCAGTCGTCGTCGAGGTCGGAGTAGAAGGGTGTGCCGCCGAGGGCGACGCGGGCGTAGTTGGAGACCATGGACGTGGTGGTTGCGTTGGGGGTGAGGCACGGGCGGGGCCAGTAGGCGAGGGAGAGGTGGGTGATTTTGTTGAGGTTGGGCGAGAGCTTGAGGAGGTCGGGCCAGGATGCCCATGGCCCGGGGTGGGCGAGAGAGAGGCGGCCGAGGTTGGTGAAGTGGGGTGTTGTGAGCTGGGCGGGGAGGACGGGGGAGGCGGTGGTGCGCTCGTCGGCTTCTTCTTCCCATGACTCTGCCACTTCGATTGTGGCTTTTGTCTTGCCTTTGGGACTGGCTTCGCTTATGCTGAGCGCCTCCAGGTCTTCAGGTATCTGCGAGAGGACTCGCTTCAAGCACTTGCCCAGGTCGTTGATTGTGAAGTCGTCGTTCAATAACCCCGTAAGGTCGAGGAACCGCACTTCTTCCCAGTCCGATATACTGTCTCCGGCATTCTGGAAGAGTATCTTGAAGGACTTGAAGTCTAGACATTTGTCGCTGCCGTATATTGTAATATAGCTCAGCAAGGCTTCTCTAAGAACGATCGGTATGGTGGGGAGGTAGTGCTGTTCGTACTCGGAAAGTTCGACCCAGTGTTCAGCGAATGTTCGTAGGCAATGGTGTTGGAGGCTTCGAGCCGGTGGCAGGCGCTATCAAGAGTAAGAAGTCTGTATGAAAATCGTTAAGCTTGTGCGGTAGAATACGAGACTGCGCTAGTAGGGTGTCAGGTCGTTCGTACCTTGAAGTCTTCCTCGGTCACTCTTGCCAGATGACCAAACCTCAACGCACCCCGATCGCCAGGCTTCTTCGAGCGAAGGTCGCGCGTGTATTTTGGAGCATGTCGGCTCGTATGTAGCCAGCTGCTCGGAGCAGCCGGGCCAGGCGGCGGTCTTGCACCTCCCAGCCCTCTTGTTCGCATCCTCGTACCGGCCTTTGGTTTGGGAGCATTAACTTCCGGTATATGCAAGATGCGCCGTAGATCTGGCGGGACGGTACGACTGCTTACTGCCGAAGTAATTTCATTTCTCTGCTCTACTGTCGCTCGCGGAGCTTGTTCACGGCGGAGCTGTGCTATTCGCTGATTCACCGTCTGCGGTTCTGAAGATGTGGAGGGTGTGGCGGAGCGCGAGCTCTGGAGCGATGGGTGGACATAGTTGGGTTTCGTGGTCGTGTAAGCTGGAGTGTGTTTCTTGGGCATAGTAAACTGCTGGACAGCACCTAGCCCTTGGCAGTACTGTTGTACGACGTGCAGTGGGACGTCCGCTACGCAATGTATGTCTCCTGATGGTGGAGGTGGGGTCTTGCGCACGTGAGTCAGCGCTGAGATGCCTGAAGATAGACAGGCCTGTTGATGAAGTAATTCTAGATTCGAGTCATCCTGACCAAGGCGACGAGTGTTGCATGTGAGTCAAGTAGCCAAGTAGGGCACATGTGAAGGTTGAGCTTTGGATTTCTGATGACGCCACTGCCCGACGCGTTGACATCAAGTCCGACGCGTGAACGGCCCCGCTACAGCATACTCACACCAGCCAGCACTTAACACATCTTATATTCTATGACAAGGCTCGCGACGCACACATTCTGCGGCGGATTTTGTTAGTCTCAATGCAATGTATTCGACAGGGTAACATCAAGAGTGAGCCCGTCAATCCTTCAGGGACAGCGGCTGATTAGGCGACCAATAACCACACCAATTGAGCTCAGATGTGTCGAGCTATGCGCGCCACGCCTGTGAGTAAAGCTTGGCTGCCCCGGCCTTCTCCCAAAAATCTCACCCGCAGCCCGTATGATCCCACCAAACGTCGGGTCGACATGACCTACACCTCACAGTTCGTTTTGCGACCTTTACATATTAGAGACATGTCCCGTCTGCCACCCTGAAGAAGCCAGCATACAGTACTGCTTCATTCCCAGAATGCACACCCCAGCGCGCCCTATCTTGGGCGCCCTGGTGTTCATCGCAATCGCGATTCTGTACACTATCACATCAGTGTCCTCGCGCGATCCCACTTCCCTCTTTTTCAACGCACGAAAAGGCTACGAATCACGATACTCGGCGATCCGGCGCCAGCAGGCCGAGGCCTTCATTGCGAACCATACAGATGGAGGAACCCCTGACATCACCAAGTCGAGCCATGATGAAAAGAAGCGGAAGCTCTGTGTTGGCATACCCTCGACCAAGCGCAGTGGGGCCGAGTACCTACCCACCGCAGTGGGCTCGTTGCTGGAGGGCTTGACAACCGAAGAACGAGAGGAGATTTACATCATTGTCTTCATCCCGCACTCGCGCCCGGAAGTGCACCAGGTGTACAACGAGAAATGGCTTCCCGAGCTGGTGGACCAGGTCATAACGTACGAGTTCGGCATCGATCGCATGCAATACATTGTCAACATGGAGCGGGAGGGAGCGCGCTTGGTCGAGAAGAGCTTGTTTGACTACTCGTACCTGCTCAACAAATGCGCCGAGACGTTCATACCACACATCGCCATCTTCGAAGACGACACGCTTGCCATGGATGGATGGTACCACCGGATAATGGCAGGCATTCACGACGCAGAGCGACAAGCTGCGCTGCACCACAAGAAATCTGACTTTCTTTACCTACGCCTGTTCTACACTGAGGGCTTCCTTGGCTGGAATCCCCATCACTGGAAGCTATATCTGTGGCGCTCAATATGCGTCGCTGCGCTCCCGACTGCGATCCTGGTCTTCATTCGCGTATTTCAGCCAAGGACGAAGCTCTCCGTGACGCTTACCACGACTCGGGCCTTCCTCACGCTTTACGCCGGACTGGGGGTCCTCATCCTCTTCTACTTCTCCATCGGACACCTCACAGTTGCTCCAATACCCAGTGGAGTTCAGGAGTGGTCGCGGACCGGATGCTGCAGCCAGGCCTTCGTCTTTCCGAATCTCAAGGCGCAAGATCTGGTCGCATACTTCAAGGAACGGCATATCGGCTACATGGACGTGCTCGTGGAGGATTTTGCAAACGATAGAAATGAGCTGACTTTTACCATGACGCCCAGTGTCGTGCAGCATGTGGGGAGAAAGAAGGCCGAGAGCAGGTGGGGAAGGGGTGGTGGAGAGAAAGTCTGGAGCTTTGGATTCGAGAAGCTGGACCCTGCTGCTTTGAAGAAGGAGCACGACGAAGTCACCCGATCCAAAAGGGACACAGCATAACCCATCTCCGTAGTTTGGTCATGCTCTGACGGACAATTTCACGATGCTATCGTACCCCTACAAACTGCTGGCAAACTTCCAACACTTTCCGCTACCCTCGACTGCGCTGCCAGTTCTCCTCTTCACGCCTCATGCTCCGCGTTGGGCCATCTCCCTCCAGTGCGGCGCGCTGCATGAGCACAGCGACACCGTGGTGTCCATCCCCCTCGCCAGATCCACGTCTTCATCCCCGTGCCCTTCCCCACACTCCCCCCCTCCTTCAACTAATAAAACCTCTCCAAGTCCCTCCCCGCCGCAAACCGCACCCTCCTCCGCGGCTGTCTCCACTCCCACGCGCCCCCCTCTTCCCCCGACGCGTCACAAACCGGCCACGCCCGCCATGAGTCGCGAGTCAAGTCAAACACGCCCTCGGGAAGCTGGCTTAGGTTCGCTGGGTTGAGGCAGTTGCCCCTGCGGCGGTCGGGAGGGCGATCGCGGGCGCGGCGAGGGTGGGAGCTGCTGCGTGCGGCGGTGCTGTGGCCGACGCGGTGGACGTGGTGGTAGCCTGGTCTGGTGGGGTTGTTGGACATGGGGTTGGGGTATGGTGTTGGGTTGATGGGCGCTATTGTATTAGTTTGTTGACTGCGGGTGTTGTGGTGTGGTGGTTTTGCGGACTGTGGTAGGTAGTGGTTGGGAAGGGGGGATCGGGGGGAGTGAGGTATCGAAAGACCTTATGGTGTTGGTGTAGGTTTGTGAAGAAATGCATATCGTGATGGAAGGGTCGATGATCTGGCTGCGCGGATCTGGTGTCAATGCTGGCATTCAATTCGAGATTGACTGGAAATAAGTCGTTGGGAATGGATGCAGGAGATTGGGTACGGGATTTGATCCTTGAATTCATCTACAATGGCTAAGATACACGTTGCTAGTCAGTGAACGGTATCTTGAGTACTTTCGTTTTTTGCTGCTAGGTCTACTGTACGTTGTGACTGTAGCTATGCAACCGCTCAACGCGCAGATTTTGTCTTCGAGTCCAATAGATGAGCCTACACCATACGATCACCTGGTGTAGGGCGGCTTGAGAAATATTAAGCTTGCTATGAGACCTTGGCCGACCGACTGTGGTGGAAGATGATGCAGCCGCATGAAGAGGAGTGGATTGCATCTGCAGTCCGACTGAGTAAGAGAAACTGACATGCTCGTTGCTGGCCAAATGGCCCTGCGCGCCACTTTCTATTGACCGTTCAGGAATGTGAGTTGCATTGTGGTGCCCAGGGATCGAAAACATGTCCGTTGTAATAACGATGCTCGCGTCAGTATCAAAGCTCCGGCTCAAAGTGCCCCTAGTATATAAGTCAAACGATGAAAGCCATTGAAGCTAAGAGCTTCTTTGGCGGGAAGCTCTAGACTGCCGATGTAGTACTTAGTGCATTCCCATATCGAAGCATATTCAATATGCTAGCATTGGTTTTCCAGTAAATGTAAGGCGCCCGATGATGATGGTAACCATACACCCTTGCATCATGGCCAATCCATTCGAAATAAAATGAACGACCAGCTGAAGAGTTGCTCGTTTCCGGGTTATTGAGCGTCCTGTGCTCCTTGCTAACAGATGCGAACTGGTGGTAGAGTCCGCTATAAGCTCAATGACCATCAGAATCGACCCCAAATGAGATCGTCGGCTGGCACTGCATGATATGCATCGCAATCTTCAAATTACATCCTGTTTCTTCTCCTCCCGGAAAGACTTCGAGCTGAGTTCATCGAATGCGATCCTTGTATATCCAGTGGCCATGGGACAAGGCGACTATAGCCATGAGGGGAAAGTCTGTGTCCGGGCGTGTCGTGAGCGAGCGTACTGGGGAGTTTCCTCTGCCGTCTTCAAGAATCACGGCCCTCATCGCGCCTGCTGCGAGGCGAGCGGGCGCGATACGGCAGTGGAGAGCGCTTCGATCGCGGCCTTGAACCCCCTTCGTCATCAGAAGCTGAGCGACGTCGGTCCCGTTCGCGTCTATCGCCGTGACCGTTGCGTTTGTCTCTGCTTTGGTCGCGGTGACGACCATGACGCTCCAGGCTCGGGTCATCGCGACGACTTGACTTTCCGTGACGTCTTTCACCGTCCGAGTCATCGTGGCGGTTCTTCCTTCCGTCCCTGGGCCGTGAGTGCCGCTCTCGTCTATCGTCATCTTCTGGATCCTTGATACGCTTCCTATTTCAGTCATGATGGCGATCTCTTGATCCTTCTCTGCGATGGTGCTTCTCACGTCGGCGTGCCCGCTCCTTCTCTTTGCGCTTGGCCTTCTTCAGCTTCCTCAGTGCTTCATCGACCTTCTCCTTTTGCCGCTTAATCATCGAGTCGCGCATTGGGTCGTCTTCATCCAGTCTCTCCATGAGCCTCTCAAGCTCAATTTCCTCTGGCAACAGTGGCCGATCCTCGTCCGACTCACTATCACTGTCGGTCTTCCGCCGCTTGCGCCTGCCTTCTTCAGACGCATTACCGGGGTCGAGATCCAATTCTCCCATGGTATTGTCCCTCATATCCTCGTCATCCCTAGGTTTGTATCGCGCATGGTCCACCCGCAGCACTCGGTCCATGATGGTGGCTCCGCCCAAGTTGTCTACAGCCAGATCACAGCTCCTCTGATCCTCGTACTTGATCCAGGCAAATCCACGTGACTTCCCCGTCTCTTTGTCGCGCGCAAGCTTGACCCACACGGGCTCGCCATACTGTGAGAATATGGTTATGATGTCACCCTCGGAGAGCTCGAAAGGCAAGCCGCCGATGTTGATGAAGGCTGTGTCGCGGTAGTCGGTGTGCCATGAGCCTTCCGGGTTGATGCCAGCCTCAAGCTCGCGCTTATTCAGCTGCTGGATGGCGCGCACCGAGTTCATGATGGTGTGGTGTAAAAGGACGGGCGGGAGTGAGAGCTCGTTGGGAAGGCGCGACGCGAATTCGCTAGCTAGGGGAGAGTAGGTGAATCAAAGCAGTCGCAGATCGTCTTGCTAGCGCTGACCACAAACGGCAATGAAGCACGTCGTCTCGTATTGGGGGTTATCGATGTTTGTAGTGGTGTCTATGCGGAGGTGAGTTCCGCAACTTTTTGGAGCTCGGTCTTGGCAGGGCAAGACACTGGACCCTGCACAAAAGCTCCGCAAACAAACACATGCTCCCAAACACTCACCACCGCGGGAACCCCACTAGCCATTCACTGCCCGTCGCATCGCTCCTGCTTGCTTCTTACACCATCCTCCGTCTGAACTCTTGCTAGTCCGCCAGCACCGAAACCACGCGACATTTGCGCATTGCGAGCGCCGCAGCACCTCCGCAATGGCCAGCGGACGTCGAACTTCCCGCTTCCCCACACGGACAGCACACGACCGGCCAGGAAGCCGCGATGCGAACAAGGAGGAGATCTGGAAGCCCATGCTGGACAACATCTCAAGCGGAAAGTGCCTGCCAGAAAAGAGCTTGCTGGTATTGGGTGAGGTTGTTGACGGACGAAGGCAGGGGAAGGAGCTAACGAGCGCGCAGGCGGAACACCAGAGACACAACGAGACTTCTTGGAGTCGCTATCAACAGAGAGTGCGAGCAGTCGGAGACCGCCAGGCCGGGGAAGGAAGCCCCCGATAGCGAATCAGTTCGCGCTCGGCTACACCTACCAGGACGTGCTGGACACTGACCATGAAGGTATGCGCACAAGCTGTCGGCTATCAGGCACGGCATGTTGACATGTATAGATACCCTCGCTCGCCTCTCGCTATACCTCCTCGCCAACCCCTCACCTTCCTTCACGCCCCTGATCAAGCCATATCTGAACCCGCGCACCTTACCAAACATGCTAATAGTGATACTACTGGACTGGAACCACCCGTGGTTATGGATACGGCAGCTTCGCGACTGGATACGGGTGCTGCGGTCGCTCATTCTCTCACTCGACGACGATTCGAAAATGGTGCTGGAGGAGAACATTCAGACGCTACAGGACAAGAGCCGTAGCCTCGGCTTGGAGACGACCAACGGCCTGGAAGTCAAAATACCTCTTGGTCCGGGAGAATGGGATGAGCCACTTGGCATACCGCTGTGTGTCGTTTGCCAGAATGCCGACAAGATCGAAGCCCTGGAGAAAGAGCGAGGATGGAAAGACCCAGAGTTTGACTTCATACTGCAATACCTACGCACCATCCTCCTCAAGCACGGATCGAGTCTGGTGTACACCATGCCAACGGCGCCTGGATCACTACAAACGTTGATACATTCCACGCTAGGCATCAAGTCCTTATTGAAGCAAGAACAGTTACGACACAATGTCACAGACCGTGATCGGGTCCTGGTCCCGCCGAATTGGGACTCTTGGGCGAAAATCAGACTCATAGAAGGGGACTTCGACGTGGAGGGTACCAGCGAGCAATGGAGTGCTGACATCGAGATCCCACGACACGTACTACTGGCCAGCGGGGAAGCGTCACCCGCATCAGAGGGCGAAGATCGGTCGAATGGAGACTCAGAGCCATCGCCGGTTTTTGAGGAGACACGAGACGGTCCTACTGCGACATCGATATACGAAGACAGAATCCGTGACCCTGAAAGCGACTTCCCTCTTTCAAGCCTAGCGAAACAAGCAAACGGCCTCGAGGTCGCCAGCAAGGACCCTCAGGCCTTCCTTACCGAGCAGGTCAAAGTACTGGAGCAATTGCGACGCGAAGACGAGAACGAAGCTGCTATGAAAGCGGCACGGAAAGAGACCGAAGGCCCGTCGATGCGGACTTGGACCGACGATGCTTCTGGGGTTGTGGAGGAGCACATCGGCCCTGTGCAATTCAACATGGGCGGCATTCAGGTCAACGCTGATGAGATGGTCAAGCGGCTGCAGGTTCGTCATTCTTTAATAACAGCCATGGAAAATCACTCACTCGAAATCAGGATCGCGAGGCCAGCCGCACAGATGAGCCTGGATCACCGCCTGCAGCCACATCACAAGACTCAGGCAAGATGGACAACGAAAAGCTAATGTCATTCTTCTCCGGTCTACTCAATAAAGGGCCCGGTACTGGCAGTCCTCGAGGTGCCTAATTCTACTTCCACTCGCGCAATGAGTCACGAATCCATGTCCGTTGTACTCATCGACTGCCACTGAGATTTTCCACGATCTCACGTTTGTTCTCTCTTTACCGTCATGTCTGCATGGTTTTATACCCACACCGTAGTCTCTTATGCAATGGCATCGCATCGTTTCGTAACGCCCTAATATCGCTTGCGTTGTACGTCTCCTCACAGACCAAGACGGGCAGTGTAGTGGGCATGCGTTGCAGCAAGCATTCCATAAGCGCAAACACAGACGCTAACAAGGCACCAAAAGGCTTGCATACCCCGAACTAGTGTCTCCGACGGCTTTTCTCGGTATTTTGGCGCCACTGGATCCACCTCGCATGCATACGTGTGTTGCTAACGGTGCGCGCTACCCCGCGTTTTGAGTTCCAAAATCACGGTTCCAAGATTGTCGCGAAGTTACCTCACAATAAGAGTCAGGCGCCAAGAGTCAGTAACAACTTCGCAGAAGCGACCAGCAACAAAATGTATGAGCGAAGCTTCGATGTAGTATGCTTAACGATCTTGGCTTCAACGGGTTGTTTCGGTCGCGCACTTCAACATTACCAAGGCTACAAAAAGGTGTGAGCGGCGGCCGTTCAAGACCTTTTCTGGAATGTAGGTCTCTTGACAGCCTCCAATTACGTCGACATGAATCGTGCTCAGCCCCGCTTTCAAAGCCCTGCGGAGATTTCTCAAATGGGCCTCGTATATCAGACTACGGGTCGGGTCAAGGGGACAGTCAGGGGACAATCCAACGACGACTCGCGTCCCTGTCGAGCGACCACTCAGTATGAAGCCCCATCCAATGGTTTATCGCTCAGTCTCTCTCGTATTGGCGCCGCAATCCGCGACATCTGCGTCTTTTCGTCCGCGGAAGTGGTCTAGCTTGACGAATCGATCAAGATAGCTCGATTACCGACGACTCGGTATTTGGGTCGCGCCTTGAGTACTTCAAGGTCGAATATGTCCAGACTACAGCCCCCACTACATGTATCTGTATCTCTGAGTGTACCTGGCTCTGACGTTCATCGCTCACCATGACGGTAATTCCAGCCAAGCATCCATCGAAACGATCACAATTCAATGCATACAACTTTTTAGTATGCTATCTTGTCTCTCTAGGTCAGGTTGCTTTTGGGTATCCGGCAAGTGTAATCGGAGTCACGTTAGGTGTGTATATGTCTTGTTATCACATGGCTCAAGGACTGCAGCTGAGGGCATATAATTTAGGTGAACCACCATTCTACGTGTACATGGGCCTAGTAGATGCAGAAGGGAAGCCTACACACGATGCTGTGGCTCTTATTGGCACAATGAATGGCGTCTTTCAGGTTGGTACCACAAACAGCAGCAACGACAAGCCATCCTGTCTTAGCGTGACGTGGTTCCAGACCTAACATAATTCAGGCTGGAGCTATATTCGGGATTCTGACCTCGTCCTACATAATGGACCGCTGGGGTCGCAAAGCCGGCGTGATATACTGCGCGGCCTTCAGTCTCGTCGGAGGCGCACTGCTCTGCGGGTCTCAAAACATCGGCATGTTCATTGCCGCAAGATTCATTGCTGGTTGGGGAAGCTGGGGATTCTTGGCCGTCAGTACGTATAACGACTAACCACTGTCTCGGACCAGCGATGCTGACACCGCAAAGCACCCACATACTCAGCCGAGCTCGCACCCCCAGGCATCCGAGGTTTCTTCGTGGGTATGAACGGCGTCAACATCGCTCTCGGCTACGCTCTCGCATCCTACATGGGTATGGCTTTTTACTTCGTGCACGACGACACCGCCAAATGGCGCGGTCCACTTGGCATTGCACTCATCTGGCCTGCTATGATGATCGTGATTACGTTTTTCGTCCCCGAGTCGCCGCGATTTCTCCTCATGAAAGGCCGCGTCGAAGAAGCAAGGGAGGTTGTGATGCGGTTACATAGCATTAAAGGCGATCCGGACCAGGAGTTTGCAAGAGCCGAGTTCTACCAAATGACAAAGCAGACGGAAATAGATCGAACGCTGGACCCGGGATGGATCGCTATGTTCACCAAGAAGGGGTACAGGAGACGTACTGCGTTGGCGATGGGGTTTGCTTTTGTGGGACAGTCGACTGGTGTTCTGGTCATCAACAACTATGGTCCTACACTCTATGCTACGCTCGGCTACGATACGTAAGTTTAGCTCATCTTCAGCCGCATGTACGAGACGAAACACGATGCTGACATGTTCCCGCAGTAAGCAACAGCTCGAGTTCCAGTGCGGCTGGATCACGGTCGGCATTGTCTTCAACGCCGTTGGCGCCTTGTTCATGGACAAAGTAGGCCGCAAGCCACTCATGCTCTTCGGTGTTGGAGGCTGCTGCGTGTGTCTCATCATCGAGGCCGCCATTGTAGCAACGTACGCTGCGGAGGCGACGAACAAAGCTGCACTAGCGGCCGGAGTCGCAATGTACGTCCAAGAGCACCCCCCCTTCCCCCCATTCATACACGTAGCCCTTCCTGAGAAAACGATGAACTAATACATGACAGGTTCTACCTCTTCCTCGCCGTCTACAGTATGGGCGTGGACGTCGCTGGCGTAGTCTTCTACTCCGAACTCTTCCCCAACCACATCCGCGCCAAGGGTGTGTGTCTTAGCATGGCCACCGTGGCACTGACCGATCTTGTGTATCTGCAAGCTACCACCACTGCGTTTGCGAATATCGGATGGCGCTTCTATCTCGTCTTCATCATCATATGTGGTGTTGGTGTTGTGGGCGCATACTTTGTACGTCTTCTGCGCTTCCTCTCTTCCCTCATACCCTCTAGACTTGTTCAATAGATTGAAATCCGAGCTAACGCTTCCTCAGCTCCTACCAGAAACCAAAGGCATACCGCTCGAAGAAATGGCCAAGATCTTTGGCGATGAAGTTGTCGTCACATTGGACGATGTTCACGTCAATCACACCACGCATGAATTGGTCGTTGGAGGTGGGGAGAAGGGCGGATTGGAACATGTGGCTACGCATCAGGGAATGACGCCCGAGGTTGAGAGGGCTATCAGGGAGGAACATGATCGGAGGGAGAAAGGTGGCGATCTGGCTGAGAGGAGGGAGGCCGTTTAGAAAGATTGATATAAGTGACGAAGATTGTGAAAGGTTGTTGGTTCCGGGTGGAATACTTGGAGAGGTGTACATGGATGCGTGTGTTTTCGTCGCTGAAAGGCCGAGTCGAAGCGTTCCGCAGCGTCCACAAAAGTTCCTTGTAGATAATGCTTGCGCTACAATGCACAAATGTACAGTTGAACATCGCATAGATAGCAAGCCCTTCCCTCAAGATGTTCAAGTCAAAATGCGACGAGCAACGTGACGTCATCTTACACATTCGAAGCAACCATCTCTAGCTAGGTGTTCCTCCCCTCACGACTCTCACGACCACATCACCAACTCCACTAACTTTCCAACCGAACACATCTGCACCATGGCCCACTTAACGCGCGAAGAAGTCCTCAAGTCAGGCGAAGTAAATGCAGAATACAGAAAAGCCTTCGAAGCACGACCCGTCGACATTGGGGGCGCCGACTTCTTCAAACTCCGCGCTGCCCGCGCCGCACATCTCGAAAAGCTGCGCCACCTGTATCCAATCCCAGGACCCATACCAGACTCGGTGATAGAAACAATGCACCATGTTCCCACGCGCGATGGCTCCTCGATTCGCGTCCGCGTCTACCAACCAGTCAGGAGCCCGCCGGTGGGAGGAAGTCCACTGATCATGATGTACCACGAGGGCGGCTGGAGTATGGGCGATCTGACAGACGAAGATTTGAACTGTCGGATGTTTGCGAGGGACTTGGGTGCTGTTTGTGTGAATGTCGAGTATCGGTGAGTCTATGCACCATACCTGAATGATCCGGGGTACCGGTGCTGATAATTACAGACTCGCACCAGAGCACAAATTCCCCATTGGCGTGGATGATTGCTGGGATGCGCTGAAATGGGCAGTCGCGAACAGCGAGGACCTCAACGCGACGCCTTCGCGTGGCCTCATCGTGGGCGGCGCATCGGCCGGCGGGAATATCGCGGCTGTGCTTGCGTTGCGCGCGAGAGACGAGGGCCTTGAGCCGCCGGTTACGGGGCAGTATCTTTGCGTTCCGGCCTTGCTACCTGATACTAATGTACCGGCGCGTTTGGCGCATTTGTATCAATCGCGCAAGCAGAGCGTTGATGATCCGGTGTTGAAGGGCTTACGACCGGGAGCGATCGAGGAGATTTATGCTCCAGATCCGAAGTCGCCGTTGTGGGATCCGTTCAATCACACAGCCGGTCATAAGGGGGTTGCGAAAGCATTCTTCCAGGTTGGAGGGCTCGATCCGCTGCGCGATGAGGCGGTGTTGTATGATCGCGTTCTGCGTGAGGCTGGGGTTTTGACGAGGTTTGAGCTGTATAGTGGGTTTGGGCATATGTTCTGGTACGTGACTTTTATGTACGAAATGCATGAGAGACAGGAACTGACTTCATTCACCAACGTTTAGGACCAATTATCCAGAGATGAAGCGGAGCACCGAGTTTGTCGATGATACATTGAAGGGAGTCAAGTGGTTGTTGGAAAAATAGCAACAACACTTTGCGTACCCGCACCTTGCAAACCTCAACATTCCGAGTCCAGTCCAGATTTGACCCAGAGGGTAATGCACGAAGGCTTTGCAAAAGCTTGCGACTACTTGTCAAGCTTGTCCACGCAACACGCGAGAACATTCAACCAATGGGACGTCTTCCGTTGCCGGGAAAGTGCCGCTTCCGGTGCTAATTTTGGCCTCATCCGAGTGAGGTCCACCTGTGCACCGACACGCTGCGCAGGGTGGTTTGTTTCAACGTCCCCAGGCGTACGTACGCGTCGAAACATTCTGCAAGGCGGCGCAATGCGTAATAGATTACGTCCACAGTCTGATTGGACGGGTTTGGTGTACCCACAGCACACAACAGCCACCACGAGCGGGTCCTTCCGCGCGGTTCGCGGACGATGACGGACGATGATCTCAATATGTCAATTCGACCCTGCGGTGCTCGTGGGGCGGCTGTCGCGTCGTACATCGTGACGAAGCGGTGTGCTGGGAGAGATTGGAAATATGAGAAGGTAGAGCGTGCATGGTGGGTATTGTGGCGTATAAGAGGTTGAGGTAGGTTGTTCGTGGAGCATCACCAACTTCGTCACCAATTCTCAGTGTCCTCTTCCCTCAGTACCCTCTCTCATTGATCCTCTGTTTATTCGACGCTCCATCAATTGAGTCACTTCGTCATGGTGAACTTCGTATCCATCTTCAGCGGCGCTATCGCAGCCACCTCTCTCATCAGCAATGTTGTCGCTCATCCAGGCGAGAAGCATGATCATGCTACGATCAAGCGCGACATTGATGTCCGCGGTATGCGTGCAGCTGCAGCAAAGCGCTCTCTAGGCGCGTGCGAGAATTCTCTGAAGCATCGTGATCTGATGCAAAGGTCCATGAGCCGTCGTGCGGCCGCACTCAACAAGCTTCGTCAGAAGCGCGGTATCAGCGTCAGTAAGTGCTTCACACTTCGTGACCTTTCTTTGAATCGTCACTAACAAATTGCAGACTCCAAGAAGTACCGCCGCGACCTAGCCGAGCTTCAAGAATTCGAAACCATCAACCACAACATGACCGGCAGCGTCGACTTCACTCCCAACACCCTCGCCAGCGACATCTTCGCCGCAAACACCTCCTGCATCCTCGCCCCCGAAGTCACCGACGGCCCCTACTACGTTACCGGCGAACTGATCCGGCAAAACGTCAAGGAAGACCAAGTCGGCATCGATCTCTACCTCGAAGTCCAATACGTCGACGTCACCACCTGCGAGCCCGTATCCGGCCTCTACGTCGACATCTGGAACTGCAACGCCACGGGCGTCTACTCCGGCGTCGCGTCCGGCCAAGGCGGCCTAAACACGACCTTCCTACGCGGCGTGCAAGAATCCGACGCCGACGGCGTCGTGGCCTTCGAAACCATCTTCCCAGGCCACTACGAGGGCCGCGCCGTGCACACTCATCTCCTGACCAAGACAAACGTAACGGTGCGCTCCAACGGCACCACCGGCGCCGACGGCGCGGTGACGCACATCGGGCAGCTGTTCTGGCCTGAGGATCTCATCGCCGCTGTCGAGGCTACGGAGCCGTATGCGTCGAACACGGTCGCGTACACGAGTAATGACGAGGATATGTGGTCTGTTGTCCAGACGGATGCTGAGTACGATCCGTTTCCGCAGTTTGTGTATCTGGGTGAGGAGGTTGGGGATGGGCTGATGGCTTGGATTCAGATTGGAATTAATGCCACGGCCGATTATACGGATGATGATTATTATAATGTTGCGGCGGATTATCGGGCTGGTGGGGGTGTGGCGAACGCGGATGGGGGTTTTGCTGGTGGTGCGCCGGGTGGTGATGGGGGGAATGGGACGATGCCGACGGGGGCGATGCCGAGTGGCGCGGCACCAAGTGTAAGTGCGAGTGCGAGTGCTTGATTGTGAGCCAGGAGTGGATTTGGTGGTTGTGAGGGACGTGACTGGAAAGTTAGCTGGCAGTGTCCTTTGGGATCGGAGCTACTTCGATAAGGACATACAACCAGCCAGACGGGAGGGACATCATTTGGATGCAGGCGTAAGAGTTGCATGGCCATGGCTTCTTCGATTTTCAATCAAGATCACTGACGTTTCGGAGATCTCTTTGCATGCCACATGTTTCTCGCTGTCACATTCGCAAGTGATAGCGCCTTGCAATGTACATGTCACTATGCGATGCAGGTCACATCCTTGCTTTTCATACGATCGCACATATACTTTCGCGGGTTACCTCGTCTTCTTCCCAGCTCCCAGAGTACTTCTCAGACATCATGTTGCTCCTCCCTATCCTGCTAGGCGTTGCTCACGCCGCACCACCGATCTTTCCGCACTCCGTTGCAATTATTACTTCTCGCTACACAAGCGGTTACAATCTGCACCCACGTTTACCTCGCGCAGCCGCGTTTCCTAGCGGTCTGAGCCAGGTCCCAGAGCCTGTGGGGACATGTACCTGGGTAACAAATAGGCCGATGCAGACGTGCTTCCCCTGGCCGCCGTCGAACAAGACTTCTTCGTTCCCAGCGAGCACTCTTCTGAGCCTCAGCACCCGGACGATGAACGCCACGACATCGCCAGCCAGCAGCGCATCCAGTATAGCAGCCTTGCCGAACTCGTCCCTATCCCTTTTCCCATCAATAACATCGAATACCCTGACGGGGTCCAGTTTGCCATTTCCTTCAGCCGCTCCAAGCGCTCCCCATCTGCCGCCGACGCCACCTGCGCCGTTCCCAACAGTTCCACCCGATCTGTCTCTATCAGCGAATCCAAGTCTCTCCAACACCCCGCTTGCGTCCAGCACGCCACTGCCTTCACAGTCAACAGCGCCACCAACACCCACTCCCCTGCATCCCGCGCCCACGCTCTCCCCCTCCATTCCACCCTCCTCCATCCAACTCACACCTCCGCACACAAACACAAATACAACGATACCATCAAAACCAGCCGGACCATCGCGGTCTCTGCACGTCTTCCCGACCCCGGTGCTGAACTGCACTTGGATTACAAACAGGGCCATGCAGACCTGTTTTCCCTGGCCGAAATCCGCGGGTGGTAACGCTGGGAAAGGGAGTGCTGGGGTGGTGACGGCGGAGGGACTAGTGAAGTGGACGATTTGGGAGAAGACGGATGGGGCGAATACGTTTGTTACGAGAGCGAGGAGGGAGGGGGGACGGTGAGGGGAGGTGAGGGGGAGAAGTTGGGGGTGGTGGGGGGAGGAGATATGGTGTTGTTTATAGAATGAGATAGTTTATGAATGGCGAGCAGGGTGTTTTGTGTTGTTATTGGTGTGGAGGTGTTGTTATGTGAGCTGTTTAGTGGAATTGGTGGGAGGTGTTGTTCTCTGGGAGATGTTGTTATCACTGTGTAGCTGTAAGTGAGCCATAGAAGCATTGGTTTCATGCTGATGATGTCAACCGGCACATAAGGTAGGTTGTCTAATGGAGTTTCCATGGGGACAAGCATCTTCCGTGGCTCTATGACAAAGCATATACACGAGAAAGACAAGGAGAGCAACGCAACAGTCACATCGTGGCCGCCAGCGGTGCTGCCATGGGAAGCCGTCAGATACTTAAACACGAGCTCCCCTTTCATCCCACAAGCTCACACTCTCATGATACCCATATAGACCCGACGTCAACTACCAAGGGCTGGCGTTGCTGCTTGTCGACCAGCTGGATTGACTCAGGTCACCGTCAGCCACATATAGCAGGGGCACGAAAGTCACTCTCTGACCTACTACAGCCACTTTATACCCAGTCTCCGCGATCTTGTGTGACAGAGAGCCAGTTCGCTCTCAACCTCTTCCTCGAAATTCCACTGTGATAGTAGGAGGTTCAATGAAAAGATACCGGTGTTGAAGTCCGACATTTATGATCAAGGGCGGTTTTGTTGACGGGGCCGCCGAACCCGTTCCAAAAAGTGTAGTTTGTGAACCTGGAAAGATTAGCTCTCGAATCGCTCAATGCAGAAGCAGGGCAACTTACACGCCACAATTCGAACACACTTCCTATCGTGCGGCTAGCGGCGCCGCCAACCGGCAAGAAAGAAAGTGTGCTCGGATCTGCCTCAATCCGGAGTTCCAAGGATGTCTCCCTAGTACTCCAGAATCCGCCAATTCAGGTCAAAGAAGCTGCCAGCCCAGAAGATTCTTCTCGGCGAATAAATCCGCGCACCGAATAGTCTTCCAGGCCAAGGGTCGATCTGAACCTTGACCTCAATGAAGGGAAACTCCACGCCTTCATATGGACTGAGCGACTCCGTAGACACGACTCGGTAATGCATTGCGGCGGACATGCAACGCCGTCATGCATGCGGGTCAGAGAGCCTCTGCGACCGCCAACGACAGGAATGTGGGCACCATCGTCGAACCTATGCGATGGGAATTTGGGCGCCATCACAGATGCCGGTTGAATTGGTGAGTTGAGGTGGGTGTGATGAGAAAGTAGAGTGCTGGATGGGCGACGAGGGGTGATAAGTAGACGACAGGAGCGCTTAGACCATGCCAAGACCGTCATGTGTCGGCCGTGCTCAGGCACGTGCTTGATGAGGTGAAGGGACGATTCACCCGTTTGCGCAGTGGGATCTCACCCCTCTTACTGTGAATTGGTCGCATAATTCGATTGTAGCCTGTGGGAAATGCGATCAACTTGTAAGGCTGTTGTTAATCGGCACGGATGTCGATGGGCGATAGTGCGGAATGTCCTCGTTTATTGCTGTGATATGACCACAAGAAAAGAGTGACACGAATGGAATGCTTGCTTGGGTGATTTCGAGTAATCGTAGGCTCAAGATGGGACAAATGAAAGCGAGCATTTTCCGGGCCACTTGTCACCCCGCGCAGACCCCGTTACAGTTAAGCTGACGGCCTAGAGGAACATACAAACGCAATTCTAGCCGTGCCTGAGCCTTGCACCGTTCCCGACGCTTCTCTCCTACAGTATGCACCAGTC
>TARA_R110002003_G_scaffold448_8_pt1 | contig 20318 bp, 25 predicted proteins | sample TARA_R110002003 | Tara Oceans TARA_R110002003 (sample SAMEA4396441) | marine metagenome | biome: Westerlies Biome; feature: [SRF] surface water layer (ENVO:00010504); material: water (ENVO:00002006), including particulate matter (ENVO:01000060) such as... | depth 5 m
TCCTGGATCAATCTCGAGCAGCGCTTCTACATGGAGTGGAAGTATCTGGACGAGTGGGCGGTGGATGTCCAAGTCGATCCCGTTGAGCTAGGCAAGATTGCCGGGCGAGTCGCTCAGCTTGAAGCAGACCAGAACCGGTTCATCTACAAGCCGCTTTTGCGCAATATGAGCATGATTCAGCCCGGCACGGTTATCATGTTGCCTAATGGGCCTGTTGCGTCTACTCTGGGGGCGCCGATTCTGGTCATCGAGAACAAATACCCACGTTTCAGCTTTCTGCGCCTCAAGCGATTCCAAGACAACAGCTACTTTAATCCAGCCTCAACTCGGCCGAAGTGCGCCCAGCCTGCAATGTGTCTGGAGATCTCGAGATTTATGAAACCCGGGCATGGGGGTACACCAGTTCTGGTCCTCAATCCCAACTCGCCCGAGATGCGAGACCGCTCTTACGTCGAGGTGCAGAACCAACCCCAGCAGGGCAAGCTCGATGACTGTAAGACGTGGTGCTGGCCACCTATACAAATTAGCATGGCCTCGATGGCGACGCTTTGCAAATACGTCGCTGACGCCGCGGAGATAAAGGCTAAGCAAGCGATGATGTACCAGTCTGTACAGCCTGCTCATCGTCCGGAATTGTATCAGTATGGCGGCCCAGTGCAGGCTCCTCAGACACCCATGTACGGAGCATACCACCAGGCGCATACAGCCCACGTTAACAACGCCTACTCGCAGGCCTATGGTAGTAGCCAGCCGCCTAGCTCGTACATGTACCAGCAGCCAGCTTCACCACCCTACCACCCCGGCTACTACACTTCCAATTCTGGAACCCACGTGCTTCCGCATCCCGGTGCTGGAAGCAGACGATACAGTAAGTAGCACTGTTTGATTCATAATACAATCCTTGACCACACACAGATTGAACCATACTATTGGGCTGATGTCGTCAGCGACGACATGAGCGACGACCTTGCTACCATATACTTGAGATTTGATACGACATGTGACGACAACTTTTTGAGGGTGGGTGTGACTTTGAGGCACGTAGAATTTGTGTTTCTGGCGTTTTGTCTACCTAGAGATGGTGTGTGTACATTTGCACTTCTCATTTGTCTCTAGATGCCCAACTGCGGTAGTGTTACACATAGCAGCACATGCGCAGGTAGCTGACCAATGATATGTTCTTCACGTATTAAGGTGTCTCGCATTGTGTAACTACACGTTGTTCTTTGATGCATTTCCCAGTAGCGAGAGCAGACTGACGAGGACTCGAAGACCTTGCCGTTGCTCTGACAGAGCGCCATTTGCGACATAAAAGGTACTCACCGCTCTCGGTGACGCGTTCAGACTTGCGTACAGCTACGAAGAATCTCAAGAAGCGCACGCCGAGGTGTGTGGACGTCGTCAGGGGATAAGATTATTTCTCGCCTTCGTTTTCAATGACTGTGAACGCTTTGAAGCCATGTACTCGTATAATGGAGCTTGGCTATACCATCATGATCCCTTGCAACATTCGGAAAACACTTCGACCGGTGTGATAGCAGCCTGTGTATTCTCTAGACGCAGTTGTGGGAGGCACATATTGGCCGCTACACCATCGTAGTATGCTAGATCTCTCCAGACTCATGAAAGTATCCTGATAACTATGACCGTATGCACAAGGTCCGAGTGCAAGCCTCGCATTGCCTTCTAGCATAAGTGAATCATCCATGCTGTCCAAACAGATCTATCATGGCCCTCGAGTGTATGCCTCTCAACTGGATCATGATATCTGAAACGTCGAGGCGCACAAATCTATTTCCGCACCATCTCTGTGCTCACTGATGTACTCGTGTCTCATCTCCACATCCAAGCTGCCTCGTGCGCTTCATGGTACTTCATGGTCATCGCATTGGGCGCCACAGCGCGGTCACCGCTCTTGTGCCTGTTGATACACAATGTAGCCGCTCCGACGCCCCTCTCTCAATCGCCATACGGACATCCACCAATTCAGCCTGTATGATGAAACCCAATCGTGCCGCGCTCCCGCAGCAATAGAGTGGTGTCCCTGATACCCAAGCCGTGTCCTCGGTGACCGCGCCCGCAGCTACGCCGCCGCCACGCAGCACGAAGCTGTTCACCCCAGGCCATGTCGTCGGTTCGAGGCTGCGCCGCAGCCACGCAGCGGAGTCGTCCTAGACTGGTTCTTGCTGCTCGTTGGGCTTCCGTGTCCTTGGGGGCGGTTACGGCGCGGCTCGAGGGCGTTTTGGGTGTCCACCTCTTGGGGCTTCAGGTAGGGTTATGCAAGGGTTTTCGCGTGCGAAGGCGGGATTCCAGAGGCTAACGGAGGCGTCTGCGGATAGGAAAAGGATGCTACTCCTGCGCCGGGGGTGTGGTTCTTGGGTGGGCTTGCTGGGTAAATCAACACCATGGCCATTATGATGATAGATCATGAAAAGCCTTGCGGTTGAGTCCGAGGTGCAATAGCAAGTTCATGGAGTAGCTCCAGTGTTGGCAGCTGGCCGTCGATGGGGCGGCAGTGAAGGGGGAATTGGGCGCCCTCCTAGTGATGTTGTTGTTTGCGTATAGCAAAACTTTCGAGCTCCTTGTGGCCTTCTCCCGAGTCCCTCACCACACCCACCGCCACATCGTGCTGGCAACAGCACCCCACTCCACGATGCTTGCGCTTGCAGCTTTTGGAGCCATTTTGGCCTTCGTCGTGGGGTCTGCCGTCGTTGGGCTTTTTGCCTTTGTTTGGCGCCGCGTCTCGCTGCGCAGCAGCAACGAAGACCCCACGACGGGGGTAGAGCTGGCAGAAATGCCAGCCAGCACGTTCTCGAGCTGGAGCCGCAGCGGGTCCTCACAAGACCCGCTGCGGGAAGAGTACAGAAAGAGGGTACGTGGTGTCTTCCTTTTCCTTTTACAGCAATCACAGCAGCGCGATCGCGCCTTCCACGGATCCACACCAACAACAGGACGCCTCTCGAAATACCACACCGGACTACAAGCGGACCTTGATTGCAGACTCACCCCGAAGTCGGACTGGACACCTGGAGCCTATCTCGGTAAGGCATTATACCGGAGAGTCCATCTCTTGCTACAGCGAGACCACATAGGTCACCTCATCGTTACCTACGATAATACAAACTGGGCCGACGAGACTAGACAGGCTCTGGTATCATCGCGAGGAGCAGGTGCCACGGAGCGTGCCTTACTCCTTCAAAACCACCGCAGCGACACCAGACGGGCCATCCCAACAACACCTACAACGGCACGAGTTGTCGCTATGAGGACGAACAGCCATCTTCATGTTGTGGCGCACAGTCGGATTGGCCTCGCCAAGTCCCTCGGGACCGAGTCAGGTTGTCAAGCTTTCCTCGCTCTTGAACGTCATGCACACACTCGCGAAAGTTGTGTCGGAAAACGCACTCGACCGACACCATGTACATGGCTGCGACAGACCATGTGCAGTCTTCCGATGCTCAAGCCACACGCGGTCGAGATTCAAGTCGGTTCTCGCCGTGGACGCTTCACGGTGCTAGTCCACGATAACCGCCTCTTGCACCAGGCCGGGGCCACCGACCTTCCGTCTGCCCCTCTCGTCGCAAACCCGACTTCGAGTTGTGGATGTGCGACAGAGGATCCATAGTGAGGAGCCTGACCAACTCGTGACCTACTAAAAGGGTCTATGACCCTTGCAATCATCCTCTCTTATCTCTAGTCAACACCAATCGTCTCACCGACATTTTTTAAATCGAACAAATGGCAACGCGCCTGACCCACTCTATCCCGCGTCTCGTGGAGCATTATATTTGAGGGCAATATGGGCGGACATAAAGGGGACAGTCGAAAATTTGAGGGAGCGATGCGCACAATATCGGCATCATGCTGCACATGGGTGCAAGCTGCCCTGGTCGAAACACCTGCGAATGAGATGCGTGTGTCTCAGAGCATGCACCTTGAAAGCCACGCTGATGCGGGCGTTGTATTGAACCACTATCGTGGCATCAATGGCTGTCACCCACGCGACGACTGCAGTAGTGTTCGGAGGCATCCACTCATGATTATCGTCGTGATGTGGACCTTGGGCGCGGCGGATGAGCTTCTCCAGCTGCCACATGGGCAGCCAGCCAGGGAGCACGATTGCCTTGAAGCACCATCGTTCACGCCAGCGGGCCGCTAAGCACAAGAATCGATTGCCACGTGTTTTCGAACCCCTGACGCCCAGGGCACCATCTTAACGACGGCCGCCATGACTCGGTGTGTCAGGCCGCGGACTTTTACCGGACGCGATGGATGATCCTCGCCTCATGCGAATGCGATAGGGCTTCCCACAGATAGCCTGATCGACTTTCTCTTGCGCCTGGCGCGGCCAAAAGATCAAAATCTTCGAAGTGGACATTGATCACCATGGCCTGATTCTTGTACAGGCGGCATTGTCTGCGGCAGCTAGGATGCCGAGGTGGATTGCTGCGAAACATGCTGTCCGACATCGCAAGCAACGCACCGAGGCTCCAGAACGCTGATGGGTGAGAAGGGAGGAACTCACTATCCGATTCTCTCAGGGGCCACTTTTATCACAACTTCAACATGTTCCGCTGGACTTGGCGGATACGAGCGTCTTCGTCCGACTCCGTAGCGAGGGGCTCGAGCGGAGAGGAGCAGCAGATACGTCTCCGCTGATTTACATCCTCGGGAAGGCACGGATGATGTGAGCGATGCGGACCACTTTCAACCTTTTCGCCATCGGTCAGTCGATATCATTCGGAGCCCGTCCCGACAGGCAAGACCGTGGTACATCCCGACTATGAAACACAAGCGTGGGTTGCTTCTTCTCAGCTGTCGCACGTGCCGCATGCGCTCGGAGATTTCGACAGGGCACCGCAATCTGCAGGGCGGAATTTTCGTGCCGAAGTTTTAACGAACTTCATCGTTGTTGAGATGTGCCCTCGCTTCAGCGTTCGCCTAAATAAGCATCACCGATCAGGCGGAGGCATGCTCGCCGATGTGTACATTCACGAATCGCCCCTGAAGTGGTGTCTTGTGGACATATTTCGGAATGTTGCCGCAACGGGTGACGATGGGCACAACGGAGGCTTGAAGAACCAGTCCGGCGGGATGCCATGGCCACAGCCAAGGGGTGCTTGGACAAGCCTGATGTCTCGCATGGAATGTCAACGAAAGCTCGTCTCGGGGTGGGGTTGCACACGTGGAATGGCGGCATGCCCCTCCTGTCTCCAGGCTGAGAAACGCGCATCTCCACAGGAGACATCCGACTTGTGCAATTCCAGCATTGATCTACTCATTCGTGCAGATCTGCCGAGGCATGATTTGACATTATGACGAGCTGGATTTGTCTGTGTTTGAGCATGCAAACCTCAGCAGCCGTGGGCGATGTCTGTCCTCCGTCTGATTACTGTGCGCATGTTGGAGCACGCTGCGTCGTTGCTGACCACCACCGTGTCTGAGGCAAGGGTACACACGTGCATTCCACGTTTCTGCGGCATCAGCAGCAATGTTCCGCGCCTCTCAATTTTGTGCCAGTGTTCCACGGCAAGGCAGCGTTGCGATTGGCAGGTGGCTCACTAGATGATCGCACAGCGGCGCGTCCAACCAGTTCGCCCGCGGCCTGTGGACTCTTGTTGCCACCAGAGGGTTACGCGAGAACGGGTCTGTCCATCGTTGAGCAAACGGCGGTGCAGCTTGGAAACCTGGGTGTCGCTGGCGCGAGAAGCTGCGGTGTGAGGAAGGGCGACGACGCTTGTCTGTCCTCAGAGCCGTGGTGATACATGTCGATGCTCTGGGACGAGCATGCAGCATGGACACCTGTCTGCGTCATGCAAGAGGCAATCTCTTCCCAGCGCACCCGGCAGCACGGGTCTGACTGGCTGTACCGCAGTTGCGTGCGAAGATGCAACAAAGAGACTGTGCAGACCCCTCTTCTGCTTCTTTGAGCGTCTTTGTCTGCGCGCGTGGTGGCTTCTGCGGCGCAACGAGACATGCTGGAATGTGTCGAGGTACACAGCACCCGATGCTGCTGCTGCCGTGCCGTCCATGCCGCTCCATGCTGCGTCGTCGTCGTCGTCATGCAGCCGGGTCGACGATGGGGGATGGGCATCGTCGCCGCTGTCCAGACGTCAGCGCCGCCATGCCAGTCTGACGGATGGTCCCTCTGTCGGCGTGCGGCGTGGCATCGGCAAAGCGTCTCACGAGCGGACAGGGGGCGGCTTCCAAGGCCAGAGTCTCCGCTTTCGTGCTCGATCCCATGCAGGGATGCCATGTGGGAGGCGCCCCAGCCAAGTGAGTTATTCCCATAGAGGGCGTCGTCGTGCATGCCGCCATGTGTCGCGCGCAGCGACTAGGAGACGGCTGCGGTTAGTGCCTTTGTCATCGCCCAGCTCGTGTTTAGCCCTGGCGCCGGTGCATCTAAGCTGTCTTGAGAGGGCGGTGTGGTGCTGCTCGGGGCGCTGGTCTGCGGCAGAAGACTCAGTGGTCACAGATCCCAGCGCAAGAGTAGCAGACAGACGGCCAATCCTGGCCGGGTACCCACATTCGCCCATTCGTGAGGTCGCAGGCGCTTCTCCGCGACCATCCTGCCGTGAGCGGCGATGCCCTTGACTACTCCGTTCCTCCCTCTGACTGTGCCTGCATCCACTTCCGCTGTGTCCCTCCCCATTGCCGTCTTTGTCGACGGCCCGCCGCACGCCAGCCAGCACGACCAGCGCGAGCCCTTCGCCCCCGCGCCAGCAGACCCTCCCGCTGCCGTTCCTGCCTTCACCACGACTGTGCCTGCCCGACCTCAGGTCCACAGTCGCCGCCTGACGCTGTCGCGCTTCCCGTTGCTGCGGAAAACTAGCCGCGAACTACGACGCTCCCCCTCCGTCAACCACAAAGGCAGCAACACCACCACCACCCCGCCATCCGCAGACTCGCCTTTCCTCGCAACAGGCGCCCCACGAGCCTCCTCGTCCATTGTGCGTGGCCAAGAGGCATCGCCCCCACGTGCATCCACTACCAGAAGCCACGAGGCAGACATCTCCGAAGAGGCGGACTTCGACACACAGGCTGCTAGCCCGCGAGAGACAAAGCCCGGCAAGATGCACCAGACCAGCTCTCGGCTGCTCCGCATGACGGACGATGAGCGGCCATATACACGGGCAAGTACCCACTCTCAGTACGATTATTCCTCCACGAGGACTCGCAACACCTATGGAACTGCCCCGAGCTCAACACCACGCTCTCACGACAATCTGGCCCAAGCTGACACCTTTGATGACCACCCGGATTCAACATTAATCTCAGCTTGCGTCCAATAGCGTATCTGAACAACACCAGGCCTTGAATACTCGGACTTCTTACTGACTGGATTGCTGTATATTTCAACATATGTGAATTTTGGCTAACTAATATTGTGCAGGACTTCAAGGACCTCTTTAGCACCCTCATGGTCTCGCTCCCTCTGACGCCGCATCGTGTGCGATTCCGCATGATTGATTTCACCTTCACGAGCGACGAGGCTGTCACCAATCTCGGCTCGCTCAAGTTCTCCCAATCAAATCGCATGCCTGATCCCAAGGATTCATCACGTGTTGTGACTACGACCACTACGACGACATTCTCAATGGCCAAGGAGATGGCTCGCTCTGTTTGCCAGAAGTTCCTGGAGGCGAAGTTTGTCGAGTCAGTTGAGGGAAAGACAGATTTTACCAACAAGAGCTCCGTTTGGCAACTCACACCCAAAGGCATCCACATCCTCGAGCGCTTCTGCACACGCAATGGCATCCAATCAGCCCACGTCAAGGCCGTCATTGACTCGGTCCGCAACCCTCACATACTGGTCGTTCTTGAGCGCAACACCGAGACTGACAAGCTGCACCACGATGAGCAGACCGTCGAGATCATCTTCCGTCGTTTCGTCGGCACATCCGCGAACGAGACCCAGTCAGACTCCGACTCCATCCATGAATTCTCGAACTGCACCATTGGCGTTAAGCTCGTCAAGAACCGCAAATCCGCCACTCGCCCTTATGAGTGGACCTTCAACGGACGCAACGCCGCTCAGTGGCTGATGGACTGTTCGACCATGGTTGATCCGCGCGAGGCTGTAGAGGTTGGCTCGCTCTTCCTACAGCTGAAGCTCATCGCACCTGTCGACGCCCGCAATTCTGAGGTCAACTTCATGCCACAGAAGCAGGTACAGTACTACATCACCGAGCACGGTGAGGTCGTTGCGGGCTGGACTGCGGACACTGCGTCTGTGGGCATCGATTCACTGACTGCCAAGTCGAGGGAGGGTATGGCTCGCGACTCGAATTCCAACCGCACCAATGTCATCATCCGCAACCCGTCTTGGCGCCTACTATACCGCGAGTTCCTGAAGGAGACCATGTGTGAGGAGAATCTGTCTTTCTACCTCGAGGTCAAGGAGTTCGACCGCCAGTATAGATACGCCATTAGCGAGAAGGGCGATGGCAAGGTCGAGACTATTCGTGAGACGCTCGCTGCTGCATACGGCCTGTACAATGCGTTCTTGGCACCTGGCTCACCCAATGAGCTCAACATCGATCACGCTCTGCGCACTCAGCTTGCGACCCGCATGACTCGAGCCGTCGGTGATGATGCTGCCATGTTGCAGTCCCTCAACGAGGTTGCAGGACTGTTCGAGAAGGCGTCAACGTCTATCTTCAAGCTCATGTCTAGCGTACGTTTACCCTGCAAGACCATTTTCGCTCTTACTGACCACCCACTAGGACTCGGTACCCAAATTCATCAAGCACCCCAAGTACGCTCCACAACTCAAGGGTCTCGATGCTGCTGCCGCGGCCGCATACGCTGCTCCGACTCCCGGTTCACGATCCTAAAGGGCTCCACTATCAAGATTCCCTGATTTTACTGGCACAGTCCCACTGGCATATCTTAATTGCGAAAAAGAGCACCAGGGAAATTGCTTCTACGGAATGATCGTCTCCGACCGCTTTTCGATCGCATTACGACACGACCAATAACGCTTTATCCGGATCTTGTCTTTCACATCACGACGATTTGCCGAACCATCTTCGATGTTTTCACGCCGATTGCATCATACCCAGTTTTCCTCACTCCTGTGCATTACCTAGACATTGGCGTTCACCCGGCAAAAACATTAGCATCTGGGCGGCGGTCTGATTAGGACAGCTTTTTCTTTCCTGCCATTCTCGGTGCAGCGGACACCAGATGGCTGGCACGCGTTTGACCTCGACTCAGCCCGAAGATGCATTTCAGTCGCCTTACGATTTCACTAGGGCACGACGGCATCAGGGAGTGTGTCTTTAGCTTACTTAATCAGGAGGCGATACCCGTCTTCCCACCAATAGAAGATATGATCATGGTTCCTACTTTCAGACTTGATTCCGTTACAGCTACGTGGCTCTTATGTTCCCTCTTGCATTGCATCCTCTTCATACAACGCCACTCAAATAACATGCTTACAACTAGACACATAGGCCGTCCCGAAACTAGATGCCCACGCACGTCTTCCTCCTATCAGCCACACCTGACCAAGCCCGCGGTCCTCCGTTCTCCACTGCTTAAGCACACAAGACTCTGCACTATGCTCTCTCGCCACACACGCACTCAAAACATTCTCCGAAACCGCCCTAAAAGAATCGAGCTGGCACTTTCTCGGCCCGGCTTGGACCTGTCACTCGCATTCTGCCGTGCTAGTAGAAGGGATTGGTGGCTCGGTTGCGCGCAAATGGCTGGGCTGTGCTGGTCTGGAAAGCAGTTGGGCCCGTGGTGTGGTGATTGGTGCGGTGCGGTGCGGGCCGGTGCGTAATTGAATACGCGGTCCAGGGTCTGTCGGAGGGATGAAATCTGTAGGTGACGATGATCGCGGGGTGATGCTCGGATCGGAGCGTGGGAGATATTGAGAAAAAAGTACGTGCTTGTGCTGGTCGGGATGAACGGTCCGAAGGACGCGTTGGTACCGAGGTGGAGGATGGAGGCATGCTGTGCTGATCTTGTGGGTAACGTTGAGCGGGCGGGTGTCTGCTTTTAGAAGAGGGAGGATGGAATGGGGATGTCTAGGTACGTCCGTGAGGATATGGGATTGATCGGTGTGCTGTACATGCGTGCGGGAAGTAACTCGGTATGGGAGGGTATTTGCACATGGTGATTGCATGTTGCATTGCTGCTGCACAGAAGACATCGCCTGAAGGATGATAGGAAGTAGCATAGACTTTAGAAAAGTGACCCAAACAGACAGTGCTCATCCGCAGATTCTGCATATGCGGGCCGAAGTAATACGTATTCGTGATGAGTACTGTTGCATTCCTCCCCTCGACTGACATCTAAGGAGCCAGTAATCCTAAATTTTCAGAATAATACGCATGGTCTTATACATCCTGGGTCGCCATGCAATTGCAACCAAAGTGGTACAACGTCTTCACCCTATGTGACTGCAATGCCCCGGAAAAACTTTCGCAGGGGCTGCACCGGCGATAGAGTCCGGATTCGAGACGGAGGCGAGTCGTCGCCAAATGTTAGAGTACTTCCGGGCTTACATGACGGGACTACCTTGGTGGCAGTGTTAGAGTTTTCTGCCCACAGGGAAGCATGTTTGCCCTGGCCGCGGAAGTTTGGGCGGCCGTTGGACCCAAGGATGTGGTCATCCAGGTTATTCGAAGAGAGCGGTCCGATGTTGGGTCTGGGTAATTCGGGCAATTCAGCAGAATGGGCGACTGAGTGGAACAGGAGGTGAGCTGAGATTGGGTAAAGGACGGGTTCACTTCCGGTTGGCTCTGCTCCACCCAATCTAGATTTAGGAAACACAGCATACGGTGAACTGCTTTGTAAATTGGGTATCTTGAGTGCGCCCGAATGGCACACGCAATGGTGACGCGCGCACTCCGATCCCAACACCCCCAATATCCAGCCATTGGGTCAGCTTGCCTGCCATGCAATCGACGCAGCTCGGCTAAGCGGTGAGGCTTGCAAACCTGCTCACAGCTTGCATACATCTACCTCAAACGATGAATCACCACATGGAGACAACCATCATAACTCAGCTGATACGACATCAGTCGAGACCGCGCCCATCTTTTGCTTTGCGCATGGACTTCACGCTCAACAATGCAAGGTCGCTACTTGATGCAGGGCACTGTCGCGGAAGAATGGAAAGCGAGGTACGGCAGGTGAAGCGAGCGGGGCGTTGAAATAAGGTTGTGGAAGGAACGGTTCGGTGCGAAGTGAAGCGAACCTCGGAGGTCGGCCACGTGAGCAGGCGTTTTTCGTTGCTGCGGGAAGTCGCGTGGCGCGCGTGTGGGCATGGCTCGTGCGGATGTTTTTGGATTCGCGCGCTTGGAGGAATCCGATGATAGCATTTAGGCAGCAGTTCAGCATATCAGCAATTACCGTCAGATCTAGGATTTCGAGGCCGTGAGGATCCAGCTGTGCCCCTCCATCTCGCGCAATCTAAACTTTGGCATCAACAAGCACAATGGCGCCGGCGCCGCCTGGGGTAGGGCATCACAGACGCATCGCGCATCTGCGACGAAGTCGCAAGACGGCAATGCTAACATGCGCTTCTTAATGTCTATAAGCAATGCTGACTTTGCAATAGAGCCAGGTCGCTCCACTTCCCTCAAACCTCCCCTTTCGTCTCGTCAGTAAGACCATTGGCCAGGGCGCATATGCCTCCATCCGCAAAGCCGCGCCCATCAATGCGCCGAAACCGATCATCGCCATCAAATTCATCAATAAGGAACATGCGTTCAAACAAGGACGGTTGACGCCGAAGCAGATTCAAATGGAAATCAAGCTGCACTCGCACCTCAAAAAGCATCCGAATATCATACACTGCCTTGGCTCTGGCGAAGACCCGTTGTGGACATGGATAGCCATGGAGCTGGCGGAAGGCGGAGATCTGTTTGATAAGATTGAGGCGGACGAGGGCGTTGGCGAGGATATTGCGCACTTCTACTTTGCGCAATTGATCAGCGCGGTAGGATATATGCATTCGATGGGCATTGCGCATCGAGATATTAAGCCCGAGAATGTCCTCTTGAGCGCTGAAGGAGACCTGAAACTGAGTGACTTCGGCCTTGCAGCCCTCTACAAGAAGGACGGGAAGTTGCGATTATGCAACACGGTATGCGGATCGCCGCCATACATCGCACCGGAGATCGTCAGCGGCAGACGCAGTAAAAGAGCCGATGTGCTCGACGAGGGCTATCTAGCCAACATCTGCGACATATGGAGCTGTGGAGTAGTCCTGTTCGTGCTCCTGGTTGGCAACACACCATGGGACGAGCCAACGATGCGGAGCGAGGAGTTCAAGGAGTATGTGGAGACGGGCGGACACACAACAGATGAGCTATGGCAGCAGCTCCCAGCAGATATAGTGTCGCTGCTACGAGGCATGCTGAAGCTGGATTGCAATGAGCGATTCACGCTGGACGAAATTCGAACGCACCCCTGGTTCACGAGGAAGAACCCTTACCTCTCATCATCCGGACGTAATGTCAATCCGGTGGGCCTGGCTACTCAGATGTTGTCACAACTCCGTATCGACTTCACAAAGGGACCGTCGCAATCACAGCGCGGCTTCTCGCAAGATGCAGATGCCATGGACATCGATTCTGATCCTCGCCGCTCAAGCGCCATCAACCTACTCTCCTCTACGCAGCCAGAGACTCCAGTCGCAGAGTCAGCATTCGACTGGGAGAGACCACCACGACTCGCCTCGCACGATGGCATATCAGCTTCACAACCAGCAAATGGTCGTCAACAGCCTGGATATCGGACACAGAACATTGCCTCGACACCATACATGTCACAGCTCCCATCTTCGACACAAGACATGCTATCGCAAGATCCAAGCATGACACAATTCTCGCAGAATCCGAGCATACCAATGACACTTACGCAAGCCGCCCGCAAGTTCGCAGATGTTATGCCGTCACATTCGCTCGCGCGCTTCATCTCTCCTCGCTCCATGACTCTCATCATTCCATTACTTCTCGAAGCTCTGCATCGCCTTGGTGTACCTGCGCCTTCTTTTACAGAAGATTCGATAGCAGCATGCGAGCATCAGGGAAGCGCTAGCATACGGGTGAAGATGGCAGATGGTAGGAGACAGGGACTGAATGGGCATATCTTGGTGGAGAAGGCTGTGTACGATGGAATGGAGTACACTGAGGTCAGATTCGTGAAGGCCAGTGGTGACCCGTTGGAATGGAGGAGGTTCTTCAAGAACGTCGTTGTTTGTGTTGGAGATGTGGTGTTGAGACCAGATTAATGCGTTTTGACGACCCTCTATTGCGCTGAACAGGACTAGCGATATTCACCAAGCTTTCTGATCGAGCGAAAATTAGCATTTCGCCTACTATTGAAGTTCTTCACACTAGCAATATCTTATGATGTTTATCCTCTGAGACTCAGACCGTCCTACTGCAACGCGGGCGTATCCGCATACAAAGCCTTCACAAAGCTCTCAGGATACCTGTCACCACCCACTTCCGCCCCTTCAGCCGCTGTTCTAATCTCCTTCTCGTCCTCTGCAGTCAGCTTCACATCGAAAGAGCCCAGGTTCTCCTTCAACCTCTCTAGCTTTGTCGTGCCCGGAATAGGAAAGATGTCCTGTCCCTGCGCCATCAACCACGCCAGGGTGAGCTGGGAGGGCGTGACATTCTTCTTCTTCGCAATAGCGGACAGCTGATCCACCAACTTGAGGTTCTTGGGGAAATTCTCCTTGCTGAATCGCGGTGCGAATTTGCGGAAATCACCTTCTTCGAAATCATCTGGGCTCTTCAATGCACCAGCGAGCATGCCACGGTTTAGTGGCGAATAGGCAACAACTGCGACGCCGAGTTCGCGGCATGTCTTGAGGAGGTCGATTTGCTTGCTCTCGATGTCGAGCGCGAAGGGCGAGTACTCGACTTGCACAGCGGTGATGTGGTGAACTTTGCACGCGCGTCGTAGCGTGTCTGACGAGACCTCGGAAAGCCCGAGGTACTTGATTTTTCCCTCCTTCTTGAGCTGTGCCATACCCTCGACCGTCTTCTCAATCGGTGTCTCCCCGTCCACACGATGGCAATAGTACAGATCGATCTGATCAATCCCAAGACGCTGCAAGCTCTTGGCACATGCAACCTTGGCATACTCGGGCGAGCTGTCCGTAGAATGGCCCGACTCGGATGCCTTGATGGCAAACTTGGTTGCGAGGAAAATGTCCTTTCGCTTGTCCGGATTCGCTTTGAACCACTTTCCAATCAGGTCCTCGTTGTCGCCGTACATGTCGGAGGAGTCCCAGAAGTGTTCGCCCAGGGCATGGGCTTGGTCGAGAAGAGCGAGGCGCTCGCTGTCGGGTTTAGGAGCACCGTAGAAAGCGGAGAGACCCATGAGACCGAACCCTAGACGGGTGACCTGAGGGCCGTTCTTGCCGAGGGCTGCTTTAGGGAGAGACATGGTGATATTGAGTGGATGAGGAGGAGCTGGTATGAAGGAAGTCTTCGAAATGCTGCAGATATAAGTAGGATCAAAGATTTGAACGTAATCAGGAAGAGCCTTTATTGATCGCCAATGCCTATGGACCTCGGGAAGGTAAAATGCCCACGTTGCTCCTCTGCCGTCGTCCGCGAAAATCGCTTTAAGTCCGTAAACTCCATGTTGAAGCTCTGGAGCACCATGATGCTGCTACCAGTGACATCGGCGTACCAAGCTCTAAAGTCCATGACGTTGGTCCGAAACTAAGCTATCGCCCGGAAGAGTGATGATTATTGGTCACTAGGCTAACCGGGGTCCGCGGGCGGGGGTGTGCGGCAATCGCTGAATGCAAAGGTCCAATATGAGACATTACCGTGTCTTCAGGGCGTCTCCAATTGATGCACACAATTCAGTAAGTATGCTGGAGTGTAAGATCGTAAGCAGATGGGCAAGCAAGGAGGCTAAGTGCTGACGAATGTCACGTGGTTTCGCGCTAAGCTAAGCGAAGAGCGTGCCCTGCTGGCCGAGCGGGGCAGAATGCTGCACCAATTTTCTAGCAACTTCGACCTGCTCAGAATGACCACAGATCTCGAGATATCGAACGTATGCTGGCCGAAATATGCGCAAAGTTATCGACAAATTCGAGGGCATCTGATTTCTCCCCTGAATGTCCAGCGATAATGGTCCTGAAGGCTTCCACACCAACCCTCAAATGACGAAAATGGATAGTGCCCAGCCTTTTTCAAGCGCACGTTCAAGGTCGAAAAGAGCCGAGATAAATTGAGAGGATATCGAGACGACAACGACACTGTTTCAGAGTTCCGCGACACGACTTAGTGCACTTAATCGGTATGCTGTTTATCCTCACTGTATCTTTAGCCGCAGCACCCGTTCTTCGCTTCACACAACTCGATGCCTTCCAAATCAAGCGAGGGTTCCACATGGTCTGGATCAGCACCTGACGACACCTATCCTGCGCGTGTCATTCGCACCTGGCTATCCTAGAGGCAGGAGAGACGTGAATGGACGTTGCGCTGTGTAGGGCAGGGCTAGCAATCTCCATCTCTGCATATGGCCATGTATATAGATCAAGTGTCTTGGACTACTACACTTTGATCGCTGTGCATGTGCAAGTTAGTGCTGTGCGATGAGTGCTTGAATGCCCATACCTGAACGCCGCTATGACACGGTTGCGTATGATACCTCTGCCACTCATCCCACAGCATGACTGATCTCCTTACCGCTCATGCAGCCATGGTTCAGGAGCTCACAGTACAAGCCGGATGGATTCACCACATCGCGCAACAACTCCCGTAACCCTACGTCCCACTCAGGCAATAACCGAGTATGCATTCGACGATATCCAGCCAAAGTGGGCTCCCATTGCATGACAAGCCCACATCATGAGAGAACGGGAGGCAAATTCTAGGAAGAGGAAATACAACACCCTGGACCGTCGAGCGAGACCGAGCAAAATGCTGGAGTTAGGTCAGAAGCTCTTCTTCGACACATCAGCAGGCCGATGCGGTCAATGAAGAACAGAATTAAACGCCAAAACCCAAAACCCAAACGCCAAACGCCAAACGCCAAACGCCAAACGCCAAAACAAAGAAAGCGCAACATATCTCCCAAACCCAAACGCCATAAACAATCATAACGCCCAAAAGACAAAAACGTCGACAGTCGTCGAAAAGAGAGTACCGGGGACCTTCAGGCAAGATGCCATCGGCGGCTCGGTGTTGTCAAGATGGGGTGCTCATCAACGGATGTCCTCTTCCTGCAGACTCCGATGATGGCTGAGTGGGTGCCAGGGACCTTCAGGCAAGATGCCATCGGCGGCTTGGCGTTGTCAAGATGGGGTGCTCATCAATGGACGTCCTCTGCCAGCAGACTCCGGTGATGGCTGAATGGGTGCCAGGGACCTTCAGGCGTAAACGCCATCGGTGGCTTGATTTTGTCGACACAATCGTAATGATCATGAATGGGTGCCAGGGACCTTCAGGCGTAAACGCCATCGGCGGCTTGGCTTTGTCGACAGATAATGATAGTGTATAAGAGCCAGGGACCTTCAGGCAAGATGCCATCGGTGGCTTGGCCTTGTCGAGCACCGGTGCTCAATATGGACACCGGGCCTTGATCCGTGCCATTGCGGCCTTGTCGAACTGGATCGGACCTTTGTCCCAAGGTGTCAGGTAGTCGTACTCGATTTCGTAAGTCGAGTCCTTGCTCAGGTTCACATAGGTCCGCTTCGGGAACTTGGCGGAACCGACGATCAGCCCTGCAAGGCGGGTGTAGCCGTGTGGCACCGTGTCGATGTTGTTGTCGGCCAGTACAAACATGTTGTACTGGTGGGGCTTCTTGTCGGTGCTGGTGATGCGCTGGTCTCCGAAGGAGGTGCACAGGCGGATCTCCACACAGTTCTCCCCGTCAACTGCCCGCTTGTCGGTCACTACGACTGGGTGCCTCCAGGGGTTTTGCCCAGTGCCGGCTATCGTCACCTGCATCCTGGAGGACTTGGGAGGCTCTGGTAGGAAAAACACCATGCCTTCTTGAAGGTCCTCGAAGCGCGGCATCGACGGCAAAGAGGATAGGGACCTACCACGCTCCCACTTGGGAGCGTCCCAGGCTGGCTGGGATCCACTCGACGATGATGACGAGGGACGGCTGCCCGGTGGTGACGATGTCCGGGAGGACCTCCCAGAGCCCAGAGCAGAAGGTGGAGAAGCCGACCTCCGCCAGGAGACGGCGGAAGCAGCAGATGAAGAGGAGCCGGGCGAGCGACGGCCCGGAGGCACGTACACTCCGGCCTTGCCAGAAGAGGTGAATGAAGACATCTTCGAGGGATGATGATGTCTATGAAGAATGATAAGAGTGGTAAATGATGGTGAATGAGTATCGATCACTTCAATGGACTGGTATGAAGACAGATGAGATGGATGGATACAATGTCTTGCTTCGCAAGGACTGGAAAGCCTTATAAACAGTGCCCACGACGACGACGCTATTGCTTCCCCTCCCTCAACAACGATATTACGAGGACTCTTCTCTCCGCTCTCCTCTCAATCTACCATTGGTACTGGGTCAGGGTCTTCCGCGTACATTGGGTTGAGTTGGCAGGAGCCACCAATTCATGCCCAGAAGAGGTGAGATCCGTTGTATCAGTGGTACGGTCCCTGTTCTTCGGTGCGGCATTATCGCAGGATTGGCCGCATAGGCGAAGATGCATCCTTAGGGTGGCCTCACAATATAGGACAATCGATACAGCGTACCCGAACCAAAAGTCTGCCTCTGATTAGAAAAACTTCGAGAGCATGATCTAGTGTGAGCTGCAAGTTTGGGACCATATCCTCAAGCGAAGCTGCGAACATCGATATGCCGATCACGGCAAGCTAGGAAGCAAGAGATGGATTCCCATGCAAAGTGTAGAGGCGCAGTACACAAACACCAGGAGAGCCTCATATCAATATGTGTGGTGAACGATGATACACATCCTCTTTCCTCGTCCCGCAACGCAGACTCTCAATCACAGATGTCGCAAGGGTACCCGCTTCCTATGCATCCCATAGTGGTAGTGAGTACCTTTCAAAGATATGAAAATTAGGAAGGAACCGTACCAGTTGGGTGCTTGCTATTATTCCAGGAGCATACACTATTGCTTTCCACACTTTGGTGGACCCTTCCTCCGGCATCAGCTACGTAAGCAACAACTCGAGTACCATCCGACTTAAGCGAGCTATGCTAGGTAAACGAACGCTCATCGGGCCCGCTGAACTGCTCCACCCTACACAATGGTATATTTCGCGAAGGTCGTGCCATTGGTTCGATAAACGAGCCATTGAATAAGTTTGGCCTCCACTGTAAACGTTTCCGGCTCGGATGACCCTGCGAGACTAGGATCAATCATCCCAACAATACGATCCAGCAAGTGATGCAGCACATCCAACTTGACTGGCCGGTTTCTAGGAAGAGTCATAGTTCCTTCAGCAAGAACAACAGATGCGCCTGTTTGCATATGCCGAAGACGATTTATCGAAACGCGTGGTGGTCCCTGATTGTAGCATGCAGGGTCAGCCTTACAATTCTGGTTGACGGGCCAATACTTTGAAAAGTCCGTTGGATTCAATGCGTAATAGTGGTACTGTTGCAAACAAGTCCCAGGTCAAACTTGCGTTGAAAACGCCCTCGAACTTTCATGGCAGCGCATTGCGAAGTTGATCAGGAGATTTGGCGCATGATCAAAGATGTGGCCTGATGTTAGCACCGTCTTGTCATGTTTCGTTACGCTTTTCGGTTGCCTAGCAGATACTAAGGTAGGCACATTTCCATTACCATGAAGGCGCTCCTTCCCAGGCGATGGACACGCCTCGCAGACGGCACAATGAGGACATAGCATTGTGGCCGAGTTCGCAGTCCCGAATTGCGAGATAAGGCGCTCCCTAGTGCAGATCTCAGAGTGTTAGATGTAGGCGGAAATGTTCTTTCAGCAACTTTCCCAAAATACTCGTTGACTTGAACCTGCGATCTCGGAGATACCATCCTCCAACGATGAAATAAACGCTGAGAGTATTGGCTGGGTTTGCATTTTTCATTTGAACCATTCTTACTTCTCTCATCTTGTCTTGCGGTTCCTTTCTCTTATTCGACCTCCGGCTGATCCCGCTAGTCGTATATCAATCCTTCGTCCCTCTCAACTCTCATCTTTTATCCGTTTTACAAAGCGATCTACGAAGATGGAGTATACGGACGACCAACTGTGAGAGCGGAAGTTATTCCACCCAGGCACTGGTTTAGTAGAGACTGCAAGAGTCCGCGAAAAGTCGAGATCAAGGTTGTCAACAACAAGGACAATGCCGATACGGCCAGGGAGCGCAAGTCATTCTCGGTCATTCTTGTTCTGCTTCTCATTCATGCCCCAGGCTTCGCGCACATATTTATCAATCCCAGAAGTTGTATGGTATCGTCATGCAAAATATACGACCGAACAGCCGTTACCACAAAGTCAATTGATTCATGAGCCAAGATGTTGTAGACTTGGTGCATAGCGACGAGCTCTTTGAGATCGAACAATCAGCACAAGACACAAGATCTTCGGCGACCTCATGGTCCGATTTATTACCAGGTTAAGCAGTATTTTCGCATACGATATCTCTTTCGTCAAACTTCGAGCGTGTCCTTTTGAACGTTCGAGATCTTCTTGGGTTGGCTGAGACACAAACGCATCACATTGGGAACGACGGATATATCCCCGAGGACCTGGAGCCACGTCAGTTCCATGATCATTGATGCGAGGCAGAGGTAAAGGCTTGTGAGGTGAGCGGGCAGATGGACAAGTATGCATAAGTGGAAGCTTCCAAGCGTGGTCACAGTTTCTCACGAGGTCGCTATTCTTGGCGTTAAGACTGAATACTTGAAGGCACCGTCCGAGAATAGTAAAGGACGGGACTACCAGGAATCTGGGGGGACGGCGGAAAAGAGCGCGGCAGCATGACAATGATGTACTATCCGGGGATACAGGACTTGGGCATCAAAATATGCGGAAGTGCGGCAACAGAAAGCATAATTGAAGGCATCAAAAGGCGTACTCGGAAGCAGGAAGTTAGCCAGATGGCGAGATTTGGCTGAAATTCGTGTATTGCCAATATATTGATCTCTCTTTTGTTTTGTGATGATTGCATCTCTCTTTGTATTACATTACCTATCATCGAAGCTGACGAATGATTTGTCCCTTCAGGCCATTCACTACCCATCCATGGCGTCAGTCACCCAGTCGGGCGAGTGCCCTGGTGATTTACGGCGCAATTTAGGGAGCGGAGGGAGAAGGCGAAGCGGAAGCGGAGGCAGAGGCAGAGGCAGAGGCAGAGGCAGAGGCAGAGGCAGAG
>TARA_R110002003_G_scaffold448_19_pt1 | contig 20312 bp, 20 predicted proteins | sample TARA_R110002003 | Tara Oceans TARA_R110002003 (sample SAMEA4396441) | marine metagenome | biome: Westerlies Biome; feature: [SRF] surface water layer (ENVO:00010504); material: water (ENVO:00002006), including particulate matter (ENVO:01000060) such as... | depth 5 m
GCTGATTCTCCAGATCCATTGTTCTGCATTGGTCGGAAAGTGGAACTGCCATGCCACGACATGTAGGCCTCCAAATACAACAAAGACAAGAATGGTGATATGATGGTACCATGGAGTAGCTGCGAACACGTCTGTATCATTGAGGCCTATGCAACGGAACGAAGTACTCGATGATGTTACGTTTGTGTTGTCTGGGATGATGATTGGCTGTCGAACGTCGAACGGCTGCTCCCACAGCAGAGCGTACATCCAGATAGCGCAGAAGACAATCCCAAGAGTGAAGAGTTCGAGAGTGGTGACAACCAAGCCTTGCGCTGCTCGGCCAAGAATCTGAGTTACGAACCATAGGACTTGCACCAGCGCCAGCGACTTCAAAAACCAGTCGGATTTACTACGATCGGCAATCTCTTTGTCCTCAACTTCGGGCCAAGGAAGCTTTTTGTCCCGGAACAGATGGTAGAGGTCCTTGGGCAGGAGTCGTTTCTGTGTCTTTTCCTCGCCAGAGTCAACCTCGTACACGAAGCCACCCATGGTAAAAAAGAAACACTTCTTCAGCGTCCAGCCAGGCGACTGTGATATCATTAGCTGGGGGCTAAGTGTGTTGCGGCTTGGCCTACCGTGGATTGTAGCTTCCTGGCATCGGTGAAACGATCCACAGCCATAACTGCGAACCATTCCGGCGCGAGTAAGCACGCCAGGAGATATCTGACCCGCCGCGCGAGTATTCTCAGTTCATTATCCGACTGCTGCGGTATAGCGGGATGTATGGCATTCCAGGTGCAGAGGAATATGGTAGCGAAACAGCTCCAAAGAAGCCCGCTTGTTCCTCGTCCTTTGGGCTCAGATGTCCAGCCGACAGTATCGTCCGTAGAGTTCATCGTGTCCATGTGCTCGAATCCTCGCAAAAGTGGGTAGATGTGTTTCGCGCGAGACAAGGCAGCGCCTATATATGTTGCATGGCAAGGCTGAAACGCAGCCTTCCCACTAGAAGATGAGAGTAAGTGGTGTTACCGCTGCACATTTACTTTTCCAAGTTCACTTTGAATGGCCAATCATCGCCGCGCTTTTGGAGGACTCGCAGCATCGCCACGATGTAGTCGTGCGATATCGTGGCAGTGTTAGGTCGTGAAGGGTCGCAACTGGACGGTAAGCGAAGAGGCGCATCTTCAACCCAATCCAGCAGGACAGGATATACAACAATGCGCAGAAGCCTCCCAGACAGGGTGAGATGAAGGGGAGAGGAAGACGCGACATTTGTTGGCAGACAGTCTGTAGGCTTACTGTACGAAGAAGGCGCAATGCTGGACAAGGAAGGCGTACCTGGCGTACCTGTCGGCAGGAGCGGCCCAGGATACGGCAGTCCCTCCCGCCAGCAATACACCACTATGTGAGATACTTCGGAGACTACATCCTCTCCATGCTGCTTATAATCATGGCAGTGCGTATGTCGACCAGTATGCAATCACGAATGAGCTGGAAGCAGCTGCGCTTACCTTGCCGCGCTCTCCGCGGCCGGTAGCGGCTGGACAGCTTGGGTTCTCAAAGCTGAGATGTAAGGTTTACTCCATAATGTTTGGTCTGTGACAGCGAATGCTCGATGGCTTGACGCCATTGTGGCACGAAAAGTCGTGTTGCGAACAGGAGAAGCAGACCAGCAGCTTCTAATGTGTCGTAGCTATTGCGCCCGGGAGCTCTGATTCGCCAGACCTTTGGTAGACGTCAAGCCTTCACATGTGCACGCGAACCCCGCATTCTGCGAACACATGTTGTTGCATTTGACCTCGATAACGCGCGGGTTGCAGTCAGATTCGGGGGGATGCATGGCCCTGATCTTGAAGGTGCTGACGGTTGCTGAGTCTGAATGCACCTCCAGCTCGATGAGCGCGCGACATTCTGGCTGTTGATCAGATAGGGAGCGCATCTGTTCCTGCGCAGATCAGAGCTCAGCCGCCAATCAGACATTGGCTCCACGGCCGTTTGAGCTGCTCGTTGCACCAGGCATAGAGCTCAACCCCACCATTCCATCACCAAACCTCAAACGCCCGCAGACATCACCCACCACCCCTCACCCGCTGCATCGCCCGCCATTCCTCCCCCAGCACCCGCACCCCTTCGACAGCCATTGCGCACGTCCACCCACACCACCCGAGTCGTGACGTGCACGCGGTCTTGATGGAGCTTGCCCGGCTACTGGCCTCATCGCGATTGCCGTAGGAAGACGCCCCTGTCTTCCACAGCTAGCGATAGCCAGTATGCCGCAGCATGAAGACGAGAGGCCGAATGTGAAGAACATTCCAAACCGGCCCAAGGACCTGACCGACGTTTCCAGGGCTGTCTTGAGGAGCGAACAGGCCAAGCGATGGACCAAAAGATACAGGACTGAGGTCGCTGCGAGCTCCAGCAGTCTTCTCTCGACATTTGTAGCGGTATGCTGAAGGCACTGTGCCAAGCCGAAGTGCTGCGAAGGCTAATTGAGCGCAGTATCCTCTCGACTCGGTCAAGACGCGGTTGCAAGCGTACGATAGCCCCAAGCCTCCCACGACCATGCTGACCTCTGCTAGCTACAAGTTCAACTCTTTCACCGACTGTGTCCGCCACACATATAGAACCGAGGGCTTCCATGGCTTCTGGCGAGGTACGTGTCCCATCGTGGCTTACATCAGAAAGCACACCTAATGACGCCATAGGTGTATGGTCTCCTCTCGCCAGCATAACCCTCGTCCGAACCGTATCCTTCTCCATTTACCAACGCTCAAAGTATGCGCTCGATGACTGGATATACCAAGCCACCGGCAGCTCGCCGCTCGTCATCGCCAACACCAAAGGCGCATATCCCACCTTGTCGACGGTCGCGTGTTTTGGGCTGGCAGGTGCAGGCGCAGGAGCGACCATCACGGCAATTGCCTGTACGCATACACAAGTCCACCACGCATGCATTGGCTAACTGGACTAGGTCCTTTCGAGTTGACGAAGCTGAGTGCTCAGATCTCCGTGCTGATGGCTGATCGCAGCGATGGCGGCGGCAAGAACGATGCAATACGGAAAAGCTATCAAAATTTGGGAACAATCAAGACCGCACAGAACCTGATTAAGCATCGGGGCTGGAGAGGCTTGTACTCAGGATTCCACTTACACTTGCGTAAGCGTGCCTCGAAGAAGTTGTCAGTGCAGCCTGCGCTAATCTGGTGTAGTCCGCGATTCGATCGGCACTGGCATCTACTTCGTTACATACGAGAGTATAAAGCAGATATTGGCCAACGCCCGCGGAACATCTCCCACACACCCGTTAGCTGTGGTAGTTGCTGGCGGAATGTGTGGGCTGGTCAGTTGGGCATGCGTGAGTTGCACTGAGAGAGAAGGAAATGTGACTAGGTACTAATGCCATTGCAGATCTTCCCCATCGACACGGCAAAGAGCATCTACCAACGGAATTGCCTCGTTGGAGGACGAGACAAAGCAACGCGACCGAAAATTCAATTTATGAACCCGCGGATGTATCGAGGGCTCGGGGTATCCATGTCCCGCTCCTGCGTCGTCAACGCCATTTTCTTCACCGCATTCGAATTTACGAAGAAGCGCATCAACCATATGACTGTGGATGAAGAGCTACTTCACGCGAACGATCTTTAGTTCGAAAGTAACAACACTTGATTTTCACGTGAGCTGGAGTACTATAACCACGACAGTATCTGCATTGGGCATGGGTTGGGAGTATAGGATGCGGATATGGAGTCGGCCACTGTCTGTAAGTCACTGAGATTTGACACACTTATTGCATAGCATTGAATACGAAATACGTATTTTGCGTATTATTGCTTTTGTCTTAGCCACCACTCGAGTCAGACCGAACGTCTCACAGCTGGCGGGTTATAAATACCTCACCTCTATGTATGTGGAGCGCACGCATGGTAAGGACAAAGTGACCAGTTCGCCCATGATTAAGACCAGCTTTCTCGCTCCACCTTCACCTGCCTTTCTCTGAGTAGCAGCCTTAGTCTCCTGATTAGCTTTCCGTACCCTGCCAGCCTTGAACTGACTCCGACTCAATTAGCAACAATGGTGCTCGATGTCGAACAGCAATTCGACACATCATGCAGCGCACCAGCCAACATACTGCACCTTTCTCGCATGGCTTCTCCGCAGATTCTCTCGGATGCGCCAATAGTACGCTCTCTAACCCAAGACATTCTGGTGTATGGACCCCGAATGATTACGCGACGTGAGATACAGCACTCGTTCCTCTGCGCCGAGGGCACGGTAAAGACAACTCCATCATCCAGCGCTTCTCGACGCTCCATAAGATATCATGGCCAAGATCGCGCGAGTCGGTCACGCATCGGGCAAAGAGCGACCCGCTAAACCACGCGTGATCGTGAACGAAAGCATAGTGTGTGAACAAGTCGCCGCTAAAGCTCTGCCATGCGAGTAGTTGAAATGTACGATAAACATAGCATTTGGCCTGTCGTTTTGACTCGCCCGGTTCTTGTGTTCGCCGCTGCATTTTGGCGATATCGACGGGCGTGTTAAGCCTTTCCTCCTGATGCGCTGAACAAGAGCGACCTCGACACCACGCTTCGCTCCGAGTCGCTTCGACATGCACACACACACACACACGCAGCGGGCAAGGGCAAAGGCAAGGACTCCTTTTCCACCTCGGTGCTCGTATTCAGCATGTCGATGTATTCACGCCGGGTACATACCGTCTGCGGTACAATCAAGCGATTTCACGCCCGCGTTATATTCGTCGGCGTGCCGAGGTGTATATACGTCATGATATACTTGTTCCGCTTGGACAAGAGATGCGTATGGATGTAGTGCTTGGACACATGTGTTGACCACGGCGAAGAGGTATTTATCGAGCGACAGTCACGGCAACTTTCGTTATGATCGCTCTGCGGAACGGTCTTGGGGAGTGGAGAGACGGGCTGATGCTGTTTTAGAGAGGTAGGCGGTTTGGAATGAGCTGAGGAGAATTGCTGACAATCTTGGGAATTCAGGGGGATGGACTTGAGTGTTCGGGATGATTGGGAGTGAGGATAAAGGCGTGCCAACTTGTCGTGGTGAATACACTTTGGATCAAGGATGCTGGGAGGGGTAGGTGAAGGAGTTTGACGGGAGGGACTTGTGCAATTGCAAGATAGATGAACACAAATGCCTCACTGTGTCTCAGCTTGATTGTGCTTTGTATGCCAATACCTCAATTTCTTCGTCTCCGTGCCGGTGGCAAATCATGCCACGGGTAGATGTACTGGACCCTAGTACCGCCGAACGCCACATGTCCTTCATGTTAAAAGGGAGTAGATCCATGACTTCCGCATGTAGACACACTGGGTGAACGTGCGCGAGTATAATAGCATTCACAATCAAGGAATGTTTGATGAGATCTATTTGCATATTTTGTATCTCACTGAACGGAAGCTAGTGTATATTACCGGAGTCTGGACGATAGATTTGGACTTGTGAATCTTGCGCGGAGTGCTCGACTCGAGATGCGAAGGGAATGTTAGGCATTCTGGTATTGTTTGTATACAAGACGAGGAGGTAACGAGGCCGAGTCATGCTTGGGCCAGGTTGTTGGGTTGGGGAATAATTGAATGGTAGCTTGGGAAGATATAGAACCTCAGGCTAGATTTCATTAGTGTCGCTATTACGATGAAGATAACTTGGAAAGTAAAATATGTGGACTGGAGGATGATTTAAGAGAATGTGGTTGACTAATCAGTCTAGTGAATTTGAGTTGAACACTCGCTTGTTCATGTTCGACCTACAATATGATCTTTGGCTGGGCCTTGGATGTTCTGCCATTTCAAATTGCCAGTGAATTAGAAGAGATAGTCTTCGGTTTTATTCGGACAGTATAATTGTTGTAGTGGCGATTACGCGGCATAATCGTAGATGACCCACGCAAATTGGGGTTGCTAGGACTGTTTACAAGCAACAAGTAATCAATGAATGATTACTGCATGTCGGCATCAAACTGATGCATAGTTTCCTTGGGTGTGAGAAACTTACGGAAGCGGTAGCTAGTCGGATCTGGTACACGTTATAGTTGCCACTTTGACTCACTAGATTGTGGGAGCGGGTGAGGCTGCGGGATGTACCCACATACAGGCAAAACTGCGTTGGAAACTATTAACGGGGTGGGATGGTGGGAGCTAGTGGGGAGTGCAGTCAACGGTCCGGGTGATGGCTGGCGCGAGTGGCACCGTGTTGCCGGATGGTGGCATTCGACGGTTACTCCATCAGCAGTGCAAGAAGAATTGGGCGCTTGGAGGCAAAGTCGTTTGACATTGCAATTGCAATCGCTTTGATGTCATCTCAATACAGTCGTTGCTTGCAAAGCTCCAGGCTGGTGGTCTGCGCGCGAGGGGACGAAACCGACAAACCTAAAATCGTTCATCAGCTCACACTCGCAGCCATCGCAACACCAAAGCAGATTGTTGCGCAACTCAGCCCAGCACCGGCCGCCCGCATCTCAGCTTTACTCAGACCACCCGCTGGGACCACGGCCACGTGGAAGAGAACACTGACCACCACCAGGCCAGGCAATATCAAGTAAGAATCGTAGATTACCGAATACGGCGCGATCGGGAAGAGTGAGCCGCAATGAGGCAGTCGTTACGAACTTGCGACACGACCTCAGTCGCTTGATAATTTCAACGTAAGCTTTCAGCTTACCGTCAGCTCGCGAGACGTGGGCAACATCTGCCGGTCTTAGTAGCCCAGAGCGGAAGGTCTTTGCAAAAATTTGCTACTATTTGGGGTGGCCTCGGAACGAAGTACATTTGCTCGGTAAAATTGTCGTACACTCGTGTTGGTGTAAGCAGGCATGAGTGCACGAGTTAATACTGCCATAGCCTAGTATGCGGAGTTTACGGTGGTGTTGGACCACCGCGGAGCGAGATTGTGCGAATCGGCACATCACGCTCGGTGAAACTTCGTCCAGCTACGGCCGAGATCATGCCGCCGGCTTGGAAATCGGCGCGCTTTAGGTCCCAACGGTGTTGCGATGAGATATGCGCAGTCAGCACTCACGATAATGTTGTTGTCTGGTTGTGATGAGGCTGCTTAAGAATGAATTCGGCGTGCCGGAAACGCGACTTGGAGAAAAATCGGGATTGTGGTGATGCGCATATTGCGATCATTTGGGAAACTGGTTTACAAGCTTCCAGAGAATAGTCCAGAGGTTAGCGACAGTATCGTACTCGTACTGTAGATGGTTCGTGTGAGTGTTGGACTTGGCAGGCGCAAAGCCAAAATGGCATGGTGACTGAAAAGGGAACAGGGCTGTCGGGGAACGGTTACGCTGAAATGCTGGTGCACGCCGAAGTCACCCGATGCGCGCAGCATGTTGGGTGGACTTACGAACAGGTGGTCGCCCTGCATTTCCAGAGTACAAGGCCATGGAAATAAGGCACCGGATATCCTGCCACTGGCCTAAATCAGCCGGTGGTGGACCTTTCTGTTTAACATATCGTCATCCAAACGCATCAAGTCGTTCATCTAAAGTGTCAAGGTGGGTGCGACCCCTCATGCCTCAGGCGTCATGATCGTCATTTTGGAGGCCCTTTGCAGGTTTGGGACGGAGAAACTCGTCACTTGCCAAGACAACGCAGGGTCTTTGGCACTCGCGACCGGGCATTGGACGACAGCTGCGCTAAGAAGATGGCGTCCGCCAGGGTCCCACGCAAAGCGGACACCATTCCGCAAAACGCTGGCGATCATGACTGCATTGCTCGCTTTGAGTGATGATGGGCAGTGTCGTTGTCTAGCAGGATAATGGACTCGGATCAAATGGAATTGATAGGCGGGCACGAGTATTGGGTGTCGAAATAGAATTGAAGCATGTTGCGATGTTCTTCGGCTGAATTGCAAGATGAGGACTCTGAGCCATGATGTCATCTTCCCAAGCGAGGATTAGCGGATCCTGCCCCGGAAGAGAGCGCATTGCGAGAGACTTTTGTCCGCGAGACAGCAGACAGTGGAGCGAAACTCTGTCGGTTCTTGTCCTTCCGATGCCAGCGAGACTTGGGTTCACAGCGACGCGACTTGAAGATGTGGCTAGTGCCTTCTACGCTGTGCGACTCGACCAATAGCGAGGAGTTGCAAAACTTTGGGCCTGGCCAGATCGACCTCGGAGGCCCCGCGACGGTTACATCCTCCGTGCATAGGGCTGCACCGCCACGCTGGACCCTGACTTCCCCACCAATCGCTCGATGTACGTGCCCAACAGCGACCTCTCTCCACGTTGCACCTGTGGCTGCATGCTTGCATTGCGCTGCAGAGGCCCATTTCGGCAGTTACTTGCAGAGTCTTCCCGGTGCAAGGTCGCTTGGACACGCTGGTTGAGGCATCTTGCACAGCTCTTACGGAGACTGCCGGTGCCGAACGAATGTAAGGACTACTCCTGCGGGTTGTATTGATTGTCAAGGCGATCGACTGGCCGTTTCGAGTCCGATAGATTTCGAGTACCAGCCTATTGGTGCATGGAACGATCTCCAGTTTCAACGCTCATACTGGAGCGGGAGTCCATGTTCCTGCCGGCACGCATGTTCCCAGGAACAGTCTTGCCACCACATGCAGCTATCCATAGAACACGATATGCAAGCTGTCAACCGAGTATTGGTCGACACCACGTGGCCGCGTGCAAGATTGCGCGTCGGTTCACGATGAGCTGAAAGCAGCATGACTGCCAATATGCCATGTAGATGAACGAGAGGAGAACAGTCACGCGCCCAGACATGTGACTAGTCAGAGAGGCTGGTCGAGAGCTGTGGCTGGTGTACACTGTGTGCTGGATCAGTAACACTGTAGCTGTACGCGAAAACGTAATCTACGTGCTGTGGTCGCGTTCTCGTAGCTGATAGCGAGGCTGTACTGCCAGCGGCGCTCGTTGGCGCACAGGCACACTCCACACGCCAGATGGCATACGGTCGTATCGCAGAGCCGAGCTGGTGGGTTCATCCGTCGCACTTGGAGAAGACTCGGCCTGAGGCACTTCGAGTGAACCAACTCCGCGGCGACCAGCGCTGGGTTAGTAACGGGGCTCGCGTCCCAAGCGCACGTTTCACATTGGAAATGCTTGCAAAGATCGCCCGAGGACTGCAAGACGATTGCTCGTTATTTTCGGACTGCTCGCGGTGCGCAAACGGGTTGAATCTCGGATGCGTGCCGAATGGACGTTGAAAATTTTGAGTGGAAGATGTCGCTCTGCCGGCTTGCACAGCCCTTCGGTCAGCCCAGGGCCCCGGCGCGGCGCATGCAGTGTGGGATGCAGATCGCACCCCTAGTCAATTTGTGGGTCCACCTTTCCTTCCAGAAGGCCGCGCTAGTCAGCGCCATACAGCTGATCCCTGCAGCAATGACGTGCCCTGCGGTGATATGAATGAAGTGAAATCCGCCCATATTCAGCATCCCAAGCCGTCTAATCTGTCGCTCAGCAATTTAGAAGCAGCGCCGGCACGCAGAGTCAAATACTTATATCCGATAATCCGAGCGTAGCCGCACCAGGCCAGCACATTCCACCTGGTTCTGCCGCCCACGACCAGAGATCACCTCATCAAGTCGTCTTCTCTCAAATCGGCGAAGCCCACCCGATCCCTCGGCCAGTGTCTCGCTAGTATAAAGACACTTGCCACCCGCCTTGGGCCCTTACTTTTCCCTTCCGACATAATGTTAGCGCCATCCACAAGACGTCAGCACATGCCGCACCCGCATCATACACCATCCATACCGTCACCACCATCCTCACAACACTCACAACACCTCTCCTACCAACAACTACCACATCAGTTCGCCACCCAACAGTTTTTCGATCAGAAGCTGCTACACGACTATCTCGAGTCCCAGCAGCAAACTGCGCCGGATTCGTTCATGTCGAGCGCATACGCCGACTTTGCAAACCCGGCCATCCGAGTCCAGCAGTCGACACCGACACCGCAACTGCCTCAAAACAGCTTCTCGCAGCCATCCATGCTTTCCTCGAGCACAAACGGCTCCGGCCTCGACTCGTGGAACTACGGTAACGTGCAGAGTCAGTCACTGCAGACACCGGCACACAACCAGAGCAGCGGGCACCAGCGCGCGTCCTCGTCCTCGTCAGTCGGCTCCAACGCGTCGCAGTATCAATCAGTCGGCCCCTCCGCTAGCTACCAGTACGTCGGCTACACCGAGAATTCGCCTTCTCGAACGAAATCCTCGGACAATGCTGACAGACCGTTCAGGACATTCTCGAACCATCTACCAACTCCCACCCACACCCCCACACAAGAGTCGTTCATGAACTCGAACAACTACAACAACTATACGCCAACATCCAGCACCATGGACCAGACCATGGCCGCACACATGTCCATGAAGCAGGCACTAATGGACCAAAGCGACGATGTGCCAGAGTTTGCGCACTCGGCCAGGCAGTCAGTGTCGAGTTACGGCCACGACTCGCCGGCGACACCGCACACGGCGCAAGACGACATGGACTTCAAGATGCCCGCCAATGGTGAGACTCTCTGCAAGGTCGATTCCTGGCTCTTCAATCAGTTCTGTACTTACGATGAAGCAGATATGCGGCAACATCCTGTTCCCAAGTTCGAAAGGACGTATACAGACATTGCTGCCGACAATTTCTACGACCCCAGTGCTGTTGCGCAGTCGATACCACAGACAAAGCCGGCGCAGTCATCATTGCTGTCGCCGTACCGCAGCAATACGAACGACAATGTTCAGCGTGCACTACAGGCAGCACAGTACGCGCGTTCACAGTCGCCGAGCAGTTCCGCACGAGGTGACTCCCCGTTCCGGAGGGGGTCACCATACCGTCAGCCTAGCAACAACTTTAGCGTTGGCACCGCTGCGGCCGCACGTGAGCAAACACGAAAGGCTGATGCGGCTTACGCAATGAAGTCGCAATTGCAATCTAATCAGGAGTCCGAGCCGAAGACTATATCACCAAAGGATGCTTTACTAGACTACCGAGAGGCTGACGAAGACTCGAAGGTGTCATTGTTTCCGGACAGTGGCGCTACCGAGTACAACACCCAATACCCCGGTGGCGACCAATATAGGAACGCCACCCAGACCAACTTCGACACATCATCATCACAGCAATCATATCGTCGCGACAGTTGGTCGACACCACAGTACCCTACCAACTTTCAGGTTTCCGCCGCCCCGTCACTGCCACAGTCCTCTAACTTCAACTTCGCCACACCCTCGGTCCAGCTTCCCCTTTCATCGACATCACAATATCGCTCGGCACCAAACAACATGCCGTCAGCAGTCGATCAGACTCCGGAGTTCCCAGCACATCTGACTTCCATGGAGTCAAGTGCAAGCGAGGCAGAACCAGCAAACAGCCAGTCAAGTGACCGATACATGCACAAGCCAACATCGTCAGGTGCGGACCATGGTACATACTCATGTACCTACCATGGCTGCTCGCAGCGTTTCGAAACTCCACAGAAGCTGCAAAAGCACAAGCGCGAGGGTCATCGAAATGCCAATCCCGCGGCAGCGATGACATCAGCGGCTATCCTAGAGCGCAACTCGCAAGCGGGACCACACAAGTGCGAGCGCATTAACCCCACAACCGGCAAGCCGTGCAACACCGTATTCTCTCGTCCGTACGATCTTACCCGACATGAGGACACGATTCACAACGCGCGGAAGCAAAAGGTCCGTTGCGCACTGTGCGTCGAGGAAAAGACATTTTCACGCAACGACGCACTGACACGTCACATGGTAAGAGTCCACCACACCACACGGAACCACTGGGCGCAGCCTTGCTAACGACTTGCGCAGCGCGTTGTACATCCAGAAGTCGACTTTCCCGGAAAGCATCGCAGACGCGGAGGGAACCATGACTGAGCACAGTCCGGCATGATGGAGTCGGCCGAGAGCCGCGGAGTATCCACCCACACCTGACGTGCATGATCCGTACATTCCAGAACGGCCGCGAACACTCGACATCATACAAGTCGTTTTCTGTTTCGCGACTGCGACGCACGAAATTTCTGCATTCCGGTCGAGAACAATCTTACCGGTTTAATTGTTAGACATCATTTTCTCTACCACGCACTGATGGAGCCGATCATGCTCCTTGCAGACTTCCAGCCAGGTCGCTTATTCCCGGATTTCCTTGCATTTCGCGTCGTACGGACTACGGAGGTGCGACATCCCTATTTCCGGCCAAGTTCGGTGTCCTTTGCAATGCATCACATCTGGTCGCTGGTCGACACCGGACGCCTTTGCATCTGGCGTTGCACACTGAATTTTTACTGTACACTATTTCCTTAGTCCACCTTTGTCTTTAATGCTTTAGCGATCAAGAGCGTGGGCACGGATGATGATCTGACGAAAGAGATGGTATATCGACCGGGCGTTTGTATGAGCGACAAGAAAAACGACGACCATAGACGGTATTACTAGCTGTGAAAGCCTGGGTTTATTCTGCCTCAAGTTTTTTAATCTCCTCTGTTTCTTGATAATACTGGCTCGTGTCGAGCATTTTCATAATTGTATGATTATTATCATGCTCAAGAGCTTCTCGTCTACTCTCTAGCCGTTGGCCAGCCACCCTCGATGTACACTGTCACATAGCAACGCTTCGTACCTCGACCGTACTTTTTTCCAGAAACATTTGTATCAATACCCGAAAGCAAAGAAGCGTATTTGGATTACCCAGTACACGAAACATGTATACTAGCTAGCGCATATCTTGGGACACAAAGACACAGTCACCTGCGCAATATACAGTAAAATCTACGGAAATACTTTCCCTCCTGCAATGAAGTGGATATCAACCTCACCACACGCTGCACGCACAGTCCACATACTCTCTCAACACCACCGAGCTTACGCAAGAGCCTCAAATCCTCAAACGCGCATCTAGACCTCAACACATGCACTGCAGCCCTAGCGTACCCTCTTCCCTACCCAGCTGAGCAGGAGCCCCATCATGCCATCCCGTAGGTACATACGCTACAAGCGCACTGTCAGCACTCTAAATTCCGATCGCGACGCGATGCGCTCCGCTTCCCACGTTGGCACATCCGGGTCCAGACCAGCGGCCGCTGTTCCGCCCGCCGCGCTAGCAAGGCACGACGGTGGGGTAAACTTAACACAAGATGCAGATGCACAGCCTCAGCGATGGGGAGATCTAGATGCGAGGAACATTGACGGAGATGGATTTCAAAGCAGATGGCTGCAGATGGGTTGGGAATCGGGGATAGCGAGGGTGTTTGGCACGAGGTTGGTGGGTGATACGATGCACGCTTGGGGAGGGAATGTGGGAATAAGGCATGTGTTGAGAATTGCTGGGTGGGAATAAAGTTAGGTGCAGGGCCGAGCCGACATGGGACGAGGAGTGGCCGAGGTTTGTGCGATGGGTCGTGGGTGGTGGGTGCTATCGATAACGGCGCTGTGTTGTCGGTGTTGGTGTGAGGATTACTGAGGGAGCACGCGGGTGGGTGTTGAGAACCGAGGAACGGGAAATGAAGAGAGCGGGAAACGTCCTGGATTGAAGAATTGGGAATACAATGCACGCTGCACACAAAGGGCTACGTTTGGAAAGGAGTGAGCAGCGATCAAGGCACACACGTCACGCGTTTGATGCGACATACTCCCACAGTGCTCGATCAACCGCCGGCGTTCACGACTTCATGATCACCCACGAAAACCCCCTAGTCCATCACGCTGGCACCGTCCCCATTTCCGGCTCCCCTACGCTGCTTGCACACCCATCCGCGGACACCTATCTCATGGCTAAAAACAATTCAGCCGCGACATTGCGTGAAGTCACCATGTGTAATGCAGGGGCTCAGCGTCTCGTCAGGGCCCGTCGATCATGATGCGCTGCTCGTTTACGACCGTGCTGTGACTGGTCCGTTGTGGGCGCGGAGGGTCGATCGGCGCGGGGAAAGTATAGAGGGTTTGAACAGGCAGCGAGATGGAGGAGCTGCAATGCTTTATTTAATTATGTCGATCGAGCTTAGAGCAATAGTCGATGCCGGCGAGGTAGACTGCTTTTGAGAAAGCGTAGGTGGATGCTCAAAGTCAATGCGCAGACTTCGTGGACGCCCACATGCGAACGCAAGTCTTTATCTTCTCAGAGATCTCGGGATTGCTACGGCCAGATATGCTTGCACAACGGATAATGACAACTGCCACGACCTATCGTACTTGGAGCAGATAGGTTGGTTCTCGAATGTGAAAGAATCAGCGATGTTTGGGTTCGAAAAGATATCGATTTCTTGATATGGTTCAGGTTTCGACAAGTCGCGCAGACGAATATGGATGGTTGGCCATTCACAATCTCTGATGTTACTCAGAATGATTTGTGGAAGAGAAGTGTATTCTTGGTAGTGACCGACGGTAGGTACGGATGATATGAAGAGAGACTTGCTGAAAAATGTACGAGATATTGGAAACATATACCATGTCTGTCCGCTTCATGAGAACATGTGGGAAAGTCCGAAGCCCTTGAAACAAAATGGAACGCATCGCTTGCCCCCAATAGAATACCCGAAAAGGTTATAAGAGGAGAGGAAAAATTGCGCTGTGTGGCACTGGGCTCCGCAAGGAATCGTCCTCGTGATACGCAGTCTTGGCGGTTGAGAGATGTAGGTAGTGGTGCAGCTGCGAGCTTCCAGTTCAATTCCCCATTCGCTTGCGATAATGCGTGTGTTATACATAATGCCTTGCAAGCTTGCACTTATAAGGCTGTGGATAAAGGTCCGGATGATATGCCCTCCCCCGGGTGAGAAAGCTTGTGCGGCATCTCAAGCGCAAGGCCAAGGACAACGCTCATGATGGCGAGGAGACATTTAGTGGTGATATTTGTACCAAGCAAGAGTCGCACTATGCTCTACGGGAGATTGGGTCGACCGCGGGCGTCGAGGGTGGAGGCCAGTACGGATGTGGAAGACGAACCAGTAGTTGGAGGCGTCGTGGGCAGGCGGCCTTCGTAGTCCCCATCAGCAAAGATACATATCCTGCTCGTCAACGTCCCAGTCTATCCAATCTTTGCTCTCATCCTCACCCAAGATATAAAATCCGATATCGCCTTCTTCCGTTTCAAAGCTCTCTTTGCCCATGAGAGTCATTCCGCCCAAGAACTTGTAATGCTTTTCGCGAGATGTTCTTTGAAGGATGCAAGGCGTTCTACATCCAAAGACATTACCGCACAGGGCTCCTTCGCGGACAACTGCTGGAGCCAAACCCATGTAACCACGTGCTGTGAGAATGAATCTTTTACCTACTATCATTCTTCTTACGAAGTTGAAGTAGGCATTTGAGTTATCAGCGCCTTCCGTAGCAATCGTGGAATTTCGATAGTGACTGATGGAAGAGCGGAGTCGTCTGAGCTTCGATACGAGGGAGGTTCGAAGGAATCTGGTAGGAAACTTGTTCTCGTTCCTGGAGGTCTGCTTCAGTCGTGCCCCTTTAGCAAACGATTCTGTGTCTAGTATCCATTGATTATAGTCTCCTTCATAACGCCCAACACTCAACGCATCCAGGAACGCCTCTAATCGGATCGATTGGTTGCCGTTGCTAGCTACGTACGGACATTCTACGATCGATGCAGTGACGGACTCCCAAATTCTCCGAATTGCTTCCGCTGTGATTGACTCTTTCCTTTGGTGAAGATCTGAGATGTAAAGCACCGTGTCGAAGATCACGCCTCGGACTTTCAAACTCCCATCATCCTCGATACTTGGTTCATGTGTTGTTTGTGTGCGGGATTGGGGTGCGGTTTCGAGCCCAAAGTGCGAGCTGAGCGACCATTGAGGAATCTCCCACCGTGGTACCCAAGAAGGAATGTCGACAAGCACTTTGTCACCATGACAGACGTAATCCAAGATTGTCGTGTCTTTCGTAGCCTGTACGTACTCTGTCGCAAACTGGCGATAGGTGTACAGATACGAGTCACGATAATTTGGCCATGGTTTGATGTGTTGCCCAGGAGCTTGAGGCAGTTCGGTGAAGGCATAAACCCTGTCTCGTGGATCTTCTAATTTTAACCTTTTCGCATTGTCAAGAGTTTCTAGAACGTTGTGTGAGGCATATGACAACCATCCAGATGAGCTGTAGAATGCTTGCGCAAAGTCCTTGTGGCTTGCTTTGTAGAGATGTATGTGTGAGTTAAGGGCGCCAAGAGGGATATTGTGGACATTGGGTATGCCTACACCGCGGGTAATTACCCAGAGGTATGTCCGCATCACTTTCTCCCAGTCTAAAAAGTTTTCCCCCCAGATGATTTGACTGTGACGGGCTAAAGCTACTTCTTGAACAACCTGAAGAGTGTGAATTTGTGGTCAGCGATGGTATAGAACTAGCTTTAGATATCTTACCCAGCCACGTTTGAACCAGTCACGGGCGAGGAGGGCGCGAAAAGAGCCCCAGCGGGAATCTGTCAAGAGAGGGTCGTTCTTCTCCGGGTACGGAAACGAGTTGAGCGACTTATCAATCTTCCTGAATGTTTCCTCGATCATACTGTTGACTTCGTCAAGTAACGAAGATACAGCTGGACCATCATTCTCCTCATCCGGCCCAAGGCAGACAAGTACACGCTGCGCCGCACGGTAGATTTGACCAAAGAGAGATACTTGGTGGCCCTTCTCTTCGTCGTCGTCTTGGTAGATGCAGATGCTGTCTGCCCACAGTGTCCGCGGTTTGTCGGGTAGCCGAACACGCCGAAGGACCCAGAGTAGATTGGGTGTGACAAGCATAGTCCGGCTATCGCAAAGGATTTCTTGATCGCGAACCGGCGTTCCCCATACGTACGATATGGCCTCAAACTGTGAACCAGCCAGCTTGGCTGTGTGGAGATTGCATCGGATGGGTTCGTTGCCTACACCAGGCTGAAGGGTGAGAAAACGAAATGTGTCGCCTTTGGGCAGCTTGACATATTGATACACATTTCGTGGCACGGACTCTGTACTGCTCTCGCCTCTTATCGACAGATGGAGATCGGCCATGTTTAGATATGGTCGGTGTTGTGAGCAGCTGAAGTGCAGCGGTGGCGATTTACGGAAGTGTTGAATGGCGCGGGTTGTCCAGGAGTAAACGGATTCTAGGAACAATCTTGAGGACTTTTGTGAATTGGGAATTCTGTGCTAATGAATATAGCTGTCTGGAATGTCGGCAACTTCGCTGAGTTCGAGTGGTAACGCATGTCGCGATGAGTGAAGGAGTGCTGCCTAGCTCACTCGGCCCCCAGCCTTGCCTCAAATGACAGGATGGATGCTTGGCCAGCTTCAGCCGAGCATCGAATCATATCGATTCCACAGAAGCAGCAGTGGAAGCACAACTACCAATAGCTGTCATTACGTCCTCGTACACGTGCAAACCAGTTCCTTGTACGATGCGTCGTTGTCGCGTCTACATTGGTAGGGCAGGCTAGTTGGGAGGTCTATCCCGTCTCAAACAATGCCAAACACTAGAGCCCGAGGTACTGAACGCTTCAATGTTCGTATAGATGCTGCCATTTGATGATAGTGAAGAGAGTAATTTGGAACCTGAGCCAACCCTAACAATGGTGCGCGGCTTGGCATTCCTGAAGTGGACCTCCCGCTTCACGATGGCGCTGACCGCACTTATCGGACCTCCGCCGCGCTAACTGCACTTCAACTTCTATTTCCTCAAGCCGCAACACTGCACCATTTCCCGCAGCCTCCCACGCACGCAGCGACGTCTCAGGTCACATCCAAAGCCAGAGGAATCAAGTCAACATGTCCCGCGGCAACCAGCGCGACAAGGATCGTGAAAAGAAGGAGAAGGCCATGAAGGGCCAGGTCAGTACCAGCCCCCACAAAGGTATCCGCTTCGACTATACTAACAAGACATGCAGAAAGGCAAGAACACGGTACGACATCGCCAATAGACAGACATGCGACTGCATACAAGGCTGACAGTTACGACCAGCAAACCGGCACCGAGTTCGCGCGCACCAAGGAGGACCAGGCTGCCATTATGAGGGCTAAGCAGCAGGCCGGTACGTTCAATACCCATTCTGCTTTCCCGCACAATTCACCAGAAGTGCATTTCCTGTGCGTAGATAGGCTATGGCGCATGCTGACCTTGACATGCAGCCGAAGCGAAGAGGGCCGCCGAAGGAGCCAAGGCGAAGAAATAAGCCACGACGAGCGACAGTACCGTGCGACTAGCGGCGGCAATGCGAAGAGAGCGATACCTGTGATCGCGATTGGAATTCACACATGGAGGAGTTTCCGGTAGACATGGAGTAGTTTGGGAGCGCTTGGGTAGGACTTGAATGCATAAGTTACGACTTGCACTGCTGTGATGTTTGCCAGTGCGCCTTCGTGCCCCACACTTCGATATGCCGACGATCAGCTGGACTGCCCTTCCAAAGCAGACCTCACGACATACGAACAGAGGACGACGATTTGGTGAACTTCGATCTCTCGGATTCGATTCTAATCTTTACTTTTACAAACCATCAAGCACCACGCACGCGCTACCTCGCACGATTGCGGATTACGGTATAATGCTCAAAACGCCCATTGGAACCCAGTCAAGTCCAGCGGAAAAGGTATCATGTCCACATCCACCCTGGAGCCTATCAAAAGCCCGTTCATGACCATTACTATTCACCCATCATCATTCTATCCCTCACCCATCGCATTGACGTCAGCATATTCAACCCATCAGACCGGGAAAGCCGCCAAAGTTGTTGACAGCCGCGTTTGCTGGGAATGAGTTCATGCCGCACAGACAGCTGCATGAGCATGCTTGGCCTTGGCCGTCTTGACCTGAGCCGGCGACGACGGTAGCGGTGGCGAGACTAGATGCGGTACCAGATGCGGCTGCGTTAGCGCCTCCGGCAACAACAGTGACAGTAGTGGGCGCAGCCTGGGCAGCAGGATCGATGGACTGCAGCGCACCGGGCTTGAGGTCGGTTCCATTGGTGCCGATAGCAAGCTGCTTGAACGCCGCCATGGTCTTGTCGCCCGTTGTCGCGGCATTGATGCTCATGACCATGCCCTTGCCGCAATGAATGCCGTTCTGCTGTTTGCAGTAGAACCACAGTGGCTCGACGGTCTCGACGGTCATGTTCCAGGTCACGCCAGCCTTGCCCTCGGGGTTGGGCATGAAGCCGGAGTCCATTCCTCCCTCCATCTTCCTGCACGGCTCGGCAAAGGTGGATTGCGTGGCGGTGTGGTTCTTTTGCATGAAGACGAACATGACCATGTCGCCGACGGCGGCGGTGATGGACTCGGGTGTGAAGAGTAGTGACGGGGCCATTCCGGTTTGTACGGGCTTGACTCCACCGACGGTGACCTGAGTTCGTTAGGAAAGCGCTTTCGTCGATCATGCGAAAATACTTACGGTATGTGTCATTGCTCCTGCGGGTGCTTCGGGCGCAAGGCTCATGACCTGCATATCGCCCTGGGCGGCGACCAAGCTGGCCGCGAGCGGTAGTGCAGCAAAGTACTTCATTATGACTAGTTTGCGTATTGTCGTAAAGAGTTGAAAGTCGAAAAGGACCGTAAGAGCCTGCACTGCAAGCAATAGAATGTACTTTGAAGGGGCGTAATAAAGTAAGGATCGAAAGGCACTACGAGGGCCGGCTCGGACAGTAAAGGGCGAAGAAAGCGATGAAGAGAAGGACCAGAAGAACGAGAGTGGAGCACCGGCACCGAGACAGTTATGAGGCAGAACGATGGGAACGGAAGGTAGTATGCCTGGGACATCCGCAGCTTAAATCCACGCATGAAATTGTATCTTGCTGGCGCGGCAGACAGGCCGTTCACATGGCGAAACATTACACCCCTACCGCTGGGTATGCAGCACTAGAAACAGACACGCAGCTGCAATAATCGCCAGATTTTGGTGATGCGCACTCGCTTCGTCGTCGCCGCAGGGTGCGCTGAAGCTGGCATTGTACGAGGAGGGTTCGAGGTTGTCGCGGTAGTGTCGCAGATCTGTCTCGCCTCACGCCGGGACGCGCCCAAAGCGGTAATCCAAGCACACCCAAGCTCTTAACGCAATGACATATCCCGTGGCGATGCCTGAACAGAGAGGCTGGAAGAGCCTTCGCCGCATGAAGATGTGGAGGTTATCATCTTGGAGCCTGCAGCTTCCGAAGTTTGTGAGGCACGAACTGTTGGCGGGTGGTAGTGACCCACGCTAGGCGAGGAGGTTGCGCGCTCCTCATTGGTGTATCGCGTTGACTATCAAGCCACGATGTTTCTCTCCTGGTTTGCAAGTACTGAGCAGCCCGTCAAGACCCATAATTTCACCGTGGGCACCGCCACGCGGAGCCGTCACTTTGACTCTACTCCTTTGATGGG
>TARA_R110002003_G_scaffold9_39_pt1 | contig 20286 bp, 22 predicted proteins | sample TARA_R110002003 | Tara Oceans TARA_R110002003 (sample SAMEA4396441) | marine metagenome | biome: Westerlies Biome; feature: [SRF] surface water layer (ENVO:00010504); material: water (ENVO:00002006), including particulate matter (ENVO:01000060) such as... | depth 5 m
CGAACCCTAACATGGGGAGAAAGTGTCCGGCACACCGGTCCCAAAAGATGTGAATCATGATTCCATTCGTTCCATTCCCCCGCTGTTATCGGAGTGGTTCAGAGAGAGTTTATAGAACACCGAGTAGTCATCCCGAAAAGCCGCCAGTAAACCCCGACCATGCAAAACCCAGCAGCCCGCTTAGCGAGTCCTTGCCTGTACCTTGGGAGCGGCACCCTTGGCGCCCTGCTTGCTCTGGATCTTCTGTGCCTGGCCTCGTGCAGCGCCGGACGCGCTCTTGGCCTTCTCGGCCTTCTTCTTTGACTCGGCGGCGGCCTTCTTCTCCTTTCCTTCCTTGACGGCGGCTGAGCGGGCGGCGGCGCGGGCCTCGGGGCGCTGGGCGCGGCGCTCCTTGATCACGTCGAGCGAGGCACCGACGATGGCACGCTGGTGCTTGACTGTGCGGCGGGTGCGCTTCTTGGCAACTTCCTGTTGTGGAGGCGGTTAGCATGCGCTGTGCCGTGTGTGGATGCGATGGGTATGGGTATGGGACTGAGGGTTGCGCTCCATGTCGTAACCCAATGTCATCTTGCGATGCCCACTGATGTCATATGTTGCAGCAACCGCACATCGCTCTCCCAACCGTGTCGGTGTATGATTGCGCGGACTAACCTCAGAGATACCCTTCTTGTGCATCCGTCGGTACAGAGTGGTCCATGAGATCTTGCGCGGGTTCTTCCTCTGGAGGAAAAGGGACTCGGTCTTGCCGTTCTGGAAGCGGAAGATCTTGCTGTCGCCACGGATGTACAGCTTGCCCTATACATGCCGTCAGCTTCTACTCCATCAATTGGCCATTATATCCTCCTCCGCCAGCAGTAGGTGGTGTTGCAGCGCGGCTGCGGATTTTCGATATCTGGCGGGTCGGTGTGGGGGACGGCGGAACGCACCTTGCCCGGGTAGATCTTCTGGCCGCTGAAGGTGTCGTCGTAGGTACGCATGTTGGCGGTGTTGGAGCAGTACCTGGTGTGTTAGTCGGGGGTGGTCGTCGGTCGTGTCAAGATTGACGATATTCAACGTTGTGTGGGCGGTATCGCCTCGCTAGTCTCAAAATGGCGCTAGCCCATAATCTTGGCGTTGAGCCTCGTGTGGCTGGTGCACCTCAGTCGGGGGTACCCTAACTCCAACACCACGTTGCAATAGGGTCAAGCCTGCTTGTATGATACTGGCATGAGTGCGGCATGTCTTGCCTCAGGCTTTATATCAATCTCTGCCTCTGCCAGATATTGTATTGTCATACTCATGATCATCTACGATGCAGGCCGCGAACCTCAGAGTAACGTACGCCTCTCGTCGACTGCATCGTGATCTCTTGTTATATCACTGGCTTCAGGTATCTCGCAAGTCTTACCAGCACCGACACCCCGATCTCTGAAGGCATTTTGCTCCTCTTCCAGCATGGCTACCAGCTCGTCCCACTCTGCGTTTGGCAAGCCCTCGCAGCCATCGATGAGTTGGAACTTTCGCCGACTAGCACGATAGTACGTCGTTGTGTCTCATCTAATGAGCTGTCGAAATTCTCCGTCTCGAATTCCAGCACCTCCCAGTCACCCAAGTCCTGTTTGCAAACCATGTCTTCAGCTCTATTCTTGGTCATCAAGCTCCGAATGACACCACCTATTTCCTGCAGCTTTGCTCGCCACATTCTATGCAATTGCGTTTTTTGTTTGTGCTTATTGCTGTTTGCGTTAGGAAGTGCCGCCTGTATTGACCGAAGGAAAACGCAGTTGAAGCGCTGCCACAATCGGTGGAGTTTGTGCCGACCCCATTCCAGACCGTTTGACGCGAAGAAGGACTGTACCGCGTTTGTACCACTTTTAAAATTTTGAATTGGATGCATGCTCTGGCGTGGTGAGGACCGAGGGTCCGGGTTCCTTCTAGATTTGTAGTCCTGAATAGGCTCTGAGCGCAGCTCTCCCTCCGACGGCATCGCGACGGCTTCTCAGTGACGAGATTATAGAGTGAGCAAAGAAGTTCGGATCTCAAGGCTGGGCGAGGGTATCGCATTGTGCCGGCAATCATGCGATGTAGTTGGCGGGCAGTTCGGGCGGCAAGAGCTAGGAGAATGCATTCACCTTGCCTGGGCCAGCACAAGAACAACATCGGCGTCGTACTAACAAGCTGGTCTCTGCAGAAGCTTCTCTCACGATCCACAGTACCCGCGCACTAATTGCAAAAGAGTAAGTTCTTGCGCGCGGATAACGACGTGGCCAAGGTCTCGTGGAAAGCACGCATATTGCTACACGTCCGCCAATTTGTCTTCTGTATTTTCCTAATCACCAATCACGTGCCTTCCTGCAGGATGCCAGCCCGTCAGGAGAGTTAACTTGAGCCATGATTGCGATGTCTGGGGTCGAGTGTGCTTGACGGGTAGCCGCATGCCCCACTCCTCTTGCAAATAACAAACTCTTGCAAACATAAACATGTATGTCTCTATGTTAAATAAACACGACGGCGCCAACGCTCCACCTACCTGTCTCAACGTCAACAACACGCGTCAATCAAGCAAAGCTCTTCGCTCAGCCACTTCACTGCAGCCAATACTGGTTTTTGAATTTTTCTTGAACCTGAACATGAACACCAACCCGCAACCAGAAATAGCATGGAACGACCGGAAGAAATCTCTCCAATGCGGTTCCGATCGTCTTGACCTCCATACACAAGAGCTTGCCGATGTCATGCAGGAGCTTGGACGTTGCGAGGACTCCTATGCTAAGATCGCCTCTGATATGGCTGCCGGCGAACACATATATCCACTCAACGAGCAGAAGCTAGCACATCTGCGCAACAAAGACGTGGCTGTCTATTCCTCCAGTGATTGGGATCAGCCGATTCTCTGGCCAGTACGCTATATCCCCTTTGGGACTCTCCCTCCCATCGAGCGGATCCAGGCCGTCTTGAAGCATGACATCGGTGGAGCAAACAAGTTCCAATTCGTGCCGTCCCTCGGTACTCCAGAACAAGATGCCACGGCAGCTGCGAAGCTCCTGGACAACATCTGCAATCCCTCCTACAGCGAGCCCGGATCCATCGTACGCATGCAGTCTCCCACCCTCGACAAAGCACGCACCCAAGAATTCAAATGGCACGCAGCCGGCAACCTATGCCACACGCCCTTCCTGATCAAAATCTCTCCCAAAAACGAAACCACAGACGTAAACTACAACGACCTAACCTACACCACCACGCTCCTCACCGGCACAAAAGTATGGTTCACCTTCCCCCACGCCACAGCAACCTCCTCCTCCTCCGCAAAGAATATACCCGCCTCCGCGGCTCCGCTACGTGCACCATCTTCCCGCACCTCGCGCCAAAGCTGCAGCACGGCATCGCCATCGTGCAAAAACCAGGCCAAACACTCATGCTCCCGCCCTTCTGGTCCTTCGTCGCCTTCTGCACCGACACGTGCGTCAGCGCCAGCACCCACATGGCCACGGCGCTCAAGCTCCTCGATCGCCTCGAGCATATCGAGTTGTACATCAGCCACATCCGCATGCTGCCCAGCAAGGCGGCCGAACAGGCGAGCTATGCGCACTACGCGACGAGTCTGGCCATGCACTTGGATTTGGTCCTCAATAGCGGCAGCGCGGATGCGCAGATCAAAGCGGAGTTTCGGCGCGTGTGCAATGCGTGGGATAAGGGTGCGGGGACGGGGCCGGCGGGGATGCTGCTTAAGCACCTGGTTGCGGCGCTGTGTGCGTGTGTGGAAGATGGGGAGGAGGCGGGGCGGCTGGTGGGCTTGTTTGAGGGCGTCTGGTTGAGATTTTTGGACGGGAAGAGGAGGAAGAAGAGTGAGTGTAGGCTTTGTCATGTTAGGATTGAGGGGTTGGAGGGCGAGGGCTCGCCGACGGAGAGATTGGCGAGGCATTTTAGGGAGGTGCATTTGGGGGTGGCTTCGCAAGAGGCGGTGCGGGCATTGCTTGGGGAAGGGGAGGCGAGGGGTGGGGCATAGTGACGATGGTTGGTGGAAAGGGGCGCAGATACGTGCGCGTTGGATGAAGAGGGGTTTGGGTAATGGTAGTATTAGCTTGAGCATACTTCAATTCGCTTAGTCGCAGTTATGATCAATGTACATATCGATAATTCGTATTTCCTGTTTCATCGTACTCGTTATAGTGAAGCATGCATGCTCCTATCGATATCTACGCATGCAGAGACGATCGAGAAGCAACAGTCGCAGAGATTATACAGATTTTACTTATATACTACACATTCCATGAGCCGCAGGTAGAGCTTACTCAGGAACCGCACCAGGGACATCCCATATAGCTGCATATGGGTCATGATGCATATCCGTCTCACGATCGTATTCGGCCGACAGCGACAAATAATGTGCAACGTCTTCACCGTACACACGGCTAATGAAAGCATATGCGACGTCAATACCTGCCGAGATGCCGCTAGATGTAAAGATGTTGCCGTCCTCAGTCCAGCGGGCCGTGGGAATCCAGTTGACTTTGGGTCCCTGGGTGACTGCCCAAGCCCAAGAGCGCTTGTTGGTGGTCGCATTTCGGCCATCCAGAATCCCGGAGCGCGAGAGGACAGTGGATCCGGTACAAACAGAGATGATGTACTTGAGCTTGGGGTACATGTGCTTGACGAAGGCGATTTCCTCGGTCATGGGCTGGCGCGTGCCGCCTCCGCCGGGGACGATTAGGACTTCGATGTCGAATTTGGTGGATGGCATGGGATTAGGTGTGTCGTTGCCGGGCACGTGATATTGGCGTTTCCACTTGCGCATTGTGCGCTTGGCGACTGCATGCCCGCCTTCTCCGTCTTCGCAGGGTTCCTCGTCCTCGGCGTCGTCGGAGCCATGATCGGGCTTGCCGGAGCCGGGCTTTGCTTCGTTTGCCAAATAGTCTTTGAACGTTATAGTTGGAACGATACTCTCTCCGAAGCCACCAAAGCCGTGCATGCCTTGCATGGCAGTAGAGACTGGATCGTAAGTTGCACTGAGAACCGAGAGGGACATTGTTGTAGAGTTTGAGTAGAGCATAGACAATGTGTTGAAAACGTCTGCGTGCAAAGTTAGTTATTGTTTACCATTCAGTTCGTACAGAGTTGACTTACCTAGAGGCCCGAAAACATCCAAAGCTTGAAAATGTGGGAATACGAGAAGTCCATAGTGTGTGGGCAGCTCTGTTGTGTTGGCAAAGGGTGGTTGTTGCGGTGCCGCAAGAGTTAGTGGGAGCGCTGCAAGCAGCGACGTCAAAGCGAAGTTGCGCATGACTGTCAAGCTGACGATTGTTGTAAGGCTGGAGACTGTCTGCTGTGGTTTCTCGTCCGATAAAAGTTGCGAGAAAGTGGGTTGAGTGGTCTAGGTAGAAGTGGGTATGGATGTCGTAGGAAGGCACGATCGGACCTTAGTAGACTAAAGCAAGGACAGAGAGTGAAAGAAGTTGTACCCACACAGAGAGCTCTGACTTTGTCCGATTGACGTGAGGAAACAGCTGACCTTCATATGCTCACTTTTACAATGCAAGCGCTTTGGCGCTCCCGAGGTCGAGTATCGCGTGGAGGATTTGACTGCATCCTCGAGTGTGAAGTTAATATGTCTCGCATTGAGCTATTGTCGTTTGCGGACTCGCTACAGCCCTACGGCACAGCCTTTGGCTGGGAAGACATGTCAAGTGACTGTCACAAACGGCGGAAGGCGGGCGTAAGCACGGGAATTATGTTAATTGTACGACGCGTGTAGCTCCTCTTATGTCGAGATCAGGTATTGCTGGGGCGTAGCACAGGAATGAGAAGGTTTGAGGGACTTTAGCTACTGTTACTGGGATTTACTCCTAGATGTAGCTGTCGAACTTTTGGTGTTCTCGTGCTGCATCGTCGGTGGGTAAGCGGGCGAGATAGATGAGGTGGAGGGATGAGCTAATTAGCCAGAGTGTGGGGAAGCGTGGGTGCGCAGCCGATCAAGGGGAAACACCAGGATTGGACATCTGTGTGAAGTGTCCAGGTTCGAGGCGTCCTCTCAGTTCAATTGCAAGCCCTGAGATGTGAAGCGGAGAGTATGAAGGCAGCACGAGGGATGTGGCTGACGAACGGCCCATCCCGAAGGGCTCTAGACCAAGACGCCAAGGCACAAGGCGCGGGTTCCTGTCGATTACTGTGCACGTATGACGCACGTCGCGGCACCCGTGATCTGGAACTTTTCACTGGGAACAGCGACTCCAGCCTGCATTTGCTGCACAGCACCTTTCTCAGGCCTCAATGCATGCAGCTCCTTGATTGATCCTCCCTGCCTCTCCAAGGTCGATCCTAACGAATCCCAAGCTCCGTCCGGCCCTGCCTGCAGCCCCGCCATGCCGGGCAGACGACCGCCCATCGACTCGCGCAAGTCCAGCACGCTGCACTACCAGACCTTCCCCACGGCACCCCCGAGGTCGCGCGGCCGCCCGCTCTTCGCGACGCCCGAGGGCGACCATGGCAGCGGTGACGAGTCGGACGACCACCACAATGAGTCGCCCCTGCCCAAGCGGCAGCTCGTCGTGCTTGCCATCATCGCGCTTGCCGAGCAGACGGCCCTCAACTCCATCAGCCCATACCTGCCCGAGATGACCAAGACGTTCCCAGAGGTCAAAGAGGGACAAGCGGGGCTCTACGTCGGCCTCATCGCGTCTTCGTTCGCACTGGCGCAGTTCACGACCAACTTCTTCTGGGGCTGGCTGTCAGACAAGATCGGGCGGAAGCCTGTCATCATCCTCGGCACGTTCCTGACCATGTGCTGCTTCGTCGCCTTCGGCTTCTGCAGGACGCTGTGGCAGGCGGTCGTGGTGCAGGCAATGATGGGTCTGGTCAACGGCAACTCGGGCGTCGTCTCGACTTGTTTGGGCGAGATCACGGATCGCAGCAACCAGTCACGCGCATTTACATATCTGCCTGTCGTATACGGCATTGGTGGCATCACTGGGCCTATCGTTGGTGGACTGCTTGTCTTCTACCAGAACCCGCTCGACCAAAGCAAGCCGAATCCGTTTCCCTACCTCTTCCCAAACTTGTTCTCGGCCGTGGTTCTTGCCATCGACCTAGTAGTATGCATGCTATTTCTAGAGGAGAGCCTCGAGGAGGCAAAGGACCTGCCGCCGTTGGGAAGAAGGTTAGGCAATCTATTCTCGTGGATGTGGCAGTTCACAAGCTCCCCACGGCCGACGTATGTTAGACGCCTGCTTGGGAAACACAAGAGCCATCGCTCGAGGCATACAGATATCGGAAATGAGCATGACGAAGATGACGATGCATCGGATGTCTCAGCGGAATCGGCACCCACGCTGTTCCCTCACACCAGCGGCGACAACTTGACAAAGAAGGAGATTCTCAACCGCGACACTATACTACTGCTGGTCACTTACTTCATCTTCCAGCTCGCAAACATCTCATACAATTCGCTGTATCCCATCTTTGCAGAAGAACTACCTCCAACAGGGCGTGGCTTGAAGCCCCAGGCCGTAGGTCTATCTCTGGCCTTTGCAGGCGCCATCACAATTGTGTTCCAGGTGGGCATATTTGGGAAGCTCCGCGGCAAGCTGGGCAACAAGGTCGCTTACAGGGTCAGCTTGGCATTGTTCGTGGCTGCCTTCATCCTGATGCCGTGGGTGGGCTACTCAGATAGCAAGGGCGTTGGAGGTGGACCGGTATGGCTGTGGTTCGAACTCGGCGTGGTGCTGGTGATCAAAACAATTGCAGGCGTAGGTGGTCTCACGGCTGCACTGCTCTTGGTAAGTGCTGCTTCTCACATGACATCGCTGTCCTGCTCCTAACTTCTTTAGATCACCAATTCGGCGCCGAATCACAATGTTCTGGGGACGCTGAATGGTCTGGCTCAGACACTGTCTGCTGCTGGCCGCGCAGCCGGCCCCTTCATATCAGGCTCGCTTTTCACCGCTGCGACCAAAATACGACCCAAAGGCGAGGCACTACCCTTTGGAATTTTTGCTGGCATCTCACTGCTGGGCTTCTTCATGAGCTTTGGCATCCGCGGCGAGGGTCTCGAAGCCGAAGGATGGAGCGACGAGAGCGACGAGAGCGATAAAGACGATGATGATGAAGATGTTGGTACGAACGAGCGGACCGGCCTGGTGCGCAAGTAGGTCTTGTACAGCAGTGTGTTTCTCGCCCAATTAGACTTGTAGTCATTTGCATAGCTTCATCCTCAGAGTTGAGCGCGGCGTTATTCTGTATGAACTAGGTAGATCATGGTGTCGCTGGAGGCATCTGTGTATGTATGTGTGGCAATGCGGTAAAATATCTGTATATTGAATTGAAAAGCATAAACGATTTCGGAGGGGCATGCACGCGCAGTGTCCTCCTTTTGACCCTTGCATCTGGGGTCGAAGGAGTCCAGAGTCAGCCTCATTCCCAAGTTTATATTCCCAAAAGCCTTTGCTGACTCTACGCTGGCCTCACCGAGCCTATCGAACACCCCTGCTAAGCCATACGGGATCTGTCAAGATGGTACCGAGATTGCTTGTACCAAGCCACACTCAAGCCAACCATTGGCGCAAGGCTGCGCCTCAAAAGGGAAAACCCGAGGGGCTTGCATCGATGCTGATGTGAGCGCCATGGGCACATGTTTAGGCGGACCATGCAATCTTAGGGTGCTAGGTACCCTCGTTGCGGAATAATCATCAAGCCGACGACTCGAGTTGAATATTTGGGGGCGGCAAAGCCAGAGAGGAGGGGGTGTCTACGATACATCGGCGGGCGCAAGTTCTGATGCACAACATGGCTCGTGAGCACACAATGCTGCCTCTGCAATGCACGCCGACTGATCTCTCGACCAGTGGCATCTAGACTATTTTACTTGGCCGGTGGGAGGCTGGCTGGCGACGCTGCACCCAAGCCACCGCGGGAAGGCTTTCTATCTTCAAGCTGAGCCAGCCCCTCCTCACCCTTTTCTCTAACTGGCTGTATGCGCTTGGCGAGCACGTGTAGAGCCACGGCGCTCAACTGGCACGATAGACCATCGTTCTGGATCAACTGCGAGTCTGTTTCGAGCGTGGCTGCACTCAGCCCCGGATGAGCCCGCAGCTTTGGCGTAAAGCTTCTTCCAGCTTAGCTTTCAGCCGCGACAGCTGAGTGGTGTTGACCAGCGAGCACAGACGGCCGAACAGCCACGACATGGTGCAATTCGACCGTGCTAGCGAAGATGCGCTGGTGCTGCAGAGGACATGGTTCCAGCCCTAAAAAAGAACGCGCTTGGGAAGCGTGGGGACGGTGTCGGTGATCGCGTGGAGCAGTGCTCTCATAAATTGCGGGATGCCGCCGAGCTGAGGTTTGCTGAGTCGCTGTCAACTTTTGCTGACGACGTCTTGGGGTCTTCTATTTGTTGCGAGAATATAGGTATCGAGCAACACAATGGGTTTCAGTTTTCACGGTCACAAGGTTTGTCGCATTGGCAGTGCACAAAAATCGAGTTCTGGACTGACGTTTGACAGCGAGATGTGTACGCAGCCATTCCGCGCCAAGTGATCGACACTTGCACTGACATCCCACAGCGACGCGGAGAAGCATCTGAAGCGGCTGCACCACAGCACACCATGGATCGAGTCGCCATTGGTCGGTGCAGATCACAACTCTCTCGTCTTCTCGCAACGCCACGAAGCCAACAGCATTGAATTGTTCTTCGACCTGTTCTTCGTAGCCAATCTTGCAACATTCACCGCATACCACTCCATCACCGACGGCGATTACCTGCTCGGATACATTGGTTTCTTCGGCATTCTCTGGTCGACCTGGTTCCAGATCACGCTTCACGATGTCCGATTTGCACGAGATTCACTCTATGAGCGCGTCTGCAAGACCATACAGTTCATCTGCTTCGTGGGCCTGGCACTTGTTGGTTCGCAATTCAATCCTGCGAGTCCAAAGGGAGACAATATTGTGGGTATCACCCAGTACATGTGGAGATCTCGACGGCTAACGCCCTGTAGAACTTCCGCATCCTCTGCTATACCCTCGTGATCTGCAGAGGACTACTGGCTATTCAGTACTTGGTTGTGCTTGTAAGTATTCCGCATCTACGTATGTTCTTACGCCTTGCTCATTTGACTAGTTCTTCACATGGCGCGCCCGATACGCAAAATTGTACCTTCCGCTCGGCCTCATGTTCCTTATCTACGCAATCGCAATGGGCGCTTTCGCTGCCATGACCCCCGCGTTCAAGGGCGACTCGAAGAACCACCGGCTTGTGTACCTCGTGTGGTACGTTGTTGCGGCCCTGGAAGCCGGTGCCGTCATCACCATTTCTTGCTGCTGGCGCATGTTGAGCTTTAAGAAGACGCATTTGATGGAGCGCATGAGTCTGCTCACCATCATCGTCATCGGCGAAGGAGCTATTGGTGTAACGAAAACAGTCAGCAGACTTATGGGCAAGCACGGCCTTGATGTCGAAGGATGCTTCTTGATTATGTGCATCATCTGCATTCTGGTACGTTTTCTGCACACCTATTGCAACCGAGATGAGTTCGATAAGCTGACGCCATGTTCCGCAGGTCTTCATCTGGGCACTGTACTTTGACAACTTCCCCCACGGCCATTACGGAACTATCCGTCAACAGGTCTGGTCTCTTCTTCACTTTCCATTCCAGCTGGCGATTGTTGGTGTTGTCGAAGGCTCTCAACAGCTCGCCCTCGCCCGATACACCATCAAAAATGCTCTCAAGGTCTCCAGCAGTATTATTCAGTATTGTCAGGCGGACAATCTTGATGGCGCGAAGCTCCGTGATAAGCTTTTGTATCTTCTGGACTACTTCGAGCTTGACACGAAGATCGAGACTTACAACTGGTTCTGGGTCGCTGAGGACTCTATCTACAATATTGGCAATGCGACCGGCATCTGCTCGAAAGCAAATATCACGTCTTACCTTGACAGCGACGATGGATGGCCCATGGACTTCGTCAATGTCGACTCTGCCATCACCAACGGCATGTATCTTGGCCTCGGCATCAAGCTCCCCGTGAACAAGCTTGAGGATTATGAGCCGCTTGAGATTGCAGTCGACAGCTGGCAGCTGGTCTACATGTACTACTGGAGCTGCTTCTGCGCACTGATCTTCTGCTTTATCATCTTCCTCATACTCATTAGACGTCATAGAGCGGACCTGTTCGACTTCACCTCCATTATTAGCCGCTGCCTCGTCTTAGGCGTTGGCGGCGCGCTGTTGGCCGTCATTGCCAACAAGAACCGTCTACACAGTGTTCTCAGCACTCCGTGGCTTCTTCCCATCTGCGTCATTCTCCTCTTCCTCATCATGGTAATCGACAAGCTCAGTGCGATATGGTGCAACTGGCGCATTAAGAAGAGCGGAAAGCCTTATGCGCTAGAGGTTGAGGAGCACGAGCATAGTCACGGTGGGCACGAAGCCAAGCATGGCGAGGTCCATGAAATTCAACCCTTGCAGGGACATGGTCACCACGACTCTGTCAATCTTGAAGATGCTCGCAAATCGGCGCATTACAGCATGTACTCGGACACGACGCCGCTTACCGCCGCGAGCACGGAATACCACGGCGGACAACACGGCTATGCGATGCAGCCTGTCATGAGTCCGCCGCTGATGAGCCCTCCTCTCATGAGCCCGGACCCTACTACACCTGGACTGGGAGCGCCCACGGGCCAAGGAGGATACATGCCTGTCAGCTCGGGCCAGAATTATCATGCTTGAAGAAATCGGCAATGGCCTGTCGTTCTCGCATTCCAACTTGTCTCTCAGTCATTAGCGCGGCGTTTTGTAGTGGCATTTCAACTTTACGATATCCGACCTTCAGAGCATGATCGAGCGAGAATACATGAGCTGAGTAACTACTTGAATGATTTGACACAAAGATGCGTCCGCCTTGTGATAGAGCGATGCCTTCCAGTGAATCTTTGCACTCCATCTGATGTATTGCCAGCAGCCCATTCAGGCAAACAAAAATGCGGGAGCACTCATTGGCAGTACCTATAAAAGTGGGTCGCTCCTACCAGCGCTAGTGGGCCGTGTAGTCGCTCTTGCTCGGTATGCTTCACGAAAGGTAAGTGCAAAGGTGCATGGCAGCTGCCCACGTCATCGCTACAATCACACCATGCTCCTCCACTACGCATCAACTTTTACGCTCACCGCAAGCTGATGCGACAACCGCGCGCTGTTTGATGCGGCTCAACCTCTCGCTTCAAATATACGTCACTCCCCGACAATAACGACGAGATAGGCAGACAAAGTACATCGACTGCGAGAATCGCTGGGAAGGTCAGTTCACGGCTACTTGTATCTACGAAACGTAGCATTTGGGTGAGGCACCATTACACTCAACTTCAAAGAGCCACGCTATTCCCACATCTCCATCACCTTGAGGAGGTCAAAATCCATCGACACGAACCTACGATGTTACGCGCGCTAGCTCGAGCTGTCCTGGCTTTGTGGTTTGCCTTACTTGTTCTCTCTCACACTGCAATTGCACAGGAAGAGCCAGATTACGTCGTGGCGACAATCGATGGCAAGCGATGGCGAGTCAGAGACGATAGGCAACCTGCACTCTACACTGCAGACTTCGGCGACTGTATGGGCGAAAGTGCCATCAATGTAACCCAATTCGATGCGGCCTACTACAGAGACAACATGACGGTTCTGTTCCACCTACAAGGAGACACGGCCCTTACGAACGAGAGCATCATGATGTCCATCGGCGTGTACGCTTACGGTGAAAGTCGATTCGAGCTCCTCTTCAATCCATGCAACGCCAACATTGACAGGTAAGCAACGGCTTCATTGTATCTGACCAAAGCTGACAGCTGCAGTCTATGTCCCGCCAGAGCTAGCCTCCCGATCGAAGCCGCCGGCATCATTCCTATCAACCAAAACGACGTGGCTGGGATACCAGATCTAGCTCTTTCTATACCGGACTTCGAGGGTCAGGCTATCCTGAGACTGTTTTCGAATACAACACAGGCCGAGATAGGATGCTTTGCGGCACAGATCACGAATGGGAACAGCTTCCGGCAAAAGATCGAGGTAGGTACCATCCTGGGTTTATTTACCTTCGTAGCTGCGTTCTCGTCATTCGCCACCGCTACCTACGGCGATAATATCATCGAGATGCGCAAGCACTATGCCCACTCGCCATCCGTTATGGTGGTGTTCGCTGTCTGGCATCACATCTATTTCAGCGGAGCCTTGTCCATGAATTGGCCCAATGTACTTGTTGCGTTCTGGAGCAACTACGCCTGGGCTGGAGGTATGATCTACTCGGAGCATATGCAAAACACCATCAACGACTTCATTGGCTCGAACAAGGGCAACACCTCCCACGTGGGTGCTGCAGGTACCGGCGAGAACAACCCCGGCCTGGGAGGCGGATATGATATCCACGCAATTTATAAGCGAGGGCTCGCCGATCCTTACAGTGGTTTCTCCTACACTGGTCAACCCGCTAAGCCTGGACTTCCTCTTCCTGGCAACTTCTCCGGATTTGCTGGGACGCTAGCGCAGGATCGCATTCCAGCATCGAACGCGTTCATGACCTGTCTTCTGTGGTCGCTGATTCTGATCGCTTGCGTCATTGCCTCTATTCTCGTCTTGAAAGTCACATTGGAAAGCCTATCCAAGACGCGGATGATCCAAAGAGACCGTTTGCCGTTCTTTCGAGCTCACTTCGTTCGGTACACGATGCATGCTGTCCTGCGTGCAGCGTTTATCGGCTTCTTCATGATCGCATTCGTTTCCATGTTTCAGTTCTCCTATCTCAGGTCACCAGGCCCAGTCGCAGTAGCGTGCGCTGTCTTCCTCCTCGTTGTCTTCGGTATAGGGTCTGCCGCAGGTCTAGCCTGCTATTGCAAAGGCAAGCATGCATTCGAGCCCGACAGGCTGAACATTGAGAAGAAGAAGATATGGACGGCCATCCCCTGGCTTGCGATCTTACGTCAGAGTGAGTTTCCTCGTTCAGAAGACAAGACATACATCGGCTCCATCCCATGGTGGAGACTTCGCACTTCTGGAACAAAATCTGTCCATGAAGATGAGATATTCATCAAATCATTTGGTTGGCTTGCTTCTCGCTATCGTAGGACACGATGGTGGTTCTTTGCGGTCTGGCTTGTCTACGAATTCATTCGAGCTAGCTTCTTGGCCGGAGCTTCGGGTCGGCCTCTGGTTCAGGTGTTGGGCCTGCTCGGTGTTGAAGTTGTTGCATTTCTAGGCACCATGTACCTGCGCCCCTTCGAAGGTCAGCGTCTGAATGTCGTCCTGGTCTACTTGTTGGGGTTCAGCAAAGTGTCGACCACCGCTCTGTCCGCAGCCTTCGACACGCGCTACAATGTGCCTAGGATCCCGGCCACGGTCATCGGCATCATCACCATTGTCATACAGGGCCTATTGACGATCATCGTACTCGTCACGATTGTCGTCGGAGCTATCACTAGCTACTTCTCGATCACGCGCAGTCGGGAGCAGATACGACCGAGGCGATGGATGCCCAATCGCCAGCGGTACTTTGATCGAATAGACCGTCAGGCACCTGACAATCCCCAAGCTCGTTCGGTCCGGGCTAAGCCTGTCCAGGAGATAGAAAAGGGGCCATACTTCAGTGTGAATCAAGTAAGGCGCATGCCAAAGGTCGAGGATGAGGATGTCAAATTCTTGCAGGAGATCCACAGCAATTCCGTGAGTCGTTTGTTGGACTCCGACCAAATCCTGGGTGGGAGTCAAGAGCGGCCTTCTCAGCGAAACAGATCAGCTAGCAATCAGTCGGCAATCTCATACTCGGCATTGCCCCGAGCAGCGCGGCTTCATCGGCCAAGTTGGTCCTCGCAGGACTTCGCGGATGCTCGCAGGGCAGGACGGGCGAGAACCATGAGCAATACCATGAACTCTTCATTACATGATGGTAGTCGTCCGACGAGTCGAGCTCTTCCTAGACTGGATACACAATTCGCTGGCGATGAGTGTGTGGGCAGGCAGCCGAGTCCGCTGAGCGCGAATCTCAGCCGATCAAGTACGCCCACGTCGTCTCCGGTCCCTCATCCGTGTGATGGTGATGGTATAAGCCCATACCGCCAGCGAAGACGACAGCCTAGCATCCCATCGCGATCAAGTTCAAGACCTCCTCTTGATACTAGAATAAGTGAAGAGAGTATCCCAGCTTTGCCACGGAAGACTAGCAAGAGCAGCATCCGGCTAGTGACTGAAACGGACGATACGAGCTAGGAACAGCTTTCTCAGTACCACAGAACCAACCCGAGCATAGGCAAGAAGATGTAGCGAACACAACATACGAGGATATTCTCAAGATAACAGCTTTCGGCCATACCCAACGCAGCAACGATACGATCTCGATAGTCCGAACATCCTAGCAAGCATATTTTCTTCCTTGCATGCGACAATCAAGCGCATGTTCATCTCGGCAAGCGTGGCATTCACAGCTTCATCTCTTTTTCATCTCCTACGTCTGCATTTCGTTGGACAGAGATCATCCAGTTCGCGCATGCACAAGTTCGCGTCTTGATCTATTGTGTTGGATGTGACATGATCACAGCATGTATCGATCTCGAGCATCGTTCAGGAAGAGCAGATAAGCATAGGTGGATATGCGCAGTAGTGTAGCAGAAGCAGGGAATGCAGTACAAGAAAATGCAGGCATGAAGTGCAATTTAGCAAACATGGCTCCCCGCCGTTGACCAGTTTCCCGCTGACGGTGTGACGCAAGCGCATAACAAGCCACAGCAACAAGCTCAATTCCAACGCTAGCGGCCCCAAATCTCTGCTTTGTGTCGGCATTCTAATGTGAAACCTCGTCTAAATGCTCCACCCCAAAATTCTGCCAGAAATAAATTCAGCACAATGACGGCAGGATCCACATTTGTGGTTCGTTGACCAAGCGACGCCACAGCTTGGGAACACGGAGCAATCTCGTCAAAAACAGGGCAGCGAAGGTTCCAGCCAATGTCTCACCGCATTGCTAATGCATGGGCAAACAATGCGGTGGGCTGACTGACTGATGCTGCATCGCGAAAGCCACAGCTACGTCACAAAGGTGCCTGGATCGGGAACATTCTGTCTGACGATGACAAGCGGATAAAGTTGCCGGATGATGGATTTGGCAGTGTCATGATGCGGAGAAGGAGGGCTGTCGAGCGCAACGGTTGGCACGATAACGGTCTCCATCACTTTGCGGCAAACCTTCTTCTGGGATGTGATCTGGTGCATCGCGATCGTGGTTGGGTCCAGCCACATCATAACGGCGATCGCTGCTGCAAATGGCCATGTGAGGTCACCAACTGTGGCGCGCCGGCAGGGATGCGGCTGCGTCATAGGCCTTCAAACGGCAATACCAGGCTGATCGCGACCTGATTCGGCGGTAGCACGCGGCGGCAGCAGGTTTCTGTGCTGTTTGCGGATATGGCACTTGGCGCCGTGTGCATGGTCAGGCGTATCATGGGAGTGTGGAAATTTGCAGGCAGGGCGCGTGGATACGGAAATGAGGTGAGTGCGAGACCAAGCAAGGGTTGCGGGTTGCTCTGACGTCACAGGTCAAAGGGCAGGGCAGGGCTGGGATATAAGGAAGGCGGCTGCTTGTTTGTTTGTAGTACATTCCTCAAACCACACCTTTTGTCCTCAACTACAACAGAGAATCTTACATCCACACCCACACACATCTACTCAACAACCCAGCCGCAAAAACCACACAAAGCGACAACCACACAACACCGCAATCATGGGCGCCGTTGTATCATGCGTACGTTTCTTTGTCTTCTTCCACCGCCGCGTACTGTTCGCTAACACTCAATAGATCCAAAGCATCTTCCGCACCATCGGCAACTGCATCATGGCGATTGTCAACGCCATTGCCGCCGGCCTCAAGGCCATCATCAACGCCATTGTCTCGCTCTTCGGCATCATCATCAGCTGCCTCACGTGCGGCCGCGGCGGCCGGCGGAGGGGAACCAGAACCACGCACACGAGTAGAGTCTAAACGGCTCCCGCTGCGTCGTTGACCCTTGCCTCACGGCAGGAAGATGCGGCTGGAGTTTGAACGTGTGAGCGGAGAGGCGAATGCGTTTGATACACCGAGAACTTGAAGGAGAATCGACGATGGAGAACGAATACCCAGCATAATGAGAACGGTCGGTGGGAGGGAGTTTTTAGTTTGCGTACAAGACAAGGAGGGTTGGAGGATGGCATTCTTGATGAGAGCGCAGAGATACCCCAGCTTTTTGAATGCATCAACACTTTAATCTGCATTGGCTTTGTTTTTGATACCTGCGTGCTGGCTGTGTGCACGTGATGTTGGAAGTTATGACGGTTCGAGATACTTTTATGAACGGTATGGACGGGGTCGATGGATCTCATGTACTCACTCACCATTGGCCGCGAACTTCAAAGAGGTTTTCAAAGATGCTTCATGTGCCTGCCGGCTTTGTACATCACCCATCTCGTATACAGAGCGACCGCTCCTCCTAGACTATGGAAGCATAGCGACTTGCAACGGCATCTCTTCATCCTCTAGGCGTGACGAGAAATGTGTGATAATGCGAGAGCCTACATACACACTTTTAGGGCCCGTTTAAGCTGTCTAATATTGTCAGAATCACGAAGAGCGCTGTTCGTACTACTGCTGTGCATGACTGAGTAATCGGAGGTTCGGTTCATCTCCGCGTGCCAAGCCTTCGAAACGGCGGTCGCGGCGCGCAAAAAATTTGGTTTATCATGCTCCCTCCCCACTGCCGACTTGCTTTCAGAAACAATGTACCAACACGCCCCTACCACCCAGGACTGCTTGTCCGGACAGACACCGCCTTCAATCGATCATCTTTCTTGGATAGATGGATCAGTCTCTATAATCATCGCCGGCCGAATATCTTCATCCGCTCCCCACTTTCAGGGTACTTGAGTCCGCGTTGTGTGTCCGCACTGCATCATAATGTACGTCGCCTCAAATTTCGCCCTTTATTTTCTGCTTTTACATGATGATTTTGTCACATTTCAAAGATGTTAGACTTGCGACTTCAGCATGAGCGCACAACGACTTCCTGACCCAACCCCACTCTACCGAGAAAGCCGTAGTTCCGCGACCAGTGCCGCAGACTAACACGCTCATCCAGACTTGCCCACCTAGTCCCCCCTCCAGACATACACATTATACAGCATGTGTGGCATCATCGCCGTGATCCACGGTGATCCGTAAGCGCACCCGTTCCCTATCACAGGACGAAACTAATAAGTGAAGAAAATCGCAATCCGCCTCGGTCGAGATCCACGATGCGCTGTATCTTCTCCAGCATCGCGGTCAAGATGCGGCAGGCATAGTCAGCTGCAGCACTGGCGGACGCTTCCACCAGTGCAAAGGCAACGGCATGGCATCCAAGGTCTTCCACGACGGCGCCCGCGTCTCTGACCTCCCCGGCTTCATGGGCCTCGGCCACCTTCGATACCCGACCGCTGGCAGCAGCGCCAATGCAGAGGCACAGCCGTTCTACGTGAACAGCCCATACGGAATCTGCATGACGCACAATGGCAACCTCATCAATGCCCCTGCGCTGCGACAGCGTCTCGACCACGAAGCGCACAGGCACATCAACACGGAGAGCGATAGCGAGCTCATGTTGAACATCTTCGCTGATGAGCTCAATGAGACTGGCAAGGCGCGTATCAATGCCGACGATTGCTTTGCTGCTCTCGAGCGCATGTACAAGCTCTGCATTGGAGGTTGGGCGTGCACGGCTATGCTAGCAGGTATGGAGATCTTCTTCTCATGTCCCTTGGATAATTGCTAATGGTCTGCAGGATTCGGTCTCATCGGCTTCCGCGATCCTTACGGCATCCGACCCATGGTACTCGGCTCCAGAAAATCAATCACCGGCCAAGGCATGGATTACATGATGGCCTCCGAGAGTGTCGCTCTTAAGCAGTGTGGATACCGAGACTTCCAGGACATCCTTCCAGGTCAAGCTGTAATCATCGAGAAAGGGAAGGAGCCTGTCTTCAAGCAAGTCGCCAAGCAGGAGGCCTACACCCCAGACATCTTCGAATATGTCTACTTTGCCCGCCCTGATTCCGTCATTGACGGCATCGACGTTGACGAGAGTCGGCGCAACATGGGCTTCACCCTCGCCGAGACCATCAAGAAGCAGCTGGGCCCTGAGAAATTGGCCGAGATCGATGTAGTCATGCCGATCCCTGAGACTGCCATAACGTCCGCAGTCTGTGTCGCAGAAGCTCTCGAGAAGCCGTACGTTCTTGGGTTCGTCAAGAACAGGTACATCTTCCGCACCTTCATCATGCCAGAGCAGGCTCAGCGCCAGAAGGGCGTTCGAGCGAAGCTGAATCCCATGGAGAAGAAGTTTGCTGGCAAGAATGTCTTACTCGTCGACGACTCTATCGTGCGTGGAACGACCTCCCGGGAAATCGTCCTCATGGCACGCGAGGCAGGCGCAAAGAAGGTCTACTTCACCTCATGTGCGCCACCGATCACCAATGCGCATATCTATGGTATCGACCTAGCCTCTTCATCAGAGCTCGTCGCCCACGATCGAGACGCCGCCGCCGTCGCAAAACATATTGGTGCGGACGACGTCATCTTTCAGACACTGGCGGATCTCGAGAGTGCATGTGCTCGCCTCTCACCGCGGGATCCCAAAACACAAAAGTTCGAAGTCGGTGTCTTCTGTGGAAAATACGTTACGCCTGTCGATGCAGGCTACTTTGAGCATCTTGAGCGGATCCGCGGCGAGACTCGCAAAGTGAAGGTGATGGAGAAGGCACGTGAGGCCGTCCTGCATGGCGTGGCTGACTCGAAGCAAATTCGCATTGCCGCCAAAGGAGCTGTAGGTCACCATACTTTCCAAGTGTGTAGGAGTCTAAACTAACAAGGTGTAGGAGGTCGACCAGCACGGTAACGTCATCCCCTCGGACGAGAGCTCAACACCTGAAAGGCCCTCAATCAACGGTATCAGCAAAGTCGCTGCAGCCAACGGCGCGTCACCCAACGGTCTTGGCGAAGAGAAGAGGCCATCGCAGAGCCAAGACATCAGCTTACACAATTTCAACGACTTTAATTGAGTCATGGTGTCGTGGTGGGCTTTTTCTGATCATGGTAGGATGAGGCGTTGGTGGTTATGTGCTTTTGGCCCACCCCTCCTCGACAGGAGGCCGTAGAATAAATTCAAACGTTTTGAAAAGAAATGCCACTGTGCGTTGAAGTTTATCACGTTTCCTGATATAAAGCTAGGGCATATCGTTGAGCGTCCCATGTTATGTTGCTGCAGCTAAAGATTGG
>TARA_R110002003_G_scaffold54_11_pt1 | contig 20228 bp, 17 predicted proteins | sample TARA_R110002003 | Tara Oceans TARA_R110002003 (sample SAMEA4396441) | marine metagenome | biome: Westerlies Biome; feature: [SRF] surface water layer (ENVO:00010504); material: water (ENVO:00002006), including particulate matter (ENVO:01000060) such as... | depth 5 m
GCCTTAATAGGCGTTACCTTGCGCAGTATAAGAATATAGCCTTTATAGGTAATAAGGCTAGCTACGAAGTAAGAGCTCTTATAAGCTCCTTCTACCTATCTTAATAGAGCTAGAATAGAGCTAAAATAGAGCGTAATCCTTAATAGAGTGCTTCTTTAAATATTTATTTACAGCAATATTAACTTTAGCAGAGTATTAAAGATTAATACTCTGTGTACAACACCTGCACACTCTTTTGAAAACACCCACCTGGGCGCTACGGTAATCTGAGGTGCTCCGGGAAGCTCGGTAAGCCCTACTGCCCGTCAGCAATCGTTCACAACAGGCCTCAGAGCAGATGGGACATTTACATTCATCACTACCTGCTGCATATTGCTGAAGCAGCGATGACAAAGCTGCTTCTGCTGGCCTTGTTTCTGCTGCAGGCCCGGATCACCTACGAGCATGCGAAAGCCTTTTGGAAACGCCGTGACGGTTGACTTCCCATCGTACGATGGGATGTAGTATATAGTGATACCCTCTCGCCCGGACAGACCCAAGTTCAACATCTGCGGCACGCGCCTGAATGTTCCGTTACGAGCTTTGAAGTACAAATTTGCAGTCCAGTAGTTCTTGCAAGGCGAATGGTGAACTGCCGGTATGAAGCCGTTGATTGCTTGTACTGTATATGGGTTTGGCACGCACCAATCGCGACACAGCGGGAGAATTGGCATGGGTTGGCCACAGGCGAAAGCTTTATCTGATGCGACCAATTGAAACAAACCAAGACGATTAATCTCCAACAAGATTTTGGTTATGAAACGGAGTGTGGCGACTGCGGTCTTCGCAAATTTAGTCCTAGAGGTAGACTTTGGATATCTTGCAGGCAGTCGCATACGAGAGAAACTTGGAATAGTGCAAGGAGAACCTCGGTGAGCACTTAGCCCACCGCACGGCAACCGTGGTATTGTGCGTCTTCTATGCTGTTTTGCTTGCGGCAGCCCAAGGTGAGTCTACTCGAGCAACTTGATTGTAAGACTTAGTCTGATAGAAGCAAGGCTACCGAGCAGGTCATATGGCTCACCGCAAATCCCGCACGAACTCGAGGCTTCCAGACGTCCTCATCATACAAGGCTTCGTTGGCACCGCTTTCCTATTTGCCGTGGGCGTAAATACGAGTGGCGTATGCCTATCGACGGCCAGTGTTATGCGGCGATACGCGTCTGCATTGCCATGTATGGCATTGCTAAGATCGCCCTTTAGGTCCAAGGAGAGCTGCTAAATTACACTCGCCGTGGAGCAGTCACAGTCAACAGTCTAATCCTCACCCTCCTGCCTCCTCACCACCGTTCCATTTCCGACCCCACAATTGGCAACACCACAATGCGTCATCGTATGGACGTACCTCAGCTTCCCGCCTTCAATCCGGAATTCATGACTATCCGGCCACGCACTCTTCCCAAAATCTACCATGACATCCACGCTTCCTACCTCCTCATCAATCACATATCGCCTCCGCGTAATCGGCACCCCAGTCGGAATGAAACTCGCACAGGTTCCGTTCGGCCCATCATCTCCGTATAAGCCGCCTTCAAGTCGCACGCACGGGGTACCCCATGGCACAGTGGTGTTGGGTGCGCTGAAAATGTCGAGGTACGCGTCGGCGGCGGCTTGGATAGTGGCGCGGGTGTCGCGCTCGGAGGCGGGTATAGTGGACCAGTTCTCGCGGGGAGAGTAGTAAGCATAGCCTGTTACGTTGAAGAGCCAGTCACCGGGCTTGGTCACGAGCATGTCGACTTTGTTGATTTTGTGGTTCGTGAAGCGCAGTTGCGTGCCGATGACGTGTGGCGTTGTGGTGCTGTTAACGATGACTTCGGTGTAGGTGGCGCATGCTGTGGTGTCGTACAAAGAACGATTGTGCGTTATGGCAAGAGGTATGTTGAGGATGCCGCTGTTGATGTCGATTTTGATGCTGTTCTCGTAGTAGCCGAGCCAGGTGGAGTTGTCGAAGCGAGCTGTGAAAGAGGAAGATTGGCCAGTGATTTGCGCCGTGAGGTAGGCATCAGTTGCTTCGACTAGTTGGGGACGAGTGCAGTGTGCGAATGCTTGCGCAAGAAGCAATCCGCTTGAGAAGAGTATGGATCGCATCTTTCTATGGGTGTTGAGGCTCAATGGTTCACTGTGTCTCTCCAGTACAGTCCACGACAGGGCAGCTTTGGGTCTTTAACCGTGTTATTCTGACTGTTCGGCAATGCTTCTATCCATGCAGCAAATAATATCGAGCAATATGCTTGAGAGTAACAAGCATGCTCCTTATGCAGCGTCACATGCATCCCACCGGGTAGTGGTTACGGTGTAGATTACCTCCCCACATGACGTGCCTCACTGCATCTCACATTCCCGGTCGACAGCCCGTAGCACGACATGCCAGCATTCAACGATTTGAGACGCATTACATTCGAAGCTAAATCTTTACGTATACACCACGCAATGCTTTCAGTCTGCTATCCCAGTTCAATTCATCACTAGACGCCCCCAGCCTTCTTCACAGGCGGATCGAACCAGAAGCCCTCTCCATCCCTCTCATCCGCCTCCAGGTGGATGTGATACTTCCCACAAACCATAGCCCCTTCTAGATACCCCTTCACCCTTACCCTCTCGCCCATGCTCTCTTTCACTGTCCCTATATTCTCCGGTGAAAAGGAATGACTCCACCCCTTCACATCTTCTTTCTCTCCACAATGCTTGACGATGTTCAGCACTAGCTTGTTCAACCTTGAGCCTAGCGCATGTGTTTCGAGATACGCGATGATATCGTACGGTACGGCATCATCTGAAGCAAGTCGGGCGACGACGGCGTCGACGGGGCGTTTTGAAGGAGTGGTGTATCCGAACGTAGACCAAACACGTACATCTGGCATAAGAAGAGCCGGGATATATTTGGTATAGCGCCGGCGCGCGAGAAGGTGCCATGGTATAGCCAGATGGCGTACGCGTCGAAAACGGCGGGGTTGTCAACTTCCAATATGATGTCGGGGCGTCTACTTGCGGCGCTGGTTTCGGTGAGTCTGTGGATCGTTATAAGATGTCGAAGTCAGGTAGGTGTGTGGGGTAGGCAAACTTGGAGCGGAAGTAGCCTGAGTAGTGGCGGAGGATAGTAACGTGGAGTTCGTAGTCTTGGGCTTGGCTGCCCTTGGTGATGCGGACATTGACGGCCTCGCTGGACTTGTCGTAGGTTATTGCGGCCCAGGGATGCTTGCAGGGAATCATCTTGGTGGTCATCGTGGTGTGGGGAGAGAAAGTAATGTGTGTGTAGTAGTGGTTAGGAAGAGCAGGTCGGTGAAATGTATATAGAAAGATCTTTTGAGAGTTGTTGGTGTGTATGTAGTTGTAGTCAGGAAGAGGGGGCCAGTAAAATATATATAGAAAGATATTTGGAGAGTCGTGTGTGTGTATGGCGCTATCTGTAGCCGAAACGAGGTGAAGATGAAAAGTCATACCAAGTGAAGGTGAATGCGAGAAGTGAACAAACGCGTGCACGCCTCAAGTCCAAAAGAGACGTAGCGTTAGAGAATAAAGATAATAGTAGTGTATGACACGAAGACTGTTATTACCGTATTCTTATAGGTTAGAACAGCGCGAGAGGGTTTGCAGAAATGCTTGTCATAGTCACGCTGGATGCAGTTCCACAAGCTTTAGTCATGTGTGCCGTAATGAGAGCATGAGCGCCAGACACGAGTCCTTGATCATTTCATTGTTATTTGTTCCGAGTTTGGACTTTTCTATTGACGCCGTCGAACTGTGTCCCATGCCGCAGTAGCGTTCTCCTATGGACTTTCTGTCTTTCCCGAGCTCGGAGTGCGATATGCATGCCATGCTATCAGATGCTCATAGTGTCATCTCAATATTGGGGTAGTCTCACTGTGTGCTGAGCCGAGTAATTAGCGTTTATACTGAGTGCTTCATAAGCCAACTCACCCTTGGATATCATGTGTATGGCCGCTGACGCGATCTCATGCACTCGAGAGAGTGTGATCATGGTATTTGGCGCACAACTCTGCTTTCTTCTTGGTTGTCCATTGCGTTTTGCCTTGACAAATACTGCCCGGTACTCCTGCTTGCTCTCGGGATGTAACGATGATGTCAAGCAGGAACTCTACAGGGTATTCGTGGATGAGCCTCGTTGATGTGGTCCAAGAATAGTTCTCAGCTGCGAAGTCGGTCAAGAACTTTCTCAGCACTGAGCCCTCCATTGTGTGCTCCCAGACGTAATTGAGGCAACTCTTTGGATACATGTATATCTGCACATATTTCTGGAAGAGCAGGTCGATAGCGGCATTGCATAGATCAGGCATTCCGCGGGCGTCACCGAAGACGTAGACCCCACAGATGAGCCGGTCAGAAAGCGGGATGCTTCCGTCAGGGGCCAACTCGAAATACAGCTTCTGTGTGAAGAGCCAGTGGAAGACCGCAGAGAAGACATCCGAGTCGTCGTCAGGTAGCTTAACAATGCTCGTTTCGCCCTCTGTCCAGCGATCTTGGAGAGCGGTCTTGAAGTACGTCGAGTAGTGAGTGAGCAAGCCCTTGAAAACATGGAAGGTGCGCATGGTGGGTCCTATGTCGACCTCAACGATGACTATCGGGCCGTAGTCGGCGCTAGGGATGGGCTGGTTAGGATGATACCTATGGTAGCTGATCCACGAGACTCACGGTGATATAGCGCGGATGGCCTTTGCGCATGGCAGTAGCTCGCAGGGCGGATCGAAATTGTTCGATGCATCCGTATTCGCAGTGTCTGACATCCTGGCTGTACAGCGGGGCGGGAGCACCAGTCGTAGATGAAGTACGGTTGTTGGCAGAGAGAGAAAGTTGGAGGGTGGGAGACGAGCTCGGAACTTCTTTAAAGCTTCGCGGGAGGCTGTGCGCAGTGAAGGTGAGTGGAGCGGTGAAGTGAGACTGAGAGCTTGTTACAACTGCCCTAACATATACATGGATATGGTGCTAGATGGTAGTGAAGCAGCGACCGCATCAATTATCGCGTACTTCAACACAGTCGCCTGCAGGACCGTTCAGCAGGGCAGAGAGCACGTTAGCGGGGAGCCAAAATCAAGGCAGAGAATTGAGCCGTTCAGTAACACACAGATGAAATGCCATTTCCGTTATATTTACATATGCATGTCTGAGTCTGCTGCGGTTTACCAACCCTCGCCGGGCTTGCGCGCCTACCCTCAATGTTAGCAGCGATTCTTTGACCGCCGGACGACGACTCACCAGCAGCGCGCCCTTCCCACCGAGCTCCGCCTCTAATCCATCGGGGTATGTTTTTGGCGCACTCTTCTTGTCCGGGTAGTACATGGCCACGACGCCACACAGTCCTAACACACTGGCCACAAAGGTGCCGATGAGAACGCCTCCCCAGCCGGGCGTGAAGTGGTTGTAGTCATGCAGCGACAGCACTCCAAGGATATCGTGGTCTTCGTGGCAGGGCTCGCCGTAGTTCCGTCGCTCCTGCTGGTCCCAGTAATCGCCATACGGGTCACGACTTGATCGCTTCTCTGCGGGAGGATTGATGTAGCCGCCGTTCTGGTTGGGGTCGGCAAGCTCGGCGTGTTCAGCTTCGGTGAGGGCAGTGCGGATCTGGGTGAACTGGGGCCGGAGTCGTGCTGTTGCGGGGACGAGGGCTCGCGCGAGCGGACGGGCCGCTACAATGCGCCGGGAGAGCATGCTGTGTGGAGATCAGAGTCTGTTATCGAGGTGCGCGAGGTGGCGTCATACGTTGCGGCGCTGTTGCGGGGGGCGGTGTCGTCGTGTCGTTGACGTGAGGTCCGCGATGCGCTCGGTCATTGAGGGCTTGGCGGGGCGCTAAGCCACTTCGGGGGTCTCGCATCTGATGGGTGTTGCACCAAAGCCGCGACGCGATAGGGAATTTTCCATCGCTGGCAATCTCCCGTGCGTGTGACTGTCCGAGGACGCAATATCTGTGGCCGTCTGCATTCTTTTCTACTGTGTGCTCTGCCGCCGTCGACGTGGTGCTCCCGACAGCCGTAGCGCGCTATTTGATGCAGCCCGTGGAGTCGGAGCCCAAATCTCGAAAACGAAAATCATAACATCACACTGCCCCATCGCCAAATCCGCCCGCACAGCCCGGACGCGCGCTGCCAGCCGAAATCCGACCTCACCACGGCCACCAGCGACATCAGGCCTATCTTGCGACACTACATTGGAGGCGATACATGTCGATTCGGGGGTGCGCGCGGTGGTCTCCAGGCTGCACCCTTCGCCCTGCCTCACTGAATGGACGAAGTCACGTCCGCCGATGCCGACATCATCAGCCCCATCCCACGACACGACTCGACCAACGCCGCCACCGACGCTGACGCCGCACACAATGGAGCCGCCGCCACGGAGGACACTGCACCTGCAATAAAGGAGGAAGAGCAACAGGCAGCCGAGGCGGGCGACGATGGTGGTGGCATTCCGCGCCCGGCAAAGCGGCGGAAGCTGGACGAGAGCACCCCGAGTCGCTCAGCATCGCGCGCCGTGTCCCCGCCCTGGAGGCCTTTTGCAGTCGACGGGCCCACGACCGTCTTCGAGAATGGCGTCCGCAAATCCTCGCGTGTGAACAGGGAAACCGCGCCGCCGACACCAGAGCCCGTAAAGCGGCAGTCGCGTCAGACCACCAAGGCAACACAGACAAATGGCACCCCAGCGAATGGCGCGCGGCCGGCATCGCGCACAGTGTCGGGGCCCGCGGCGACTGCCAAGGCCAAGGGCAAGGCGGCCGCCCCTGCGCTGAACAAGAAGGCGTCTGCGCCGTCACTGAAACCAGCGTCGCGCAAGTCTGAACGCCAACGACGGCCTTCTGCCGTGGCGCCACCCTCCTCGCCCACATCTCCCGGGAGCACGCGACGGTCTGGCCGCACCAAGAGGGCTACCCAGCCTTCATCGGATGACGTAGCCGACGACTCTCTTTCGACACCCGTGACCAACGGACACGATCCCTATGCCGGCCTCTATGCGTCGCCCGACGACTCGAATCCGTCTATCCCCGCCCCCCGCCTTCGCCTGCGGCTCCGCAAGCCAGACCCCCCGAACCGCCACCCCGCGCATGGCCCGCCTAAGACAAAGCACGGCTCACTGGCAGAGTGGCTGGAGCACGATGACCCGTTGGAGGGTGATGAGACCCAGCGCATAGACCAGAAGAAGGCGGTGGAAGAGGCTGCCCGGCGATTGCGCATCGTCGAAGCTGCCGAGCGTGGTGTCCTGAGCCTGGCGAAATGTAGTGCATTTGCGCCGGATCCTGCGCAGGAGCCACCGCCGCAGTATGCACACTGGGACTTTCTCGTCGCGCATGCGCTGCACTTCAGAAAGCTGCTGAAGGAGGAGAAGGAGTACCACCGCAAGATGGCAAAGATCCTGGCTCGGGAAGCATACGATTTCTGGAAGAACAAATTCAAGCGGAAGAGCGAAGAGGAGATCGAGCAAGAAGAGACGGAACGGCAGATCCTCCGGTACAAGCAGCTGGTCATCGATGTGAAGGGTGCATGGGCCGGTGTTCGGCTCGAAATCGACAAGGAGCGGGTGGCAAGATGGGAGGAAGAGCAGATGCAGCTCGGTCACAAGGCCATGGATGACATGTTCAACCAGGCCAAGGAAATTCTCGGTCGGAATGTGGCCGACACCGCCTCTTCCCTGGTCAGCGACGACCGCGACTTTGAAGAGGACTTTGAAAGTGGAGCCTCGGGCGCCTCGGAGACAGCACATCGCGACGATGTCATGTCCTCGAGCTCGGACAGCGAGGACGGAAATGCACAAGACGATGACGCGAACCTCACGGCTGAGCAGCTCCGAGCAAAGTACGGTCAGCTTCCCGATCTTCCGGACAGCAGCTCTGAAGACGAGGTTACGGACCAAGAGGGGGATGACGATGCTGGGGAAGGTAGCCCCCAACCCACCCCAGATCCTGATCTCCAAGTCGACGCATCAACTACGCTCCCCAAGAACCATCATGTTCACACCAATGGCTTCCGTCACGACAATGACGATGCACACGACAGGAAACCGGATGATATCGATCCTGCAACCGTTGAGTTGGACCCAGTCGACGAGGTTTTGTTAGACTCGGACGAAGATGCCTCACGATCAGGGAGTGAAGCATGGTCGAGTGACGAGGATTCAGACGTGGATGAGGACGAATCGCCAGAGGCCATGGACGTCGAATCTGATGAGGACGATGAAGATGATGGGGGCATGATGGGCTTTTTGGCTCCTAGTGATATCATGAAGCTGAAAGAAGCTGCTAAGAAGCAAGTCGAAGAGGTGGAGAACCAAAGTAGTATCCCGCCAGCAGCGCACACCAACGGTCATGTCTCACCATCTTCCGAAGAGCGCACGGAACAGCCCTACACGAACGGACACTCCAATGCTACCAAAGAAGACGAATCACACATAAACGGAGACGCGAAGTCGGCACCTTCAGTGGAGCCTGTTGAGCCTCTGTCAACTGAAGACAGCGTGGAAGACAAAGCTCTTACGCATTCTAGGTCTCGCCATGCATCCTCTCCGCCGCGAAGAGAGATTCCGTCTCTCCTTCGCGGTACACTCCGTGAATATCAGCACGACGGGCTTGACTGGCTTGCAAACATGTACGATTCAGAGACAAACGGGATCCTCGCGGATGAAATGGGACTGGGCAAGACCATTCAGACCATTTCTCTACTCGCCTACATTGCCGTTTATCGCGGCATCTGGGGACCGCATTTGGTAGTAGTGCCTACCAGTGTCATGCTCAATTGGGAAATGGAGTTTCGAAAGTTCTTGCCGGGTTTCAAGATTCTTACCTACTACGGCGACATCAACGAGCGCAAACGCAAACGAATGGGCTGGCGCAACATGGGTAAAGACATGTACAACGTGGTGATTACCTCCTATCAGCTCATTCTCCAGGATGCAGCCGCCTTCAAGATGCGAGCCTGGCACTACCTGGTCCTGGACGAAGCTCACAACATCAAAAACTTCAAGTCACAACGGTGGCAGACGATGCTGACACTGCGTACGCAACGGCGACTGTTACTGACTGGAACTCCTCTGCAGAACAACATCGATGAGCTGTGGTCTTTGCTGTACTTCTTGATGCCAGCTGGCTTTGCGGGAGAGGGTCGTATAGCTAGCCTTGAGGAGTTCACCTTGGCGCTCAAGGATCCCACAAAGCAGATCCTTGACCAGGGTCGACAGAAGCTCGATGCAGAAGCGCAGAAGGTAGTCTCAAGACTCCATGAAGTCCTTCGACCATATCTGCTCCGGAGACTGAAGGCCGAGGTCGAGAAACAAATGCCAGGAAAGTACGAGCACGTCGTTTACTGTAAGCTCTCTAAACGCCAGAGGCAGCTCTATGATGGCTTCATGGGCCGAGCCTCCACCAAGGAGATACTGTCTTCCGGCAACTACATGTCGATCATCAACTGCTTGATGTCGCTGCGGAAGGTGTGCAACCATCCTGACCTCTTCGAGACCCGAGCGATTGTGACGTCAATGGCCATGCCAAAGTCTGTGCCCGCACAATACGAGATCAAAGAACTTCTCATACGGAAACGACTGCATGAGCGTCTGGACGAAAAGGTGAACCTTGATGCTTTGAATCTAGTTTTCGCCCATCGCGAGCAGGCACAGCTTGGGCATGCTCGACGTGTGCACCATATCCGCGCAACACGACCTCTGGAGGACTTGATTGAGCGACAGACTCGACGCTTCAACAAAACGTCCGACGCAACATCGTCCTCGCTCCAGTCTACATTGGCGGCGATGGCTCGCAGGGAACAAGTGGCCGCAAGAGACCAGCTCCAGTATTGTCTCAATCTCACACGTGCTCGGACACAATTCATGCCAATATATGGGAAAGACATCATAGATGCCGTCACAGTCGACTGGTATGACCACACATTCGGAGCTCGACGAGAAGGAATCAAGATACCAAAGGTGATCCCCCCACAACCGCAGCAAAACATGTATGCGATGCAGCAGCAGCCTATGGTACCGTACCAGGCGCCTTATCAGGCTCCTCAGCCCTTTCCGCAAGCGCATATTCAACCCAGGCAAGGTGGGGCTGAGCAAATCACCATCCGAGACTATCATGGTGAGCTTGGATTCCGAGCACCGCGGTCGATCGCCGCCTCCCTCGAGTGGAATAACGAACAAGTGACCCATTTCTTCGATATGGTTCCTACCCTTGAGCAGCGCGCCGAAGCACTCGAGCCCCTTGTCGCTCGCTTCACGTGTGTTACGCCTGCCATTGCAGCGGAGGAGATTGCCCCACTGATCCTGTCGAAACGAGGCGTGGATCTCATCAGGTCTTCTGACTTAGCCCACAAGCCGGATCCCTTTCATGAGGCACGGATTCGACAATCCATCGCCTTCCCAGACAAGCGTCTCCTTCAGTATGATTGTGGCAAGTTGCAGCGTCTTGCTACTCTACTTCGCGATCTTCAGGCTGGTGGCCACCGGGCTCTCATCTTCACCCAAATGACCAAGGTCCTCGACGTTCTTGAACAATTCCTCAACATCCACGGCCACCGCTACCTACGTCTCGATGGTTCGACAAAAGTCGAGCAACGGCAGATTCTCACCGATCGCTTCAATAGCGACGATCGGATTTTATGCTTCATCCTCTCTTCGCGCTCTGGCGGATTGGGTATTAACCTTACTGGTGCCGACTCCGTGATCTTCTATGATCTCGACTGGAATCCTGCCATGGACAAGCAATGTCAAGACCGCGCCCATCGTATTGGTCAGACTCGAGACGTCCACATCTACAAATTCGTTAGCGAGTACACTATTGAAGCCAACATATTGCGCAAGTCGAATCAGAAACGACTTTTGGATGATGTCATTATTCAGAAGGGTGATTTCACAACGGATACATTCAACCGCGTGACGTGGCGCGATGCAATCGACGATGGCATGGGCATCGATACCAGTGACGAAGCTGGCGCAGCCATGGATAGAGTCCTGGGCGAAAGAGCGGGTCTGCTTGGTGATACACGTGTCATGAACACGGTGGAGGACACCGAGGATCTCAACGCTGCGTCCATCGCACAGAAGGAAATCGTCGACGAGATTCACGATGACCAGGTCGACTTCAATGAATCGTCCAACGCAACCCGAGCCACATCCGCGACCGCAATTACGCAGGACGAGGATCTCGATGCCGATGGCAACGAGAAAGCGCGACGTCATATCGACGAATACATGCTCGGCTTGTACAGAGAGGAATACGGCAAGGAGCCTTACAGGCCACCCACGGACCGTCAGAAGCGGAACAGGAAGGGCCAGGATCCACATGTCAGGCAGCGCAAGAAGAAGTATTAGTAACGGTTCGGCTTCCAAGTGGAGCTCTTGTATTAGTAGTGTAAAATGAGTGTATCCAAGCGAGCATGTGCATGGCAGGCGTTGCAGGAGAGGAGTGCGGTCACGTGCATTTGATATGTTCAGACTAGTCTTTGCAAACACGAAATTCAAATTAGTGTAATGTCACACATATGGTGCACTGATGAGCTCGGGTAACTAGGGGCTTCGAAGTAGCTTGCACCAGAAGCTTGACGAAGGGGAGACTTACGAGTCTGTCACACAGGAAATGGCACGTCTCGCATCAGTGCTTGAGATCATTGAACCAGCAGAACGTTGCCACCAAAGCCTAGAGCCCGCTGGAAGACACAGAAAAGCCGGCATTTCCATTGCTTGCAGGGGCCTACAGGTATGACTTAGTGGATCTATTGGTAGTCAGGATAGGAATATGCAACGGTGAGGGTGGCCAGACTGCAGTATGGAACGCTTCATCTAATGCCGACGACGTACGGCCGCAATTGCTGCCTGTGGCAAGATCTAATGCTAGTTGAGTCACCTACGTTCTCTCGAATTCTTCCGAGCTCCTGCACAAAGCTGCGATTGGCACAACGATTCCTGCATATCGTCTCCTGAGCCGACCTTGAGCGCCACCGTTTCATCATCTTTGGCGATGTTGGCAACTCTGTAGGGTGCGCGGCAAGGCACGAACAAATTGACCATGATGAAAACTGGAATATATGTGTCGGTAGCAAGTGGTGTGTGCGAAGGTGCTGGTGACTGAGGAAGAGCAGGCGGTGGTACGAGAGAAACAAGATGGCAGGAGCGTTTGTAGTCATGGGAAGTGAGACAGACAGCCGGGCGTTTGCAAAGTGTACGGGCCGATTGGAATGGCGAACGCTAACGACGATGGATCTGGGACATTCAGGTGAGGGTGGAGCGCGTACTGGACGAGTGTGAGGTCGGAACATCTGCGAGTTGAAGTGAAGAGTGAGTGTCCTGCAGACGCTAGCAATCTTGGCGTCAATGATATCGGTCGGTCAAGGCAGGAGCCACACGGCCCTAACCCACGAAGCTGAAAAGCAAGCGGCACACCTCGGTTGCATGTAACATACACCATATGATCTAGTTAGCTGATCTGACCCATGTCGAGCCATGATAATTGCAGTCCGTATCCGTCCATCCTTGCTCCTGTCCAATAGCGCCGGCATTATCATTAAGGCGATGCATACCGCCGTGTCGCAACGCCAGTTTCAGCTCCAGGGACCCATAGATATAACTTCGAGGTATCAGACAGTGAGGAAATGCGCAAGTCATGAGAAGCAAGAGGAAGACCAATCTACCGTCTAGGCACTCCACCCATGGTGCCGGTCATGCGGCCACCTCCTGCGTTCAGGCTTTGGCGTACGATGGCTTCTGCGGCCTGCGCTGCGGCGAGACGTTCCTGGGAGACATGTTAGTATGCATGTGTAGAGAGAGTGGACTGGATTGCGGCATGCCTTTTGCCTGCTTCGGTCCTTGAGGTACCTCTCTGCCTCAGGTCTCATTCTCAGTATTCTCAAAATCATATCGTCGTTAGGCTCGGCCTGTGCCTCCTTGCGCTTCTCTTCTTTCGCTTTCTTCATGGTACCCAAGTTTCGTGACAGCATGATGGTCTTGTGCTTGCGTGTTGGCATACCTACCAGCCCTGCCGCGCCGCCAAATTGATGGCCCATGGTGGCTGGCGCAGACAACCTGTTCATGCGCGCGTTTTGCTCCTGTGCTCTCCTTGCACTTGCTGCAGCCATTGACTCTGATGTCCGGATCAGATCTTCTGTGTGCTCAAAATAAAAAAAGTTGAGGTTCTGAAGCTCATGGTACTTCGGCGACTTGAGCACATCCACTGGAACACCGTCAACATTGCCATCCTCGTCCGCGGCATTGAAGAACTCGAATAGCATTTTCAGCCACTTGAAGACAATGTCGAGCTCCTGTTGTGTAAGAGGCCGCTGTTGTGACGGCTTATCAGACAGTGGAGGGACGAGCAGCGACTCTATCGTTGCTAATGCCTCTTTCCACAATCGTGTCATGACCATGATCATTGCAGCATCTGTCAGCGTCTGCTTCATAATGGCGAAATTATCGTCAAAGTAGCTGAAGAGTGGCGCAAGTGCCTGCTGTATGTCTTGTGGGGTTGGCCCTTGGACGACGGACTGCGGTCTGGCAGCTCGGAAATAGCTGGTCACAGACGACACAGAAATGCCTTTGTTCAGCAGTCCTCTGAGTGTCCGTCTTGATAGTATGTCACTGATGACAGTGGAAAGCTAGTAGCGTTAGCTCGACTAATACAGCACCAGAACAAAACAACATACCTTATCGGTGATCTTTCGGGTCATATCACGCTCGGTCCTCTTAAGTGTCCTGAACGCCTTGCCAAAATAGAATTGAATGTCGTCCCGCTCACCCTCCATGCTTACACGCAACAGGAGTCGGCCCTGCGTGTCGAGGTCCAGCCAATACTCACGCGGCATGTAGTCTCTGAAGTGCGAAGGGTCCAGCTTGAGAGATGTTCGGCCGACACAATCGTGATCACCCAATGCATCCCAATCCCAGATTGTAGCGACAATGTTGAGTGGTCCATTCGTAGTGATATCAATCGTCTCATCCCATCGAGGGTTGAGGTTCCCGTAGATGACTCGTGTCTTGGCCAAGCGCTTCTGATACTCATCGCCGAGAACTACGTAGGGATCACTAAGCCCATTCATGTCGCAAGCCTTGAGGTCTTCAGCTTCGATAATCTTGATGGTAAACACGAAGTTGTTGTTGCGGATGCGCTGCGTCGGCGGTGGTGCACGTTTCTGAATGACTTCGGCACATGCATCAACTCCAATTTCATGCTCAAGCTTATCGAGCTGAAGCATTGCATACTCGATATTGTTCAACTTGACAAGTGACTAGAACAATCAGCGCCCAAGATTATAAACAGTAGGGATTTTGACTCACCTCGGGGTAGAACTGGAAGGGTTCCGCTTTTTCCTTCGTTGTGTAGAGATCCTTGGCCATGGAAACCCATTTCTCCTGCCTTGTTCGACGGGCATCAGCCTCTTGTTCAGGCGTCATGCGGTCCATCTCCTTAGCGAATTTCTGCTCTACCAGATCACAGTATCTCGCAAGCGCTATGCCAATAGACTTCGACACCGCGGTCATGAATTTGGCATACTGGAAGTCGTCGTCCCAGTTCAGTCCCATGATTTGTTCGACACTCTGATTAAACGACCGGAATATGTCTACAACCGAAACACTGTGTCGCTCGTCATCGTCTGGCACCGGGTTTTGTGACTGGATCTGGAACTGATCCGCCTTAAATGCATTCTCCACCCAGCCTATCAGGTTCGAGTCCGTCATTTCGATCCATCGCCATACGAACTCTTGCAGGAGATCCTCAATCTTGAAGGCGAAGCGTCGCTTCGGCAAGGCATCGCTGTGTATTCGACGAATCTCGACAAGCTCTTTGTAAAGATCGAAGCCATCCTGCACTGGTACAGTCTCGCTCTTGCTATGTGCGACGTCCATGATGCGCGATACCAAGTCTCGCGCGTCTGCAGCATAGGCTGGAAACATCTCCTCAACAAGACACATCATAGGACTAACACCCATAACCTCCGGATTCTTGCGATATCGCTTTTGTATCTTCTCGCAGAGCTTGACTACCGCCCGTCCCAATTCGATCACGTGATAGAACTCCCATTCTTCTTTGGTTTCTGGAATATGCTTAGCGAGAAGTTCACCGTACACGTCTGCTGCTTTCTGCTTCAAGGCCAGTTTGAGCTGCTCAGCAAACTTGTCCAAATCCTCGGGCGTTCCAGAGAAGCTCGGGTCGTCGTAAATGTGATTCTCCAGGATATACATGATCGGCCCAACTGCAGGGGCCTTGTTGTCAAACACGTGCATGAGCATCTCGAACAATTCGCGTAGCAACGCATCATTCAGCGACTGTAAAATTTGTTGATTGAGCGCATAGTCATGGACGGTCCATTTCGAGCGATCCGAGATAGAGTCCTGTACTGGTATGTGACTCATTCTGTGTGACTTCTTGTCTGTCGGCGGTGGCGGCGGTTCTTTTACGTAGTTGAAGGCCGCATCAAGTGTATCGAGACTGATCTCTTGGGCTACATATTTCTCCCGAATGACATCCAGCATCAGTATGAGTCTGGAAAACTGAGGCAGCCGCCAGCGCGAAGCTATCTCGTTCAGTAGTTCTGCAGACTGCTTCGACAATAACTTCATTGAAGGAGCGTCCGTCGCTTCGCCTTCATGCAATGCAGCATCTGCAAGATCGTAGGTCAGCGCTTCTTTGACAATGGCACGATAGTAGGTGCGCGGATCTGGTGGGATGAAGGTGTAAGATGCACCGTCATCAGATCCATTATCCCCAATGTTGAGTCCGCTCATGTCGATTGGCTGATCCACGACGTATGAGCCATTCCCCGAAGTCTGTGATGCAGTTCGCGATGGATCGGGGTAGGAGGGCTCCATGGATCCGTTGGGTCTCATTGAAGGTACTGAGCCACCAGGTGTACTTTTCGCTAGCTCCGGACTGGACTGGAGGATAGCTAAAATCATCTGCGAGATCTCGGGTATCTCTTGGTGCTTCCACGCCTCGTATGCTTCCTCTAGGTCGAAGTCGTCGTTGTTCAGCGTCTTCTTCGTCATGAGGCTCAAGTGAGCTTGGTATGTCTTGAGATCCTGCAATGCAGCCTTCTCGGTCCAGGCAGACTTGTATCTGTTGATATCCGATTGGACGTCGGAATAAGAGACGGAGAAGATGCGGGAGACGGCCAGGACAAGAGGCATGTCCTTGACCTCGTACGTGCGTGGGACCTCTACCTCGATGGTAGTACCACCCAGCCCGCCATTGCGTTGGTCACCTGCTGACAGATCCTGGTCGTGCACCAGCAGCTTCTTCTCCATGGTAGCTAGACGCTGAGCAAGCTCTGGGCGGTCCTTTGCCCAATCGTTGTCCTTCAATATGGAGCTGATGAGCCGGATGAACAGGGCGACATGACGGTCGACCATGAGCTTCCAGCCGTCGTCGGTCGGCGCCTTTCCCTTCTGCAGCTCCTTGGTAGCATTCGAGAAGAAGATGAGCAGTAAGTCCTCGACGCGCCTGTCTTTGTCCATGCTCTTCCGAAAGCGCGGATCCTTGAACTCGTTCAAGAAAACCGCGAAGGTGCGCTTGACCATGGGGTCCTTGAACTCGGGCATGCGCTCCGTGCCCATCAGCACCTTTGTGATCCGCTTGTCCAGCTCACCCATGAAGTTGTGCGGGAAGCGCGAGCTCTTGGAGTCTCGTGTCCCCGAGAAGTCCTTCATGAGATCCGTCACCGAGGTCGTCGACCGCTGGATGGGCTTGGGCGCTGCCGGCACATGCTGGACGCGCTTCTGGCGCGGCTGCAGGAGGTAGGCGAGATATGCCACGCGGAGGGCATAAAGGTAGGCATCCTGGGAGGATACGGCGCGCCTGTTGCGCGAGCCGGCGGAGGCATGTCGCTGCAGGCGCTCTCGGGTCTGGATGCTGTTGATCCTGCGGTTGCTGCCCCGCGAGGTGTCCATGGCCGGGCGGGGTGAGCGTTCAGCGTTCAGCGTTCAGCGTTCAGCAGCGTGTCGTCGGGAGCGCGAGGGCAGTTGGGCGCATGTCAAGGCCGGGGCCGGTGGTGCGGGCGGTCAGGGTCGCAGCTGCCCAGCGTGATGCGTGGTGGTGTCGTGCCTTCTCTTGTGAGCTGCGTGCTGCACCGCGACTGCCACTGCGACTCCTGGTGGTAGCGGTCCGTATGGTAGCAGGCGTGCGTGCTGTGGGCAGTCTCCAGACGAGGCTCTGGTGGCGGGCGGGAGCTCCACCAGACGTCACACGTTGGATGTGGGCATTGGACAGGGAGCGCGTCGCATCCGCTGACTGCTAACTTCAGCTCATGAAACAACGCTTTGATTAGCCATGGCGCGCGAACGAGCCCTCCGTGTGCCGCACCACCATTTTCCGAAGCAGACTGCTGCTTGTAATTGGACGGCCATGTGCGCGAGCTGAGTAGTCCGATTGGGATTGCTTTGTTTGCCTTTACCATCGCCTTTCCTTGACATGCATGCTTCAAGCCACGCTCCGGCCATCACAGCTTCCCAGACTGCAGTGTCCACTCTCGCTCGAAGCCTGAGCGCAATTCAACATTCTGGTCAACGTGTCTCGGTATGTATGTAAATAAAGTGTTTCGTACCCTGCGACAAGCGAGCGACATGGTTTCGCAAGCCCCCAGCACGTGCGGGCCGATATCCACATTTCTTATTATCAGTCCACAGCTCCTTCTCGTCATCCTTCACATCCAACATGAGGTGCACGGAAGCAGCATATCGCGAGTGCGCCTGTTCTTGTGTCGCACCGCCAGCCCCCATTGTATCTGTCTCACCAAGCATCACTGATCCATGATTCTCCTGGAGCCGGTGCGCGGAGCTAAGTGTTCACATGCAACGAGGAACCGAACAGCTCCCGTCGTGGTTTCACCCATCTTTCCCTAACCAAACATTTGCACATGCACTTGGCCCCCCATTCCCCGCGTATAACTGCTAAACCACGAAGAGCCTCTTGGACTATTCCAACGCGACTGTGCCATTGCGCTTATTCGTTCTTCAAGCACAACACGCTGCACTCGGCTCTGGTCATACTCACAGTGGCCTCCGGAGATTGCACCGCGACTGCAACCTCGCAAACAAGACGAGTCAACCTGCTCGCCTCGAGCCCTGTCCCAACTTCTCCGCGGGCCATCCACCACATCCCAGAATCGATATCACAATGGCAGGCTCACAAAGCCCTACAAACGCGGCTGACCGGCCCCGCCTCACCGAAGCGCAGAAGAAGGAGAACCACATTCGCTCCGAGCAAAAGCGACGAGAAGCCATTCGTGAAGGCTTTGACAGACTCGCCTCAATAGTGCCGGGCATGGAGGGACAAGGCCGTAGTGAGGCCGTCGTCCTAGAAGCAACGGTCAAGTACCTCAGAGAGCAGATCGTGGCACGCAACAATCTCATTGCCAGCGCTCAGGCACGCGGCGTCGATACGACCGGATGGGAGCTACCCAAGCACACATTGGAGGCCTGTGAGACACAGCTGCAGCGCGTCAAGGAGGAAGAGCAGCAGCAGAATGGGACACAAAGCAAGGACTAGGTGTGCATGCGCAACATCACCACTTCTGGACAATTGCGAGTTATGCGGAAGAGGCAAAAGGTTTTGCATCACCTTGTCTCAAGCGGGTCAGTTGTGATCGGTGGGGCCCTCGCATGCGTGGTGGCCTGTCATGGATACAACGCCACGACACTCAGCGAGGTGAGCTTCAAGGACAATCATGTGCACAAACCAGAGCGTCTGGGGCAATGTACTTCCGACATCGTCTTGGTCTGGATTCTGTATTGGGACAGCCTTCCGGAAGGGTACCGTGTTGGTCACGACCTCACGCAGTTGGGTTTGGACAGTTGTACGATCGTGCAGTATCAGTTCGTATCTTGAGACCCATACTCAATACATTTGCACCTCAACCAAACACCTCCTCACACCACCCTCTCCGTCTGCTCCCAGTCCTTCAAAGTCCATCTCATACGCGACACAACCTCTGTTCGCACATTCCTGCCGGAATCCATCCACACTTCCCCCAACACCAAAATAGACTCTCTTAGCAGCCACAACAGTCTTTCCGGTCTTGACCCTCTTCATCAGCGCTGTTATAGCCTCTGTAAACGCGGTCAATGCTGCTGGCGAGTATATCGTTTCCGATCCCAGTATGAAAGTATTAACATCTGGCGAACTCGGTACCATCCCAACAAATGTATCAATCGGTACCCACGACCCAGATATCAACGTCAGCGTAATCCCTGTCGCGCTGAGCATCTGCTTGAACGCCTCCAACACAGCAGGCGTAATATACACCTCACCATTCTCCTCCCCACTCAACAGTGGACTCCCAGACTCAGGGAAAAGAGTCCTGGTCCTCTCCTCATCCAATGTCCCTATCCAGGTCAATAGCAAATTCGGCACCGTAACCAACCTCAACACATCAACGTTGTAATCCGTCAGCGTGAAATACAACCCCAGCCCATTCCTCATCGCGTACTGAAACAGCAGTAACGAAGGCACAGCAGACCCGCACCCAAGTTCAATAACGTGATTCACGCGCACCAGGTCATCTAAATCCTTCCGCGGGCCGCGGTCCAACAAAAAGCGCGCGAGGTCAAGGCTGCATTCCCACGTCTTGTACCCGCCTTCGTACACGTTGGTTTGCAGGTCTGAGTCGTCGAGCCCGGAGAGGGGATTGGAGGCTGTGCCGTCGTCTTCGGCCATAAGTTGCAGCCGCACGTCGAACAATTCGCGGCGTGGGAGTCTTACTGTGAGGCCTTTGGGGGAGGTGAGGGTGAGGGTGGAGTAAGATAATTTGGAGGGGAGGGTAGAGAGCTGGGCATGTGATCAGTAGGAAAGTTATTGGCATTAGAAAGTTTCTACGCTTGAGGTTGAGTGGGAAGAATGCGGGCCTACTGACCAGCTCGTCCAAGTCATGTGTTCTAGCCGGAATGGGCGGTGGCGCATTGGTACCGGTTTGTGCGTGCTCTTGTTGGGGTTGTGTGATGATGTCGTTGGGGTCTTCTTCTATGTCGTCGCCCGAGAAGCCGAATGCAAAGGACATTGTGGATTTGAAAGTGACTTCTGTTCCTTTTTTTTGAAGTTCCAGGAGGTTTGGATAGCTGTAGTGCAGCGCTTGAGGAAGCGTAATTTTTGTGTAAGGCTTATCGATAACGGTGTGGCTCGTGCACAGGTGAATGTCCACACTTGAGGTTTGCACCCAGTGGCACCATTGCTGCTGGTCCTGTACGGTCCATTAGAAAAGCTGAAAGTAACAAGC
>TARA_R110002003_G_scaffold52_13_pt1 | contig 20207 bp, 19 predicted proteins | sample TARA_R110002003 | Tara Oceans TARA_R110002003 (sample SAMEA4396441) | marine metagenome | biome: Westerlies Biome; feature: [SRF] surface water layer (ENVO:00010504); material: water (ENVO:00002006), including particulate matter (ENVO:01000060) such as... | depth 5 m
CATAAGAGCCCTGCGAGACATCGAGATGGAGCTTGGCCCGGACTCGGAAGGATGCGTGATCACAAGAGGCAACGACGAGAAGTTTTGGTGTACGGGGCTAGAGCTTGATGAATCTGATACGAACCCCTTCGCGAACAGCGATGGTTTCTTCCCAGTATGTCAACCCAACGTGCGATGAGCAATTGCACAAAGCACGACTCGTCATCTTACCACACTCTTCAACTAGCATCATTGGACCCGACACTGACAAAACGAAGCTATTGGCAACTTTGCTCGACTACCCATACCCTACCATAGCTCTGCTCACCGGGCACACCTTCGGCGGCGCATGCCCTTTCGCACTTTCGCACGACTACCGCATCATGAACTCCAAACGCGGCTTCTTCTCTATGCCACCCGTGAACCTCGGCCTTCACTTCCCTGGCATTGGCTTCCTACCACGTCTCAAGCTTCGGCCACAGATTGCACGCAAGATGCTGCTCGAGGCGCATAAATGGACCGGCAAGGAGGCGCTTGAGGATGGTATCGTGGACGAGATTGCCGATCCGAAAGAGATGCTCGAGGTGGCGCTGAAGAAGGCGAGAAGTATACAAGGGAAGAGCAAGATGGGTGTGTACAGCTTGTTGAGGAATGAGCTTTGGGGCGAGGCGGCGGAAAAGATTAGGGGAATTTGTTATGTGCATGGCAAGAGGGTCACTGCGCCGGCGAAAGCGAAGATATAGGCACGGCTGTCGGGAGTGCAGAACAAGTCGTACTCAAAACTCCAGCTTGGGAATGCCGGTGTGGGCGTGCCTGGATGATACTTGGCTAGTCTGTCCGGCGACAGTTCCTGTTGCTGCACAAAAGCATTCGAGTGCGCACTTGATCATGATCGAACACGCACCTAATATTTTGAATAATACGACTCTAGCGATCATCACAGCCCTGCGGTCGACATTTTCTTTATTCTACGTGCTGGTCGGTCTGTGCGTGACTTTGCTGGGCCTATTTCGTTTGCGACACTTCTTCCCTCATCCTTCTCCACTCATGAAAGTACAGCACTGCACCGGCCCTCCGTTGATATAGTTTGTAAGGTATAGTGCAGACCGAGGATGTAAACCTCCTGCTTGGAGTTACAGCTGGCTAGGAAGCATTTAATCTTGCGAGCAATTTTCCAAGGTTCGCTTCCAACTTAAGCGACGTCAACCTCCACATGGGGTTTCGAACATGAGCATCACTACTTCGGCGGTCGGACCGTACGAATGCCACGCAAAAGAGCATCATCATCTACTGAAACACACGTGGGTCCTTCGGCTATCGGAGGCTGACGATCGTTATATCTCATGCGTTGATGTTTCAAGGCTAAATGGCCCAATTCATCTATTCAGCCCTCCACGCCTGGCCTCGCGCAATGTAAAATCCGAGGGTCGAATGGAATACGCACCACATCATTCGAGAACAATACAAGATCAGCCACTTCAATCTATACTTGATGATAGAAACGGTTTCTCCCGGATTCATGGAGGGCTTCAGGATCTTCATCCCGGATCGTGTCATCGTTTCCGTCTTGATATTGAGGCTCATGAGACCAAGATCCGGCTACCAATATTTCGAGACACTCAAAAGCTTGGTTCTCTCATACTACATCGTGCAGCCCTCATGCCTCGATTCCGTAGTGTACTTGGGAGTGCCTGTCTTTACACTTCTAGGGACAATACCCACTCCACTGGAAGCGAACACCCCACACCCCACACGATTGTACTCCCGGCCAGATGTGCATATTGGCTACCTCCACATGCCAAAGCTCGCCTGAGCGACTCCTTAGCTGCGCCTGATGTATACGCGCTCGTGCACAATGATGGCATGATATGCAATCGCAGCGACGGGATTGGTAACCATGTCCCATATTCCCTTGTCCTCCTGAGCTATCGTTATTATGGTCTATTACGATCCCTAATTTATCCTCAGGTACGCAGGACAAGTCGCGCATTGACACAGTGCAGTTGACTTCTCATAAGACTCAACGCTCGAGATCCCACCAGTGATGCCATCACGCAGACTTGATTCGAGATATCACCCTCCATGAGACGACTATACGAAATGGCGCTAGGCGTTGCAGCCACCGTCAGCATCTGTATGTCCAATGAAATGACTTTGTGGAACACCTTCTGACTCCTGGACACAGCTGCTTCCGCGCAGACGACTAATCGATACTGCGATTCGGCTACATTAATATGCTACTCAGGATGGACTAACTCAAATGGTATTACCTTTGGCATTGCACTACCTGAGACAAAGACGGCACCGTTCGACACGGTCCTGCAGATGGTCTCACCAAGGAAGAATGGCTGGGTCGGGTTCTCTTGGGGAGGAACAATGCCATATGTACCATTAACCATAGGATGGGTTAACAATGCCTCGAATACCGCGATATACTCATCGCGGATGGCTTTGTGGGTTCTCTTGAGTTGATGTAGAATCTTGAGCTAACAGACTGCCAGTGGTCTGAGCTTACCACAGCCGTTCGACGGCGCGGAGTATTCCTACCTCAAGGGCACAGGATACAACGATACTCACTGGACACTCAACGTTCGGTGCAGAGGTTGCTCGCAATGGAACGACGTCGATGGCAAGCGGGTATCGATAGATCCCACGGCAGCAGCACAAAAGTTTGCCTACGGGTTGGCGAGCAAGGCTCCAGCTCAACCAGCCAACAACCGATCCACGTTCAACGTCCACACCATGTTCGGTAACTACAAGTTGGACCTCTCGCAGGGTCAGAATGCCAACTTTGACGAGCTGGTAGCAGCAAACATGGTACAAGACGCTCCACCAGCCTCAAGTATTATTCCACCTCGAAGCTCGACTGTAAGCATTTGGCCGACCTCTCTAAGCACCAGCATTCTCTCATCTGCAACGACACAGCCAAGTCAAACAGGTGTGCCGTCCTCATGTGCGGATGCGTCAGCACTCGCGTTCCCAATCAAGACAGCCAAGGGTTGGAAGGCTACCAAAATAGCTGGCGGTCTCAATCAGCCTCGTGGTCTCATCTTCGATAGCATTGGTCATCTTTTGGTGATCCAAAATGGCCTTGGAGTGACAGCGCACGAAATTGGACCTGACGGATGTATTGCATCCGCTAAGACACTTATTCGGCAGCAGAATCTCAACCATGGCATTGTGCTCAGTCTTGATGGCAAAACATTGTATGCAAGCTCAGCAACCTCCGTGTACGCATGGAGCTATGAAGCAGCAACGATGAGCGTTTCCGGAAACTCGACTATTGTAGTCTCAGGTATGGATGCCCGCGGTCATGTCACCAGAACGCTAGTTATACCTCCAAAGTATCCAAACCTGCTGCTGGTCTCTCATGGGTCTAACGACAATTACGATTACGGTTCTGCCGACATGAAGGTTGGACGCTCTATGGTCAAGGTTTTCGAGACTGCCAAGGCTCCTACGACTGGCTACGACTATGCTACAAGCGGATATCAGATGGGTTATGGCTTGCGCAATGAAGTCGGCCTGGCGTTCGATGGGGCTGGAATGTAAGTGTCATCTAGCACACACCATCCGTACTCAACTCACATGACCCCAGGCTCTGGGGCGTTGAAAATTCATCCGACGAGATCCATCGCACCATCGACGGCGTGTCCGTTGACATTCACGCTGACAACCCTGCCGACGAGATCAACTACCTTGGCGACCCGTCCAAGGAGAACAAAGACTGGTATGGTTACCCGACCTGCTACACTGTCGCAGTACCGGACACCATCACCGACCGCAAATTCTCTATCGGCGACCAATTCGTCCTCGAACCCAACGCCACCTTCAGAGACGAAACATGCATCACAAAAAGTATCCCGGCCCGTCTCGCACTCCCAGCACACTCAGCTCCGCTCGACGCAGCATTCAACAAAAATTTCACTAGCATGTATATTACTTTCCACGGCTCCTGGAATCGAAGTCCATCTTCGGGATACAAGGTCATTGAAGTCCCGTTCACAAAGACGGCGAGCGGGTATGGACCGAAGGCGCCAGCAAATAGCTCGTCGGCGGCTTGGATGGAGATATTGTGGAGTCCAGATGAAGAGCATTGTTCTACAACGCAGTGTTTCCGGCCTGTGGCGATTGCGAAGGATAGGTTTGGGAGGATGTATGTTACGAGCGATAGTGGGGCGGAGGGGGAGTTGATTGTGCTGGGGAGGGAATAGACTTGATGATCTTTCTTCTCTTCGGAGAAAACCTGGTCCACAGTTACGGCGACTCTCAAGACTGATGCTGGCCCAGATTATATGAGGTAGAGTCTACGAATGCGGATAATTGCTTGCAGCCAAGCGAACGCTGATGTTAGCGCTCTTAAGAAGAGGTGGAGTTCCGCCAACTTGGCTCTACGTGTTTCGGCTCCGGAACGTCCTCGTGGCTGCTGGCTGATATCGAGCAAGTTTGTGTGGAGTGAGGTTTCGTCCTGCATGCTGGGAATGAATTGCAACACGTCGAGACGACGATGTCATACTTTCGGTATCTAAAATATGCCATTTACTTAATATCGGAGTAGGAAGGCGAGAATGTGGTGATAGATAGACCACTGTTTATGTCAGCAGCCATAGAATCAGTTTGAGGCAGCAATTGCGAGAGCTAGCCTAATCAGAAACATGCCTCGGCTCACATCAGACTTCGCTCGGCAGGCCGGCGCCACAATGTCGTCCACTACAGCAGCGAATGACGCGTAGCAACGCCAATTGGCACAGTCGGAGGAACGACAGCCCGGTGGCCTAAAATGTGGGCTTGCGGGTAGCCGTGGAGCGTTGTGCAGTGAGGGGTATATGTACGCTCTGTCCCCTGATTTATCCACACCGTCCACGGCTCCTGAGGTCTCAACTGCTGTTGCAAACCCCACATCAGTGGATCATATACGATACTTCTTGCCATAGAGGGTCCGATTAATACCGATAGATTAGTAGCTTCCCCAGAGCTCTCTTCGCATCATCTGCGGAGGCGCGTCCCTGCATTCCCGAGCGCGATCTGTCAGCCTCCCCGTCTTCAAAACTTCCCTATCTGGCCAACGGTCTGGTCACCGATCGCCCATCACGATGAGCAACCCCACCAACGGGCCCGCCCGCACCGACTTCGACGTCCTCGTCGTCGGTGGCGGCATCTCTGGCATAAACTCGGCGTACCGCATCTCGACACAGCTGCCCAACGCGTCCTTCGCGGTCCTCGAAGCGCGCCACGAAATCGGTGGAACATGGTCGCAATTCAAGTACCCCGGCGTGCGGAGCGATTCCGATCTGCATACATTTGGGTTCCCGTTCAACCCGTGGAAGAGCAGCAATACGATTGCCAGCGGCGAGAGCATAATGGCATATATGCACGAGACGGTGCAAACATTTGATCTAGAGAAGTATCTGCGCTTCGGACACAAGGTCGTTGCTGCGGATTGGCGCGGCGAAGAGCAGAAGTGGAGGGTTGAGGTTGATGTCAGTCACGCGCGTGCCGAGGCAAGGAGAGTTGTGTACTGGACCAAATGGCTCATACTAGGCACGGGATACTACAGCTATGAGAAACCGCATGAAGCGAGGATTCCAGGGCTGGCGAGCTTTGAGGGTAGAATTGCGCATCCGCAGTTTTGGCCTGAGGATCTGGAGTACAAGGACAAGAAGATTGTGGTGATTGGATCGGGTGCCACAGCTATTACGCTGCTACCGGCTTTGGTGGACGAGGGCGCGAAGCAGGTCACGCAATTGCAGAGGAGTCCGAGTTACGTTATGAATGCGCCGCAGGATAAACCAGACGAAGCGGGGTGGATGAAGACTATCCTGCCAGGGTGGCTGTACTCAAAGTGGCTGCGTAAGTCCTATGGCCCAATGTTGTATCTGAGATCGAAATGCTAACATACCACAGGCTTCCTCCACACCCTCGTCCCAATCCTCCTCTACAATTTCTGCATCTACTTTCCCATCCGCGCCACAAACTTCATCCGCTCCGAAGCCAAGAAGCAGCTTCCCGCAGACTTCCCCATGGACCCGAATCTCAAGCCCGGCTACAACCCGTGGACCCAGCGTTTGTGCTACTGCCCTGATGGCGACTACTTTAAATGCTTCGAATCCGGACGTGCAAAGATTGTTACTGACACCATCAAGACCGTCACCAAAGATGGCATTGAGCTCAACTCTGGCGAGAAGCTAGACGCCGACATCATCGTTACGGCGACCGGTCTGCAGCTCCAGCTCTTCGGCGCAATGAAAGTCTCCGTCAACGGCAAACCAGTCGACATTCCTAACCAATACCTCTGGCGCTTCGCTATGATCACTTCGATCCCGAACTTCGGCAACATCATTGGATATTGGAACCATTCATGGACACTAGGGTCAGATACTTCAGTTCACCTGTTCATCCGCATCATCAAGCGCATGAACGAGCAGGGATATACCTGCGTTTTCCCGGAGCTCGGTGAAGAGGACAAGAAACGGGAAGATGTGAGTGCTAGTCCATTGAGCAGTACGTATGTGAAGAATGGAATTTCAAATCTGCCCAAGTGTAAGGATGGGGGTGCGTGGAGGCCGAGGCCAAATTACTTTTTGGATCGCTGGAGGGCGGAGAGATGTGATTTGACGGATGGCTTGAAGTGGGAGAAGGTTAGCACGTAGGGATGCAAGGAATGAGGTCTCTGAGGGTATACAGGCGCGACATGTTTGGAGAGGACGATTGACGACACAACACGTCATACAACGGGCATTTTCTCAAAACTTTGAAACGACCAATCCGACAAAGCTATCTCCCAGCCGCTGTGGCTTCGCACTCGCAACCTCCGGGTATGATGGCGACCTTCAAGCCATGCCCACGCTACACGGCAACATCTACAACATTGTCCCTTTATAACATCAAGTCTCGCCAAGCGCTTCCAGCCGTTAGCAGAAATGAGTTGGGAATGCGGCTCTGTTTCGAAACCTGTCATTGCGGAAGCTAGTGTTTCGAAACATCACGTCGGCCAATCACCAGCATAGCCTCGACCGTCACCACCCCGATTCGGGTGCGACGTTCATGCGTTTCCAAAGGCGTTTCCTGGCCTCGCGGCGTTGATGCTTATCTGAGCATAGGAAGATGCGTATCTGAAACTTTGCGATATGACGGGAAGCGAAGCGGGATGAATCATGTATGCAAGGCTGGAGTATATGTACATCTCTGGGAACCGACATAGCTTTCTTCATCGCTTCACTCTCTTCCAACTCTGCATTCTCTTTTCTAGCATAACATTCGTTCATTCATTCCATTACTTTCGTTTCTCCAGACACAGGCATGTCTTCCCTTCTGTTCACCGCGAGCATGCTCGCCACCGTGGCCTCGGCCTACACCCAAGTTAACGTCCCCTCCCCCTTCATGCAAAAGAACATCGACCCCATCGTTTTCCCTGGCTCCTACTCCGAGTCCCATCTCCACTCCTTCTACGGCTCCGACGCTGTCACCGCATCCACCAACAAATCCTCCGATCTCCAAACTGGCTGCACCAACGCCGAAAACCCGAACGACCTCAGCGTCTACTGGGTCCCGACCGTCCTCTACACCACCGACTCCGGCACGACTTACAGCCCCGTGCCAGTGTCGCGATTCAGCGCATACTACAACCTAGGCGAAACGCCCGCCGAGATCGCTATCCCACAGGACCTGAAAATGGTCGCTGGCTCTGCGACCGCAAAGTCCCAAGCCGACATGATCGCCAACGCGCAAAGCGAGTGGTTCTGTGAAAACGGACCTTCCAGCACGCTCGACGCAAATGGCTTCCCGAGCCAAACATGCTCCACGCATCTCCAGCAACTGCTGTACTTCCCGCAATGCGTCAACCCCACGACCCTCGAAACAGGCTACAAGACTAAGCGAGGCGGCACATGTCCCGCGGGCATGAAATCCATGCCGCAACTGCGCTTCTCGATCCGTTACGATTTGCGTAAGGCGCTGCCGAATGGGTGGACTGGGACTGCGCCGGTGAAGCTGGCCTGCGGGCCTGCGTGGTGCAGTCATGGCGACTTTATCAATGGATGGACGGAGGAGGCAGCGCAGAATATGGTTGCGACCACGCAGGACAAGATGAAGTTTAGTGGTGTGGATGGCAAGTTGGGCACGTACAATGCGAAGACGACGTGCAAGGCGGTAGATGCGGAGCCGCAGAAGGGGACGAGTGATTATGCGGAGAGTGTAAAGGCGATGGGGAAGAGGAGTGTGGGTGCGTGGGGTTGGGTGACGAGGAGTCGGCTTGTGAGAGTGTAAAGGCGCAAGGTTGGTTGGGTGAGAGATTGATTCTTTGTAGACATTTTTGAGAAAGGATGTAGCGATGAAGTGGTTGTTATGTGGTTTGATGGCCGTACCTAGGTATTCTGGGCTCAGGGCTGGCAACAAGTGATGTCGCATACTTCGATGAACACCTACAGCTTGATCATGGAACAGACGGTGTTCTGTCATGTTCAGAGGTACACAGAACCCAGAGACTAGAATAATCCTAGATGGTTTTCAGGTCCAAACAGACACGATTTCCACCTAGAAATCCGCTTGGTGATCGGACCGCTCATGATCAGCGATCATGCCATTCTCATGTCCCCGGCTATCCTCCCAACATGAGCTACTTTATCCCCTGAAGGCGATCTCATGTCAATCCAACCACAGTTGAAGCATTCATCTTACAACGGAAAAGTCATGGCATCGCTGTGGTGTTCGTGATTGCAAACTGCACATGCTCGATCGCTGACAAAGCGTGTGCCCCGCATCACACAACTGACCTATTACGTTGGTAGCCGGATCGATGACGTTTGATGCATGGTAATCACGTATTAAAAGGCCAAGCTGACGACTGTGTCCGACGACTTGTATAAAGGTGGGAGGGAAATGTCGCAGGACGAAGGCTAGACTCGTCAATCTTGCAATTGACTACAAACCAAGCAACTTCCCAGAATTCCAATCCGACAACACTAAGGTCAACATGGCTCACCAACTCTACACAGATGAGACACCAGGAGAGGTCAAGAATGCGAAGGGCCTGCATTTGATCACCCAAAATACTCCCAATGGACAAGCGGTACAGATTTTCCTCGAAGAGTTGAAGGACGCATATGGTACAGAGTGGACTACAAGCGTCATCGATATTTCGACCAATATTCAGAAAGCAGACTGGTTCCTGCGACTTGACCCCAACGGTTCGCCCGCAGTCTCAACACATGTCAACACACTACTAAACAAATCTAGGTCGCATCCCAGTCCTCGTCGACAACACACAATCGCCACCATTCACGGTCCACGAAACCTCAGCCGAGCTCTTCTACCTACTAAAGTTCGCCGACAAGCAAGACAAATTCGGCTTTACGGACGATCTAGAGCGCAACCAAGCGCTCCAGTGGACGTTCTTCTGGCACGGCAGCGGCGCTCCATATCAAGGACAAGTCAACCACTTTTCACGCGCAGCACCTGAGAAGATCCCCTATGCGATTACACGCTTCCGGAATGAGACGTTACGCGTGTTTGGTGTGCTGGAGATCCATTTGAGCGGGAAGTACACGGGTGAACCAAGAGAGTAAGTATTTCGCTACGATGAGTTTGTGAGAGGGCTAGACTCACGCGTGATAAGGTATCTGGCGGGTAAGGGCAAAGGCAAGTACAGCGTTGCAGACGTGAAAACCTGGCCATGGGTGAAGAACTGGGAGAAGAGCGGGTTCACGAAGGATGAGGTCAAGGACTTCCCGTACTTGCTTAAGTGGATTGATCGTGTTGCGGAGAGACCAGCTGTGCAAAGGGGTATTGGAGAGGCTTATGCCAAGAAGACTATTTAGCGGTCCGAAGAGATACATGTGGGATCGGACGTGAGAGAATCATATCTTGAATTACCATCAACGTGTCTTGATATCGCCTACTCGAACATCCAAGGAGCTGCGTTGCACCGCTGACGGGGCTGACATGAAAGTTGGCAGGGAAAGTTGACCAGTGAAGAAAGTGGGAAATAGCGTTGGCGGAGGGGAGGCAGATTGTAGTCCAGTAAGCCGGCCACCTCCCCGCATGGTGAGATCTCTACTTTTCTATCCAATATCATGCTCTTCATTCCTAGATTCTTTCTCTCATTTCGGGCAACCCCTTGTGTTAGCGAGACAGCGTGTGCCGCAACCGCAATACCCATGACCGTCGAGTGGAAAGCTACACGTAGTGTTAGCAAGTATCTTCGTGGACGCCTTTCTCGGAGAAAGTAGTTAACGCTACTATGGTGACTCCGTCTTCAATCAGTCAGGTCCGCAAGAGAAGGTTCAGCATAGCGCATCACCGGGTGTATGATTTCTAGAGTTCAAGTGCGAAAAGCCTCGACCACCAGAGAGATCTAACCCACCAATGGAGGGTCGTCGGCATGTCTTGGCTAGAAGACATCAACACCATAGCGATAGCATCATTGACCGACCCGAAGTTTAGGCGTAAATGGTGCAGAACCGCAACTCACCCACTCACTGTGTCGGGTTGCTGGACGTTTCAACTCCCACCTCGACTAACACGGAACAGCAAATCGGTAACAAGATTTCGAACAAGATCTGACAAATCAGGAACTTCTCTGCTACAAGCAAGCATGCACCCCGCATGTATGCACTTCATCTCGCTAGATCAGTCGATTGCCGAAGCCGAATGCCGCGATATAAATTCACAAAGTGACACCTCTGATACGTTCGACCACCGGCTATAATATGTGTGTGCAACTGTATGTTTCGACTTGGCTGCAATTGTGCGCTTGCCACCGGCTTAAATGTGGTCTATAAAACAATAGAAGTAGTTATGATGAACGGAATTGACACCACCAGCTCGATCACTCGTATTCAAGCCTGCATCCAAGATCCTGCATCATGAGGTTTACCGCTATCGTCATTCCCGCTTTCGCAGGTGTGACCTTGGTATCCCCTCTAGACACGAGGCAAACCGGCGGAGGAAATGGCCCCTATGGCCCGGGTGTATGTCAATCACGTAAACACACACGGCCACCTGCATGATATTAATTTGGTTGCAGACATTCAAAACAGAGTCGAGCCTCGCATCGCACACCGTGTATATGCCCACCAAGACCGGCAACGTCAGCCTCCCTGTCTTCCTTTGGGGCAATGGCGGCTGCAGCGCCGACGGTACGAGCAATGTCGAACTCCTTCAGCAGATCGCCTCGTACGGGTACCTGGTTATCGCATCTGGTGGGCCTAAACAATCGGGCACCACAACAGCCAAGATGATGACCGATTCGATTGACTGGGTTATACAGAATGCCGGCAAAGGTGCATACGCTGATGTCGATTCGAAAAAGATTATGGTCGCAGGGTACAGTTGTGGTGGCATCGAGGCTTACGCGCAGAGCTGGGATAGTCGTGTTGCGACTGTTGGCATCTTTAGCTCTGGGTTTCTTACTAATTATACAGCGGCTTCAACGTTTACCAATCCCATTCTTTATGTCCTTGGGGGTACTAGCGATATCGCGTATCAGAATGTAAGCCCTACCTACCAGAGCTGCCCAGTGGTTGTCATTGCAGTTGCTCACGCCGTCGCTGTAGGGAGAGAGAGACTTCAAGGCCCTTCCCGCCAATACTCCATCTTGGAAAGGGAACCTGAATGTCGGCCACGGCGGTACGTTTAATGATACGAATGGCGGGAAGTACGGAAAGGCGGGTTTGAACTGGTTGGAGTGGATCTTCCGCAACGATGCTCAGGCCAAAGCGTACTTCACCAGCGGATACACGGCCGATGGATGGCAAGTCGAGACTCACGCGCTTGATCAGCTGAAGCCACTCGTCTAGAGATGGACTCTAAGCTGAATGCAGGATCGTGGACACAGGCACAGTACGGAGCCACTACCTAGGTTACTAACGGAATTGCAGCGCGCAATAGCGACAGGACTTTATTTATGCTAGCTACGACCTCGATGTTCCGCGCACCATTTGGAGCAGGACCGACCAAAGAAATCGCCACAAATTCACCTGTACGTGAAATCCATATCAGTGACGACTGTCTTTCTTCATTGTGAGGTTCTACCCTATCTCATTCAAACATCTACCGCCTTCTTTATCTTCCACTCTAGCCAGGGACCCCAAGTTTGGCACCTGTTTTATATCCCACCGCTACCACTCGCCACATCTCCTTCCCACCGTCCCCATAAATCGCCTTTCCCTGACGATTGTCACCCAAAAGACACCACGCATTCGCGTTCAACTGCTTGTCCTCCTTCAGTACATGCTCCGGCGTCCCCATACCACGACCATTCTGTACTTCAGCTGGCGGTTCATCGACGCTGAACATCATACAAGTCCCGCGTTGACGATTGATGGTGGCAAACTGGTTGTTCATGTCGAAGTCGAAACCGAACTCCCATGGCGTCGTGCGTTCGGCCCGCTTGCGCTTGTTGTCCGCTATGAGAGTGATTGTCAAGCTTGTTGTGCGAATATTGAGCTCGCGGAATAGTGTTCGAACTTTGCTGACGTGTAAACTGCCGGGCACATCTTGCACTTTGATGGTCAGCTCGTTACTAGTCGGCTCCCAAGTTTCGCTGGAGCATTTGTCACGTTCCAGACCAATCTCGAAGGTCACAGTTGCGGTGTCGTCGTTGGCGTTAGAGAGCTCGGACACATCATTGATGAAGCGGAACTTGTTGGAGACGAGGATGTGGAGACGCCAATCGCTGATCTTGATGTCGACGACAGTGCCGACAGGGGTTTGCATGGTGCGGTACTCAGCTTCTTTGGCTTCGCCCTTGTCCGTCGTAGCATCGGACTCATCGGTATCGTCGGTTGCGCGGGCCTCGGAAGCAAATGGTTCCCATGCAGGTGGCTTTGATTCGTACGGCGGACATGCGCCAAAGCCACCACCAGAGCTGGAGGCATATTTACTATATGGACTCTCTGGTGGTAACGTACGATCGTATGCTGCCTTGCTGATTGAATTAGATAACACTTCCCATGCAGCATTTGCAGCGCGTATGAGCTTGTCGCATTGGCTTCTCCGAAATGAAGCGTAGTGTTGTGTCTTGTCCGGATGGTTCGCGAATACGCAGCTTGGATATCTGACATACTAGCAGATCGATCTACTCCTAGAGCATCGTAGTGGCTCTGCTCCGTAAAGCTCATCGTGTTTCTCGGTGTGTGCGTTGTGAAGTGTTCTGGGAGTGTAGTTGAGGAAGCCCAGAGGTTGAGGTCCTAGGGTCGGTTGATGAAGGTATAAGAAAGTAGGATTAATTATGCGTAGGAAAGGCATATAACACGAGTGAACTTAGCGTGAATTTCTACATTGCGTAGAAGAACGGCACGCGCGACGTGGAAGTACAGTGAAAGTCATGTGGTGAATTGCATTCATCAAGAAGCAATACCTCTACTCAGACAACATGTAAAACACCACGAAGCTCGATGAAGTGGATCCGAGAGCGATTCATAGGCCATATAAGCAAATTGGCTAATATCCTCGCCTGCTAAGCGCTTTGTCTCTGACAAATTTTTCGTTCTGTCCAGGCGATTCTAGATCTGGAGCTTGGGACATGCTTGCTGGATCTCGTCCGTGGTAGCATCACGATCTACATGAGCATCGTAGTGGGTGGTCATCATGACTCGTCTTGTCGTGAATAGATGGGTTCTATAATGTCTTCGCTTTCAGTGCTTGCGGAAATGACATGTTGTGAGAGCTGAGACACGTAATGGTTGGCAAGGGACAGAAATGTACGAGGTAACCAATAAAACATTCCGCAGCTGCTAGTCAATTCCCACGATATCTTGACAAGAGTGGAAACTCGTCGCTGCGATCTATGCTTGGAGTCATTGTGAGAAACGAATACTGGCTTGCGATCCAAGTTTGTCCAATCGGATGCGTGAGCCTTAAACTATTTGGGTAACCAGGTGAACTTGGGGCTCTGTTTCAACCGAACCAAGTCACAACAGTCACAAAATTGTTCAACTGAACCTTGTAATGATTGCAATTCGCAGAATAAAAAGTGATTTGATCTGGGTCTAAACATTCGCGATGCTGTGGCCGAAGCTCGGTACAGAGTCCATTCCTATGTCGGATTGGGCTACCTATGATGTCAATTACATTACATTAATCTAGCACTGCACGTCCTTGCTCGCCTATAGCTGGCCCAGACCAACACCAGACTTGACGACCTTCGAAACTTGCTTCAGTGGCGTAAGCTTGTACTTGTAGGGTGCGCGTGTGAAGTTGCCGACTTGAGTAATATTGACAGTAGCCTTGCCGAAGTCATTCTCTGCGGGCATATTAGTAATCATTCACTTTGATGAGAACTTCCTGGTTGCCTTACTAGCGCCAAGATTCGCATAACCATCAATCTCAAAGTCGCCATCAGGTGATGTGTTCGGGCTATCCTCAGGGATAACGAGACCATACGTGCTCAGTGCCTCCTTGGTCTTGCCTGTGAAGATATTGCCTTCAACTAGAACCTGGTTGTCACTGCGGCTATGGATCGCCTGGTAAAGGAAGTCCTCGTACAAATTGCTGTAGATGTGCTGATGACCAAATCGGCCAGCGGGACCCCTAGTGCCCTCATTCTTCCAGTAGTTGTGGTGGTAGGTGACGTGCAAATGACCAAAATCGATGGACCTGAACTGGTCGTTGTTACCAATCAAGGAGCTCTTCCAGTGATCGTGGAAGTAATTCCAGCTGACAGTAATCCAGTCGCTTGCCCGGATAATGTCAACCTGGCCATCGAACGCGTCCGGACCCGCAGCGGGGAAGTTTCCAGATGTGAATTCGTTGTGATCAATCCAAACACGCGTGCTATTTTGGATCGTGATTGCATCGTTGTTGGCAATTGCTCGGATACCGAAGTTGCGGACGATGACATTTATGGCGTTGACAATGGTCAAGCCTGCACCGGTAATCCAGGCACCCTCTCCAACTCCAATGAGAGACTTGTTGGATCCGACTCTGGGTCTCGCAGTGAAATTGAATGTTCCTTTCGCGTAGATGACTTTCGGGGCCGTGCCGTTGATGGCAGCCAGGAACTCAGGGACAGTCGTTACTGTTACTGTTGTGCTATCCTTCTGCGCACCACCAGTCGTTGGGCCAATAGGGTTGTCTTTCGCGAAACCCTCTAGGTCGAAGTCGCAGCCTGCTGGCGCAGCAGCCACGGCGAGCGCAAAAGAAAAGAGAGAAAGGATCGAAAGCTTCATCGTCAAGGTGAGAGTCAGATCTGAGAGCCGAGGAGGGTTTTAACCAAGCAGTGACATTTACCCTATTTATACGTGCAACATAATCTCCGGGCAACAAACTACTCTTCCAGGTCCTCGGCTGGTTTTGAAGTCGAAACACAATTGTTCCGGAGCCCAAGCCCACCGTCGAGTTGTGGCGCACTACAGGCTAGGCCTTGGGACGCCGTTTTCCCGTGTATGGGGAACATGTCGAAGTTGTGATGCTGCAGTCGTTCACAATCAACCTGCACCAGGCACCAGGCCCGTTAGATGAAGATGAGCGACGTCGGGTGGGTGGCTGAGATGATGAGTGCTGAGTGGTGGAAGATCTGCAACCCCAGGTTTGTCTTGCTGTTGGGGGGGAGATCGCGCGCTCCGCCAAGATGTCTTGGCACGGTTAGGGAGGGCGGGGAGATTTGGGGAAGCGAGGTTCCTCCCAACTTCCACCAGTACAGGGCCATGTCGATGTCGGCATCAGGCTCCATCTGACACCGCTCGTCAATCTCCCGGTGTGATTGCGAACACTGATCCTATCTGTGCCATTCATATCGCAGAATGTAGGTGCCACTAGCCGCTTGGGACTGACCACCGCTGTGAACAAAGGGCAGAGTGCACATGGCCGTCTAGCAGGTCCACATAGCCACACAAATCGCACAGGAAAGCTCAATAGTGAGCTCAAATCATAGCACCCGTTCTCATTTGCCGGAGAAGAGTACACAAGAAACGTTGATCGAGATTTGCGACGTCTTGGACTGCTCAGACAAATCTGTCAAGATTGCCATCATACAAATCCTCCTCGAATGTTCAGTCGGTATGGACCATGCCTCTACTTCTACCACTGCAAGCATTGGTGTGGCGCGAGGGACGGGAGGCCCTGGAAGCTGCGCAGGGGTAAGCCGAGGTTTTGCAATCCTACTAGCAAGCTTTCCAAGGTTGCGCGCTCCTGGGAGCTCCCGATCTAACATCTCGGCAAAGTCGTGTAAAGGTACCAATTGCAACAAGTTGGCTCACCCGACCAAGAGCAACTTTTTGCTGATTCCACTGGGGCGGTGAGTTTTCATATGCGAAGCCAAACGCTGCGCTCGCCAATGCTCGCCAACAAAATCCAGTTGGCGGCAGTCAACCTGTAGGTGAAGGTGTCGCCGAAGGAAAACGCGAGCATTCAGCCAATTTTAAGACTGATGAAGACGAAAGATGTCCCGCGAAAGCTAGTTGAGAAACTGGCGGTGGTATAAGGCCTCGAAGATAACAACCTTGGAAGCTTACGAAAAAAATAAGAAGACTACAGCGACCGCAAAATCTCGGTAGGATGCTTGTATATGTACTGGTCCTTTGCACAGCGCTACTTATGCGGCCTGAGGGCAGCGCAGCATAATTCATCTCGAGGACCACCAGCATTTCGAGCGCCTAGAAAGCTAAGAATAGAGGAAAAGATGGCTATGGGGTATGGAGATTGGCAGCGCCACAGATTCTTTGCACGCTACCAAACTCCTCTCAGCATTCTCGGCAAACTCTCGATAACCGCATCCACTCTCTGACCTAAGCAAACATAACACAACCACATGCCCTACCTACCACAGCTTGGGCACGGTAATTACTACGAAACTTAGCGTTGATGTGTATGCGTCACTCGAGACCAATCAAGCGTAGTTAACGAAGATTTGTTTTGACTAGTCATTAGGATGAGAGTTGGGTTGGTTGAGCTTAAATCGGACTGGGTTCATGGATCTGAAGATGACGGGTGAGCTTTGTCCACGTCAGGTGTTAGGTGAGAAGGATCAGGAAGAGGCGTTGGTGGAAAGAAAGGGACGTGGGGAGGAATAGGATATCCGTTAAGGTATGGTTTGTCATTGACACTGGTTATGGAAGAGAAATTTTTTTCTGGGGATTACAAACATATTGATTTGCAAAGGGTGTTTCTTGGAAATCTTGAACAATCTGTATATCGTCACATGAAGTTCGTAGGCGACGAAATCGTGAAGTGTGCAATTGATTACTAAAGTGATAGTGATACATGAGACTAAGACGAATGAATCTCGCTCAAGTCATTTGACAAGGGAACGACCGAGAAGGCGTGGCTTCAAGCATGCTTAGCCTCGGCTTCCGCAACCGCCTCGTCGCTACTTCTGTTCCCATGCGCATGCTTCGGCTGCTCCGGCGCCCCGGTAATGCTCTCATTACCCATATCCCAGTCCATCGCCAGATCCTCTAGGGTCCGGCGCTTTGTCTCCGGAATCAACAAGGTCGTGAAAATACCCGCGAACATGAAAGCAGAGAAGATCTGCATAACGTGGTTGAGCCACGGGCTCTGGTTGCTCGCTCCCGTCACAGCGCCCCTAGTACGCAACGGTGAAATGGCACCCTGAGCAATAATCGATCCAATCTTGCCGGCACCCGCAGAAATACCGTGGGAAGTGGAGCGGTAACGCGTTGGGAAGCATTCGCCGGGTACGATGAAGGTGGTGCTGTTCGGTCCCCAGTTGAAGAAGAGCTGGATGAGAACGTAGATAGCCAACATTGCATGGCCGCTGAGGTGGTGGTAGGCGAAACCCCAAATACAAAAGAGGATGGTGAGCAGGACGAAGCCGATGAGTTGGAGGGGCTTGCGGCCGACGGTGTCAATAGTGGCAACGGCGAGCCAGTAGCCTGGAATGGCGCCAGCGCAAATCAGGATGCAGTTTCCTGCGGCAAGGTTGTAGAGCTTGTCGTGGACAGTTGCGCCGCCACCGTACCCAATGGCTTGGAGGATAGTAGTGGCATTCAGACCGAGACCATAGAAAGCAACCTGTAACTACACGTTAGATATGCCGTCGTTCATCTGCTGCAGATTACTTACATCGAGCAACAGCCAAGACATGGCGGTTCCGAAAAGGATCTTGCCGTTCCTGAGCTTGCCATAGAAGCGGAAGAAGTCGGACCACGAGGCTTTGGGAACCTCGAGCTGAACGACCGATTGACGGCGAGCAGCAACTTGGAGCGCCTCATCAGGGTGTCCTTCGCCCTTCTTTCCAGAAATGTAATGCTTGACATCCTCATTTGCCTTCTCGACGTCACGGGCAACGTCGAAGGTGTACCTAGGAGTCTCGGGGATTGTGAGTCTACGGTTTGTTAGATAGATCATCAACTTGATCTCATCGGGTCCTTCACTTGCCTGTAGTACAGAGCAATGCAGGCAGGGACAATGCCGATGCCGATGAGCGCACGCCACATCTTGTCGACAGCGACCTGGCAATCGCCAGTGCACTTATCGTACCCCGAGTACTTGTTCAGAGTGCCCTTGAAGCCGGAAACGAGACACACCATGACAACAGCTCCACCGAGCTGGCCGAAACCCTGCATGGCGAACACGGCGCCCATCATTGCACCACGCCACTTTGTGGTAGCAAACTCGGAGGTGATGATCGAAGATAGGGGGTAGTCACCACCAATTCCTATAAGTGTGAGTGATACTGCAGTGCGTTGAGAGTATTCAAGGCTTACCGATGCCCATCAGCACACGCCAGAAGATGATGAGGCCGACGACCGAAGTACCAGGTCCAGGACCGACAAGCGACTGAGCCAGAGTTGCAACGATGATGAGGATCAATTCAAGACCGTACATCTTTTTGCGTCCAACGATATCAGCAAGCGCGCCAAAGCCGACCTGTCCAATGACAGTACCAGCTGACGTTGACAGTTTGATAGCCGTGTCTTGCGGTGTGGTAAGAACACCCTTGTTGCCGTGCTTATAGACGATACCCAGCATAATGGTCAAGAGCGAAACACAGAAGATGTCATAGCTGTCGGTGAAGAAACCTGTGCCGGCTACCAAGATGGCGCGAATGTGGTACCAGCCGAAGGGCGCCTTGTCGATCTCGGCGAGGGCAAGACGACGGCGCTCGTTCGGGTCCTCGATGTGCGCGAAGTCATTGTTGAAGTTGTGGAAGCTAACAAAAGGTTAGTATGTCGCAGTGATAGTTGATGATTCGTACATACGCGGCGTTTCCACCAGCAGTCTTGTTAGCAGCAGCCATAACGAAGCTTTGCCGAGACGGTGCCCAGAGAGTCAAGAGATTAGACGAGGCTTGACTGCGGCCGATGGATGAGGACAGAAAGCTGAGTGTCCAGGGCTATCGCGCGACTATATATTATCGTGCATGCTCCTTCTCGATGTTTGCAGCACGGCGCATCGGCCAATCAGAAGCTGCGCTCGAAGCACGCAGAGAGAATTTGACACGGCAGCGCGGACTCGCCGCGCTCTCACACGCGCTTTTGCAACTCGATTCGCATTTTCGTAAGCCCAGGCTGCCACAAAGGCTTGTCATTTGCTTGTAGTCGCGGCGCCATCGCCTTATCTGGAAATGCGTGGGGCAGGAGTGGTGAAGTTGAGGAGTTGAGAAGTTGCGATGAAGACCCTGGGGCAACCAATCATTGAGCCCACGTGGGACGCTAAAATAAGCCTAGAACAACTTCATCAAACCCACACCACCCGTCAGATGGCACGGTCCGATGCTTCTTCTCCGATGGGATGCTTGGAGGGCTTGTGCGGAATTGTCATGACTGTGTGGCGTGCACATCAGTCGCATCATCGAAGCTGCTTATGCTAGGCGTCAGGACTGTGGCTTGCTAGGTATCCATCTCAGAGGTGAGCAGATCACTAAATTGCTCCACCACATGTCACTCTTGTTGAGCTCCTTCGTGCGAGATGATGACACTTAGCTCTCCTGACGCTGCTCTGGTCTTACGACGAAGCTGCGAGTCCGTAAGAATTAGGGTCCGCGAAGTGTTACCGCCTGGTATCCACCGTGAACCTGTCCCTGGATTCGGTGATGGCCGCGGCACTTCCGCTGACCATGCTACCGGCGCAGTTACATCCGTTCTCCTTCTTGTGGTTGGTTCACCACTTCGAGGTATGGATTCAGAGAGCGTCAGCTTGTGCAGTACTTGCAAGGACATCGCTGCACTTCTGAACATCCGCGACATTCCAAGGTTCGATCGGGTCCATCACTGTACGAGGCCATCCATGCCACATCTATTTTCGAGTAAGATATCCCGTAAGCATTC
>TARA_R110002003_G_scaffold196_7_pt1 | contig 20131 bp, 23 predicted proteins | sample TARA_R110002003 | Tara Oceans TARA_R110002003 (sample SAMEA4396441) | marine metagenome | biome: Westerlies Biome; feature: [SRF] surface water layer (ENVO:00010504); material: water (ENVO:00002006), including particulate matter (ENVO:01000060) such as... | depth 5 m
TGGGTCGCAATGAACGGCGCCCCAAAGGAACATTTGCGCAGAGAAGAGATCGACTATAGTGTTCATTGTGGTCTTGAGTGAGACGCCGAGGCCACCTTTGTGGTCTTTTCCTTTCCACTCCTTCCGATCAGGCTTGAAAGCAGCGTGTTTCGGTGCGTCTGGTGGAAAGCTTGTGTCCAACTTGGTGTTGGTTTTGGGGATGGGGGGCAATTGGGTGCCTCCTGCTCCTGGGCTGCCTCGTCGCCAGCCGCCTTTCCATTGGTTTGTGATGCCTTCCTTGTCCCAAAGACGCACGCCTTCAATCCACTCAGCTGTCATCACGCGCTTGCTTGAAAGCTCCCGATATACCGAGGGGATGTACACTCTGCCGGCCAAGCGAGGCTCGTTGTGTACAAGGTGCCGCATCTCCTCCGCGTTGTTTGCCTCGTTCTCGAAATCGGTTTCGAGCATCAGGCGCTCCGAAATATACGGCACGAGAGTATACACAGGAATCTCAAACCACCATGTGTATGCTTTTGCGACAACTTTGAAGGCCCACAGGTCCCACCCGACCTGTTGCGCAATCTCTTTCTTCTGGATCTTGATTGCGACCTCTCTTCCGTCGGCGAGTCTGGCCCAGTGTACTTGTGCGACACTTGCGCTAGCTCTCGCAGTCTTCTCCATCACGCCCTTTCCCTCTTCTCGTGTAAAGCTGACACCAAAGACCTCCTCAACACTCTTTCCAAAGTCCTCACGAACGACCTGCTCCACTTCGTGCCACTCATTCTGCGGTGCATCGTCAAACATCTTCTGGAACTCTGGTGGCAAAATCGCACTCTGCATTGCGATTGCTTGCCCAATCTTCAAGTATAGCCCGCCATTGTGCCTAAGCAGATCGAAAATTCTCGTCGCATTGCGCGCGTGCAAATCCTCGATGCTGTTTGCCAGCGGCGGGTGCGCGCGAAAGTTGATCTTATAGTCCAAGCCGATCAGAAGACCGGTATAGAAAGTGCGTAAACTTCGTGAGATGGAGGATGCGTAGAACTGTCTATCGAAGAGGTATCCGGTACCCAGCAGCGCAGAGACAATGGCGAGGCGGCGCACCCATCGTCGGCGGGTGAACGGTGGCTTGATCTTACGAGGAGGCCTCGGTCTGGGCAATTCTGCGGGATTTGGTGGCCGAAGAGGCTCCCATGCCTGTGTTTGAAGGCGGCGGACGAGCGGTGCCTGGTAGGCTCGCGTGGGGGCAAATGTGCGTGTCAGCAGTCGTGAAGTTGCAGTATGTACTGGCGCTCGCCGAAGAGCAAACAGGCCATGTATCATAGCTGGTCCATGCAAGAGAAAAGCAGCACGAAGAGTGTGTTGTGGCGGGACATTACGAATGTGCTTTAGGTTTATCTTTCGCGCATTGTCGGACTTAAAGTCATGACGGCATTTGAGCGCGCCGCGAATTGCCCGATTGCAGCCGCATCGTGTCCGTGCACCGCTCCGACCTTCGACTCGTTCCTCCGTTCCGCTCCAACTGATAAATTTAGAATCCTTCCAGGCAGCAGCAAGCTGTTTCGCCATGCATCTGAACCGCACAGTATGGTTTCGGCACACAACATGACAATCCGCAGACTGAGAATTCTGCCCATGATCAGGACCAAGCGTCTTAGCCCAAATTGAGGTCGCGTCTCTACCTCGAATCTTAGACAAGCTTCGAGAATCATCGTCTGCATTCTGATCAACCTACATTAATGGGATTTGGGCAGCCTCCAAGAACAGCCGCTAGGACGGTGATGCGCTCCATGATCTGGGCCATATGCGACAACGATGCTGCGCCAGACTCGTCGAGAGGTAGTCCGTGATAATACGTGATTTTGTTGTCTGTCGATATTCGCAAGCTTTCGACAGAGCTTCATGACTGCTCTTCTTGGTTGGAATCATGGATCTTCTCCACAGCGTGAAGGTCCACATTCCACTCCATGGCCATAGCCTCGACCTTTCCGGTCCACTTCTTGACAAGAGGATGCTGCTCGGCTACTTCTCGAAAAGTAGCGTCCTCATCTTCTCCGTGGACATCCCATTTCCAGATCCCCTCCTCGTTGACCCATTGTTGCCCGAGCAGCTCCTCGATTGCCAGCTCCTTCTTTGCTACTTCATAGACGCCCTTTGTGTCTCGATACAGCACTTCATCATGCCCCTTCCAGGCTGCGACAAAGCCCTGGATAGCGCCGAGTATGTATCCTATGCGTAGACCGAGATTTGCACCAAGCGAATAGCCCTCATCGAAGCCCTCTTGCACATATTGACCCTTGCTATTGGCTAGACCTTCGCGATAGGCGTCCGTGTCGAGAGCGCGCTGTCGGGAGGGTAGATCGGACAGAATCTCGTGTGGCCGTCCATTAGTACTGTTCAGGCTTAGGACACCGTTCGCAGCTAATGTTGGTGAACCTGGCGCAGAGCCGTAAACATCATCGAGCGGATCTTCATGTGGTGGGGTTGGGGGTGCATGCCCAGCAGCGAGCTGCGTGGGTCCCAGAGGAGGAGAAATATCGCCCAATCCGTTCATGTTCGAGTGCAACTGCGCACTAGCTGTCAAGGCTCAGAGCGAATCGAGTCATCTCGAGAGTTTGAAGTGTGGGGTGAAGGAAAGACAAAGCCAAAGTGGAGACTAGCGCTCTCTCGGAGAACGCGGAGGTTTGAGCTCTTCTGGGATGACAGCACTCTCTGCTCTCGAACAACCACGGCATTTCAGTATTCGCGACTATCTTTGGGTGGCACCGCGTGAAGCCGAGGTCTGTGAAGTGTTCGCATCACACATCCCGTTGAAGATAACAATTTCTCGATTACACACAAGCAGATTTGACCGAAGCTGACCATCGTGCCCTTGCTGTGCCACAGTGAGTGGAATTCCACTGCGTCGGCTGACTCTTTAAACTTGACATCTGCGAAGTCGTCCGTCAAGCTGTCTCGTTGCCTGTTCTGAACGGTGATAAGGTTCACGTTCATCGAATCGCCGCACGGACGAGCTTCGGAGTCAGTAAAGCGTATATAACAGCTGCCATCAGTCCACCACGAGATCATCCAACCTTATCGCGCCTTCATCTAGCAAGGCTTCATCTATTATTCCCGTCACCTAACTTGCCATAATCAGAGCCATCATGGTCGCTCTCGACGCCGTCCGTGCCAGCAATGCATCCCTCAAGTCATTACCGTCAGGCCTCGTTGCCGTCTTCGTAGGAGGCACAAGCGGCATAGGACTCTTCACAGCACGCGAGCTCGTTCGCAATACCACCGCACCGCACATCTATCTCATCGGTCGCAATCAGACCGAAGCCACCAAGATCATTCAAGAACTCAAGAACATCAACTCCTCGTCCGAGGTCTCCTTCATCCAAAAGGATGTGTCGCTGTTGAAAAATGTCGACGAAGCTTGCAACGAGATCAAGAGCAAGGAGAAGCAAGTCAACCTGCTCTTCATGACCTGCGGCTACTTCGTCCTGACCGGCAGAAACGAGACGGCAGAAGGCCTCGACCACAAATTCGCCCTACACTACTACACCCGCATGCGCTTTGTTGACCAACTCCAGCCCCTGCTTAACGCGGCTGCGACTTCAAAAACACTCTCTCGTGTCGTCGCGGTCCTTGACCCTCAACCTGGCCTCAGACTGACACCAAACCTCTCGGACCTCGATCTCAAAACAACATTCTCGCTCAAGAATTGCGCGACGCACGCAAGTGCCATGACAAACCTCGCCTTCTCTCGCTGGGCATCCCAGAATCCGGGGACGTCATACATCCACGCTTTCCCTTCCGTCGTTGACACGGGAGCGGGAAGAGACGCGTTCGGTGCTTTCGCGCCGCTCGCCAAACCCTTGCTCTGGCTAGTCACCAAAGCGATGCAAGTGAAGCCCGTAGAGAGCGGCGAGAGGCATCTGTATGCTGCGACCAGTCCTACTTTTGCCCCAAAGGCCAACGAAAGCGTCGAAGATGCGGCGGTAGGAGGCGATGGAGTCAATGGCAGTGGTAGCTATCTGCTCAACTGGAACGGAGATATCCTGGCAGATACAGCGAAGGCTAAGAAGCTGCGTGAGGAAGGTGGGGAGGCCAAGGTTGCGGAACATACGAGGGAGGTATTCGAGAAGATTTGCGTGGAAGGTGGGAAGTACTGAGAGGGTTGCGGCGATGACATGCCTGGCCATATTTGCTGAAGATATCTGGGGCGTATGGCCTGGCAGGATAGACTGTTTCTGGTCTGGTGCTAAACTTATTTACATGCTCAATACCCGTAATGTAATTCTATTTTCAATCATCCATTGTATACTCCGTCGCTCATGAGCATGCTAACCATCGACGCTTTGAGCACCGTCGTCGAACAATCATGCCCAGGTGTCGCCAACTCACACAAACCCGCATAACCTAACAAATCCCGTCTAGTACATACACACACCTCCCACCCAGCAAATCCACCACACCATCATTCCTTCTCGTCTCGAGCCCCTTCCGCGCCCATCCCTGCACCTGTTATCCTCCGCGGCTCTCCAGCGGGATGCCTAATCAGGCAATTCTCCGGACAGCCTTCCCCGCAAACAACAATCCGCCCGCACGATGGAGCCATGTGCGCAACGGGAGAAAACAGTCGCGGTGGCTAGAATAATTGGCAATATGAAAGTGCCGTCAGATGACCCGAAGAGGCCGGGAGCTGGGTTGTTTAAATAGCCTGTTTTGTCCTGATTTCGAGCTAATCACTCCTTCTGCTTGCTTGATTGAATGCTGGCTTAGCTGTTGTGTGAGGTCACCACGCGTCTTTGTACTGCGCCAGCTCCAATTGCTCTTGTCCTGCCTTCATTTCTTCCTGATAGTACACATGATCTCCAAAATGGCGTCTACACACGGCCTCCCCGAGTTTAGCCTGGCGAACAAAGTCGTTCTTGTCTCCGGCGCAGCACGCGGTCTTGGTCTTACACAGGCCGAGGCGCTGCTGGAAGCTGGCGCGAAAGGTAGTACCTGCCACCGCCTGGTGCACTCCCGCTTCCTCTTGGCTTGCTAATGAAATGACAAGTCTACGCACTCGACCGCCTCCCCGAGCCAAGTCCAGACTTTCACACCATCGCCGCCCGCGCAAAATCCGAGCTCAATACTTCGCTCACATACCGCCAAATCGACGTGCGCGACGTGACCAACCTCAACAAGATTGTGCAAGAAATTGCCGATACGGAGGGCCGACTCGATGGCTTGATTGCGGCTGCCGGTATCCAGCAGGAAACCCCTGCGCTGGACTACACTGCCGAGGATGCGAATCGCATGTTTGAAGTGAACATGACTGGTGTGTTCATGACGGCCCAAGCGGCTGCGAAACAAATGATCAGGTTTGGACAGGGCGGAAGTATTGTGATGATTGCGAGTATGAGTGGTAGTATCGCGAATAGGGTATGCTCCGTCAAACTCTTATAACGAGCCTTCTGGGACTGACATATTTACCAGGGCTTGATATGCGCTGCATATAATGCCTCGAAAGCTGGTGTCATTCAACTCGCGCGCAACCTTGCTGCCGAGTGGGGCCAGCACAACATCCGCGTCAACACGATCTCACCGGGCTACATTGTAACGGCCATGGTAGAGGAGCTGTTCGAGAGATTTCCGGATCGCAAGACGGACTGGCCGACACAGAATATGTTGGGAAGGTTATCGAAGCCGCACGAGTATAGAGGCGCGGCGGTGTTCCTGATCAGCGACGCGAGTTCATTCATGACTGGGGCAGACCTAAAGATGGATGGTGGGCACAGCGCGTGGTAGTCATGGTAGGCTTGTTGAAGATGTAATAAACGCATTATTTTAACCAGAATGCTACCTTGTACAGCTCAATCGGTGTCGGTGTCTTGGTGCGAAATCATGAGCTCCGGATCTGGGTCTTCGTTGTCCGTGTCGAACAACTTGGGCGGTGATGGGGGAGGCCTCGGTGGTGAACGGACAATCCTGATTGCGGAACCTGTCATTTCTTCCTTCTGGTCTGGCTCCGAGTCGCTGTAATCCAATAGTGTTTTTGTTGCCTTCTCTTTCCCTTTACGATTCACTCCGAGCGCCTCATGCAAGACGTCCTTGCCCTGTACGAAGGCCTCCAGCTCGGCACCCACAGCGCATACAAGCAGATTCCAACTTCGCGAAGTAGCATATTCCAGTTTCTCTTGGAGATAGGATATCGTGTGATCCATTTGATCAAGAAGTCGCGACGGATCTGGTGCATTACTTCGACCAGCCTGTTGCATGAAGCTGTGTAAACTGCTCTCGTAGTCTGCCACCTTCTTGATGACATCGTTCCACAACACCGCACCTTCGTCCAGCGCGCTGCGATCTGTATCAAGCTCTTCGCACTTCTCAGCCAGCCTCGTGTATTCGTCCTGCCAGTATTCGCGCGCCATCTCGAGCGTGCGACGCTTCACGGGTAGCGACAGGAATGGCGTCGAGGACAGTGGTACGTGGTTCATGTTTGGTGGTCGCGCTAGGAAGCCCGAGACTTCTCTGTCTAGTAACGAGAGTGATGTCTTATATGATGACAGTCTCGCTTCGACCGAGTTCTGGGAATCTGCAAGATCCTCTAGAACTCGTCGGTGCCGCCTCTTGAGGGCCCACAGCTCCTGCTCCTTCTGTCTTATCTCTTGCTCCAGATTAGAGGCTTCTGTTTGTAACGTCTGTGTCTTCACGCCGGCATCTTCGCTCTCAATGTCCTTGATCTTCTTCTCGAGTCGCGAGCGCTTTTGAGTCCATGCTTCTGTTTTCTCCACCGTGATCTGCAGCTCCCTCAAGTCCTCGTCGAGCAGGTCCAACTCCTCAGCTCTGACGCTTGCCAGCTGCCGAACGCGCCTGGAGATGCCGAGTCTCGCTGCATTCAAGCCAACTTTCTTTCTAGGCTTGCGCACATTGTTCCCATTCTCCGCGCTCCGATCGCTGGACCGAACACTGCTGACAGTCGGTGTGGTGCTACCGTTCGACACCAGGTCATCAGGTATAGCGTCCTTGGCTGACAGACCACTCATCAAGCCATCTGCCTGCGAGTCCAGGAGCTCTTGTAGCTGCTGTTCGAGATGTCGCGCGCGGCGTTGCAGGGCAAGCAGATCGTCTGGCACTCGAGGCGGCGGCGATAAGCTCGTTCTCGGTGCACTCCATAGTACGGACGAAGTCACAGGGGGTGGTATGCGCGGAGAAGGCGGAGAGTTGTACAGCGGGAGCTCATGATCGTGTGCGTGTGGGTCCTCAAAGGACCTGCGAAACTTGGGCGGAGGCGATAGTGAGCCGAGGACCGAGTTAAATATTGACATGTTCACTCGATCGTAAACGCGGAGAGCAAATTAGTCGTGAAGTCCAGTGAGCTTCGCGGTGTTGTCGTGGATGTCTGCTCGATCGTTCTAGGTAGCTGTATAACTTGGAGCATGTGAACAAATCACAGGGCAGGCGCGGAAACAACCCGTGAGTTCAAGGTCCAAGCTGCACCTACCTCAACGAGTAACGGTACGTCCACAACCTCAGCTTGCGAGTATCTGCATTTAGCTTGATAGATCGCCATGTCCTTCAGCAAGCGCCTTGCTATGGTACTAACTACTGTGATTCATTTCCGTCATTCCATTCTTGCTACAGAACGCAGCATCATCTAGTGGCACGTGAATGCGCTGATCGGGCGTCAAAAGGCTAACACCAATCCAAGCGCATTGAAGACACGTGTCCATCGCGGAATCCATGTGATCATATTAAATAGAAGTCCGATACTCCAAATAGAACAAAAACGTGCAACAAGCATTACCATCAGGGTCGAATGGATGCTTGGCGGGTATCAGACGATTCAGACGCGTTGCGTGAACGAAAATGTTTAGATCCTGCTACTATCGATTTATAAAATACTGAGACGGGCGTTATGGGTCACAGATCGTTTACGTGTTCCACTTTTGGTGCTGAGCATCCGTCGAGATGCTTGGAAAGACACCCGCCACGCTAAGGCTGCAATCGGCTAGCGCAACTCGCGGGACGCACCTGCAATTCTCTAAGCGAGAGCCCACCAAATATCGCTTTTCTCGAAGTCGACGTCGCGAAACCAGCTAACTTAGGTACACCACACAGTACGTCTACGCACTCGATTGCTCGTCGGATACCTCCTAACCAATTAGTACAGAAGCCGTCCTACCAAACCACATACAACATGGCTGATGCAGGCGCACCTCGCGGCGGCGGTGGATTCGGATCTCGCGGTGATCGTGGAGGTGATCGTGGCCGAGGCCGCGGTCGTGGACGCGGTCGCCGTGGCGGCAAGAGCGAGGTACACACAAGCAGAGTCTGAAGAAAATTGGCAGAATTGACAAGTGGCACAGGAGAAGGAGTGGCAGCCAGTCACCAAGCTCGGTCGTCTCGTAAAGGCCGGCAAGATCAAGAGCATGGAGGAGATGTATGTTGACACTTGAACGGGCGACAGAAGGCTACGAACTGACAAGGGCAGCTACCTCCACTCTCTGCCCATCAAGGAGTACCAGATTGTCGACTTCTTCCTCCCCAAGCTCAAGGACGAGGTCATGAAGATCAAGCCCGTCCAGAAGCAGACCCGTGCCGGTCAGCGTACCCGCTTCAAGGCCATCGTCGTCATCGGTGACTCTGAGGGCCACATCGGTCTCGGTATCAAGACCTCCAAGGAAGTCGCGACCGCCATCCGCGCCGCCATCATCATCGCCAAGCTCAGCGTCGTCCCCATCCGAAGAGGTTACTGGGGTACCAACCTTGGTGAGCCTCACTCTCTGCCCACCAAGGAGAGCGGCAAGTGCGGTTCCGTCACAGTCCGTCTCATCCCTGCGCCCCGTGGTACTGGCTTGGTCGCATCGCCTGCTGTCAAGCGTCTGTTGCAACTTGCTGGTGTCCAGGACATCTACACTGCCTCGTCCGGTTCGACCAAGACCCTCGAGAACACCCTCAAGGCTACCTTCGTTGCCGTCGCCAACTCATACGGCTTCCTCACACCCAACCTATGGAAAGAAACCAAATTAATCCGAAGCCCGCTCGAGGAGTACAGCGACGTTCTCCGTGAGGGCAAGAGGTACTAGAGGGTTTCTGGCGATATGGGTCTCTTTCAGCATTCCAGGGTTAAGGCGTGAGGTAATGCATTCGGGACCTCAGCTATGTATCTGACGATTACGCTGGGTCATCCGGCATGAAAATGAACAACTTCATCATACAACCATACCATTAAGCTCTCTGTCTGTGTTCTCCCATTTGCGTGAAACTTTTGAAACAACAAAATGGGTGCGAAGACAACCAGGCTGTTTCGTCGGCATATATCTGTCTCAATCTTCAAATCCCTCGCTGCGTAATTCAGTCTCCCTTCTCTCAACCAGCGAACCCCACTTCATCATAGTATCCATCCTTAGACATTTCGCTGCTTGCAACATCTCCATCCCCCAATATTACCACTCTCCAAGCACGAACATTCTTGTACAGAAGCGACAGCGGCCAGCGAAACAGCTAGCATGCCATACTGCGCTATGATCTCCCTTCCCAGCTCCAACGCCATGACGAAAAGCACCAAATCAGCAACATCGTACTCGGCCATACGGACGATAACTCGACGCGCAGTGGCAGACCACGTGCCGGCGCACAAAGCATTCCCTATCGCAGCGAGATTTGAGAAAGCGGAGGCCGAGATGTGGGACTTCGATGGCTTGCATGGGATGCTTAGAAGATTTGATGTGGCTTGTTGTTGCTGACGACGGAGAACACGTGTGATGCTCGAATGAGGAGTCTTGTATACCTGGGCTAGTGCGACGCTGGCGTTGTTGCGAGACTGTAGCCTGGAGGTATACAGCATCTCGGACCTCTGATGGGGGAGTCTGGGACGTAGTGAGCATGCCTTGGAGAGCATTCATTGGGGTGGTCTGGTGGGATTTCAAATTACAAGTTCTGATTCAGCTCGAAGCGAGTAGTGTACTCTGCTACAAAAGGTATCTGACAGCGCGCTCACAAGCGCCCTGTGTGACAAAAAGCAGCCTAAGCCCATGGGTATCCCTCCTACCCGACCTGCGAAGGGGGATCTGGCGTGGGCCAGTGTATAAGGATCTAGCGAACGGCAATGCTCTGGGTCCATTTGCTGACGAGAACAAGGAGCGTTGCCAATGGCTGGATATCCGCAGCGCTGGAACGCCGTGGAGATCTCCAGCCTTCAATATGACAACACCTTTGCCCGGCAAACGCGACTAGAGCGAAAAAGAAGGATGAAGAAGTTGAAGCAAAGGCAACTTGGCGATTACAAAACGTACAAGAAGAAGAAATTAGTGGAGTGGTATCCAGTCTGCGCCTGGTTAGGACCCTTTATGCTCGTGTAACGCCGAGCAACGTGGTGTAGCCGCCGCTTAGCCAAGCAACGCCGGTACAAGGCCAACAGCGAGAATATTGAGAGACATAAGAAAGAAGAAACAAGTTTGGTGGTGCTCATCCGGATATCTGTATACGTTAGGCATGACGGAGACGGTCATTCAGCACCGCTTACTCGTCTCCTGCGGCCTCGGCTTCCGCCTTCTGGACGTTGCGCGAGGACGTCGCGTAATTGTGGGCTGGGCGTGAAGTCAGTACATATCATATAGCAATTCGAGTCGGCACACTCACTCATCCTTGTCTTTGTCAACATGATGTACCCGGACATGTCTGTAATACGAGGTCAGCTTCTTCTAGTCAGACTATTCCAATGTTGCTCACCTTTGGAGGTTATCTGGTCTTGGATACTTGTGTTCTCGATCGGGACAGAAGGGGCAGACATAGCCAGGCGATTGATGGACAAGACCGTGGCGTATCATCTCGTTTTTTCGCTTGAAGCCCTTTCCACCTTCCGATCGAGGGCAACCAGCTACTGGGCAATAATGCGGTCGATTTTGCGAGTGCACGTTTGTGTGTGAGCTGTTGTAATTGTTAGGAAGCTGTCCACGCCGGATCAAACTTCAAAGTTTTGTACTCACTTCAAAAGGTACTGCGTCTGGAAAGGAGCTGCGTTGCAACCCGGATAGTCGCATCTAAAAGTACCACCAAGCGATCCGATCTGCTGGATACCAGACCCGTTCGGCGGAGGCAGTATGATCGCGGAAGCCGACGCCAGAGCACCATCAAGACTGTGAAGTCTTGGCCTGTTCTCAATTGGTGTATGTTGCGTTCCAGGACTTGGACCATCGGAGCTCTGGTATCCTTCACTCGGGGAACCCGATTGCAAGGAGGGCGCATAGCGGCCATTTTCGGATGCTTGTGAAGGTCTCCTATTATCGGCTCCGAACACTTGGCCGGATCCTGATCGCAAGAAAATGTCGCCTCTTTGCATGTCGCTGTTGGCGCTCATCGGTGATGAAGCACTAAGTGCGCTCAGTGGAGGGAAAGGGGAAGCCGGGGTGTGCGAGCTTATAGACATTTGCCGCACTCTCGATGTTGGTGAAGCGGTTAGAGATGATATTGACTGTCGGTGCACTAAACCACTGTTCGTCCGGACTTCTTCGCTGATTGATGCTGATCGTGCGAGATCTCCGACCATGTTAGAGATGGATGGTAACCGCTGTTGCGTGTTTGGCGAAGTTGCATCGTTCATGGGCGACTGTGGCTGCAACGCAGGGAGGCGGTCGGACTGCGGTATTTGAAGTTGCTGGAGTTGGGTCGAACTGGCGTCATGAGGTCCAATGGCTGTGGAATCTCTGCCTTGGTTCGATTGATTGGATGTTGATGGTATGGTGAACGCAACGCTCGGCTTGGCTGGAGTAGAGTCATTTGCATTGTGACGCATGCCATTCGATAGTGGGCCTCCTTGAACCCCAGAGGGACGTCTCTCCAATGCGAAAGAACTTCTCCGTATATCCGCCTCTAAGACTGAATCTCTATGGGTGGACGTTGCTGTCGGTTGGTCCGACGCATCGAGGGCATCCTTGGAGGGTTGCTGCAGATTGAAAGGCTGAGTCCCTGACCGAACTGCTTGCGTTGCATTTGGTGCTGAAGGAGCACTATTATCATTCACATGCTGTTCTTCCATTTCGTCCTCGTCTTCTTGACCCGAGTCACAAGAGTCCGAATTGAGTGCTTGTTGGCTTACTTGTTGGGCGATCTCGGGTTGGTTTGGTGCCATCTCCCGAATGAGTACGAAGTCGCCTTGCGTTGGTCGATGCTTACGGCGATTAGCCTTCTTCAGTCTTCTCGACGAGTGAGGACTAACTGGCGGGTGAAACACTTTATTAGTCACTACTGGAGGCGGCGACGGCGAGGGAGCAGCTGTAGGGTAGACCTGTTCCAGGCCGGGACTTTTGGGGTAGATGTCGTCTTCGGAGAAGAAGGCCTGCTCGTTCATGAGGTTCTAATGCGACCTCTGTCAGTAGGAGGCTTGGAGTGTAGATGGCCGCAAGGATTATTGATCCCAACAAGCCTTCCACGAAAGCCGCACGCAGCCTAGACTCGTGGTGGGATGAGCAAGTGTCACAAAGCGGGCAGATGATGACCGTCTGAAGCAGGGTTAGCATGCCATTCGTATGCATTGTTTCGTGATGGCTGTCCAAAGACACGGAGGAGAGCAAGTGGCGAGACAGGCGTGCTGGGGAAGGAACGACACGAAGAGACCGCGACTGCCGACGGATGCCATACCAAGGCTGCAGCTCGTGACGGGCTCAGACCACACACAGAGAGAAGCGAGGATGCGCAAGGAAAGAAAGACAGCAATATGATTCCATCCAGCACGTAACAAATTGAGGCGACGGACAGCACCGCTGAAACCTGGAGAACAGTGCTTGGAAGTGCCGTGCGGCTCTGCGCGGTGGAAAACATACCCGAGGGGTGCCAGTGCGACGACTATCTTTCAGCCTCAAGGCGGTGTCGAAGGGTGCCGATCGCAAGCATAGAGTCAACCAAGGCGCGTGCAGAAAGCTGGGCCGGTCACGATGCGCATGGGTGAGGGGAGTCTCAGCGAGCCTTGCCAGGCCTCACAGCTGTCAAAGGGCGCGCAAGACTGGAGGCAGCTGCTGGCGCTGGGCTGGGGAGGCTGATGGATGCGGGGGCAGTGGACGGTGGAAATGGGCGGATCTCGGAGGCAGTGCTGCGCTTTAGCGGACGAGGGCACACGGAGGGCGGCGTGGGCGAGCCATCAGCACCGCACGCAGGTAGCAGAGACCAGCAGCAGCTCGCGACGCCCTCCAGATGCCTTCACGAGCCTACGGCCAATCCTCCTCGTGGCGCGGCTCCAACTGAGCCTCTCCCATCAAGCAGGGCACGCCTGGCCCGTGCCCCATTCTCCGCTTCGACCCTGTCTAGCCGCTTTTGCTCCCCGCATGTCCATCCCATGGGGTCGGCGGAGGCCCGTCCGCCGCATCTTCAGATGGCTCGAGGGCCGTCGCGGGCTATCTTGGGATCATCGCAGGTACTTTCTGGCCCAGCGCCCGGCACGCGCACTTCATCCGCTGCTGCTCACCTCCTTGGTGCATGTCAGCCTGCTCCTCCAGGGACGCACACTGCGGCGTGGTCCGCCGTTGGGCTGGGCGTCACAAGCGACTGCGCACGCCTCCGCCAGCTAGCGACGTGCAAATATATTACTCGGCCAGTCTGCGCGCGACGGGCTATACCAATTGTCCTGTCCTATGTACGCTTCGGGCTGTTGTTGACTATACTCGCATGCGCAGACGCATGCAATGCCTATTTCCCCTCTCGTCGCTAGTCGTCTGCTGCTATTTCTGCCGTCGCCTGCACCCGCTGCCGGGTCTATCGTACAGTCTTGCGCTGTCTATGCTGCTCAGAAACGCTGCAAATGCTGCACCCCGCCTCTAATGATGCGTCGAAGCCGTTTGCAAACCCCAATGTTATGCCCGCCAATCCCCCCACCGTTGCCGCTGCCCAGGCGAATCAGACGTGCTGTCGAGAAACCAACGCCCAAAAAGCAAGAAACAGGCTGATAGAGCAACGATTGCGCCGAAAACGGTATTTACCAACCAATCCCAATTTATCAGCCGCATCGTGCGTCGGCTAGACACGTGGACTGCGACATCACGCCTTCGGCTTTGCACCAAATCCTGGGATGCCTGTCCACTTGTGGTCGGCTGGCAGTCTTGGGCGCCCAAAGTTCTCGTCCAGATCGAGGATGACCTTGAGAGCATTTCGGCTGCGGAGGTAAGGCAACGGTGCCGTGGCCTCTTCGAGTCCGACCGACGGCTCAAGACTCGTGTCTGAACCATGGCCAGGGAGTGGCAGCGCTGCCAAGCTGTCAGTACAAATGGTCGTAAAAAAGGGGGCAGAGACGATTTGACGAACCTCGCTGAAGCACTTCGTAACCAGCTAGTGTGAAACCGAATTGGGGCGATGAGCGCATGATACGAGCTGGTCCGCCCTTGAAGAAAGCCTTGAACCCCTCTTCTCGCCAGATAGTCTGCGCGCAATGTCGAAGGCCGTTGTACGCGATTTCACCCTTCCGTGCCTCGACCTGCAACCGAGTCTTGATGACGTCGCACGGTGTGGTGAGATACGCAGCAGGCATGCCGGCAATAGCACCAGCTGTCAGCATCTGCAGGACACCCAATGACTTCTGCGGGCTCTCGCCAAAGAAGTCTTTCTTCAAGTGGCTGTAGGTGGGGAAGTAGATGGCGGAGAAGGGGACTAGAGACATTGTGAGCGGCTGAACAACCTCCGAGCGTGGTAAACTCACCATCGCGAAGCAGGCAGGCGGTCGCTCCCTTGTAAAGACCAACAAGACCCAGGTTGCGTACGATCCACATTGCAGATCGCTTGGGAACGCCCTCGACGTTCTTTGCAAGTTCACCCTGAATCTGAAGTCGAATCTTGACGATCTCAAGAGGATTCGTGAACACTACTTGACAAGCACCTGCCGTACCACCAGCGAGGAGCTCGAAGGGCAACTTAATGGACCCAGTCGACTTGTCTGTCAACTTGCCACGCACCAGATCATTCACTGTCAACTTGATCGCCTTCTCTGGAGCCACTCCGACAAGCTGAGGCAGAACACCAGAATAGAGACCTTTAAAACCCTCGTTCTTGATGACCTTCTTGGCGCAGTCAAGCGAGTTCTTGTACAGCACCTGTCCAACGCCCGAGCTGCGCTGATTCTGCATTCGTGTCTTCACAAGATCGATCGGGTACACCATGAAGGCACCGAACGCACCTGCCAGGGACCCAAGCGCAAAGTGGTGCACAGATTCTAGAACGTCAGACCATATCGACTTTGTTTGAGCAAACACCTTTTGTCCCACATCAGCTATGGCACCTCCAGCGAGCGAACCGGCTGTGTGCCACGAGGGGTCGAGGACACGCGCAAAGTCTCGCAGACTCAACCTGCCAGAGGCCTCGTCGAGCCCGGCGAAGTGGAACAGGATGTCTGCCTCCATGGGTGTGTACAAATTGAACCGACTTATCCGTGCGGCCTCGTTGAGGAAATCTGTGCGGGTGATTTTGCCATCAGAGCTCTTCTGTGTGGCGTTTCGTACAATGAGCTCGACCATGTCCATCTGCTGGATCATGTTCTGGAATGCGCGCACATTGGCGTACGAAATCTTGCTGCCCGCAGAAATGTTGCAGAGCGTGGGAAGGTTCTCGAGGAGGTAGTCGGAGAGCTTGTGACTCGCAGTCTCGCGGATGATGCGCTGGAAATCCTCTGGCTCAACAAAGCCGTCCTTATCGCCGTCAAAATGCATGAAGCCCTGGCGGACGCGCTCGCCCTGCAACCCACGCAGCATCTGCGCGAATTGTGGGTAGGTCATGGCGTGCCTGTGCTTCTTGGATCCCACGTACAGAGACGCCCACTCGCCTTCCCAGTTGAAGGGCAAGCTGTCTTCTGTCTTGTGTGCCTTCCATGTCTCGTAGAATTCCTCGAAATTGATGTAGCCGGTCCGGTTCTTATCGAAGAAGCGGAAGACGACCTCGTACTCGGCGTCGGGTTTCGCTAGGAGGTTCTGGAAAACGGACCAGTCGTGGATGCTGACTTTGCCCTTCCTGTCGCGGTCGGCCACGGCAAACAGGATGCCGTACTGGTAGCGCTTGATTTTGTGCTGCGAAGAGCGCACGGTAAGCCTCAAGTCGGTGCATTGCAGGCGACATGCTTACATAGTCCTCGCTCTCTGGCGCGACGGCATCGATGAACTGGTCTTCGTTCAAGAAATAGTCGCCCGTCTCCTCATCCTTCTGTGCGTGCTTCATGAAGGCCGCGCGTGTCAATTGTGACAATTGGGGCTCGTCTGTGGTCCCCAGCAGCACCTCGCCTACTTGCTCCTTGACTGTCGCCATGGTGAGATGTCTGTGGGCTGCTCGGGGTTCTAAGGGGTCAATTGGCCGCGAGACCAGTCGCCGAGTCGATTCTAGGGATGGGGAGGAGTCACGAAGGGATGTGGTAGTAAGTCGGCCAACACGCCGCCTAGGATGGAGCTCGGGCGTGTTGCGAGCTTCGGACGTACAGTAACAGCTAGACAAAAAATATCTTAGTGGCGGGGATTCGGAGGACGCGTGGGGAAGGCACGGGGCAGTGAGGCAGGCCGGCAGATGTCAATTCATAAAGTCAGCGCGTCCCCAGCAGTTTTGTCTCATCAAACGTGGAGACGCCCACAGGTGACCGCGGCAATTTTCACACAATCATTACTTCTTCCTCGGCGGCCATGGTGCCATGGTGTCACCTAGCGGCCCTCACCGCCTAATCGACCGCAACCCTGGCCAGAAGACCATAGTGGAGAATAGATAAACGAGCCTCTCATGCACGTCGCGAGCCGCCATCCGGGGTCGATTGATTGCTGCTTGGGCTCGGCATTGCTCTCCATGCCGCTGTTCGTGAGGCTCTGTGACATGCGTTCCCGGACCAAGGAAGGTTTAAGCTGTCAAGCCTTAGCGCGGCCGCTCGCCCAGGAACGCATCTCCTGTTCCCATGGTCCAGCACTGCGACACCTGTCAGACTGTTATCCCCCACCTCGCGAATGCTCGCCTCGAGGTATCGGGCGTACTCGGAGGCAGTGCCTAGCGTTGACTGTTGGAGAAGCGGGAAGAATTTCCATATATAGCAATAATGTGCAAGCGCTACTCGGATCAGTTCCGAGAGCTGTTGTGTTGCAACTCGCTGAACTTGCGAAGAGGCAGTAATGTACAGATGGTATATAGGCATGTAGATCGCTAGACGACAAGTCTCCCTGGCTCGACCTCCAAGACACTCTTGACACGCTCTAAGAAAACACGTCCTCGCTTCTCATCACCCTTGGGCACGTGAACACTGAATACGTTTAGTGGTCCAACAACGCCCTCCGCTGCACCGACGGTTGGCGCCTTGCTAGCGCGAGCTGTCGACTTCCTTGCGGTTAGGATGTCTAGGACGTCTGGCTTCCTGAACACCGGAGCGCGTGTACTTGAGATAGTAGCAGGCGGCAACGCAGTCACCGATGGAACAAAATGGCCTCGTGAGTACTTCTTAGCGACCTTGTCAAGCCCGAGAACGGCATTAAACAACTCGTCTGCAGAAGGCTTGGCTGTCCTTGATTTTGGCAGGTCCTCGTTGGCGAGTTCAGTGGCGCGAGCAATAAATGTCGATAGAGGAAGGAACACGCCAATCGATTCTTGGACGCGCTTCTGGCAATCCATGACAGCCTTGAAGGAGATTGGAATGGCGATTTCGACGTCGAGCTCCGCGACTGGCAAGGTCTCTTTTGCGGCGGCGGATTTCGTTGCAGGGGCATCCTTCTTTGGCATCACTTTGATATTTGACAGGTCCAGGTGAGCGAGCTTCTCGAAGCGTTGTGCTGATTCCGCAGGGTATGAGTTCTGAATCTTGCCGACGTATGCCAGGACATCACCCTTCAACAGTCTGCCATTGGGTCCAGTAGCCGGGATTTTGTCTGCTTCCTCCTTTGCTAGGCCATTGACCTTGAACAGATGCTGAACAGAAGGGTACAAGGGGTATGTCTGTTTGTGAGCCTTGCTGGCAGAAGACGTCTGTGGTGTGTCGGACTGCGGGGCTGGCTTAGACGTTCGCTCTTCCTTGGGCACCGGCTGTGGCTCTTCCTTTGACTCTTGCTTGGGTTGTTCTTTGGGAGCCTCGGCCGTCTTCGGTGCAGGGTTGTCCTCTGCCGGAAGCTCGAGGGAGCTTACGTCGTCCCCAGGTTCTGCTGTGACTGCTATCCTGGTACCAACTTGGACTGCTTTCGATCCATCACCTTGCTGTCGAGTGTGTGAGCACTTTTCACCAACTCTGTGTGCCCTCCACGTACTATTATCTTCGCAAGAATGCCGTCATCCTGCGCCTCGACGTCCATCTGTGCCTTGTCTGTCTCGATCTCGAGGAGCACATCTCCGGCAGCGAAGGAATCGCCTGTTCGGGTCAGCCCTGGCTCTGCCTAACTCGCTCCCCCTCCCATATTATGTGTGTCGCCCATCATCAGCCCGTAGCGCGACCGTGGTTTGGGTTCGTCGTACCTTCCTTGATCTTCCAAGTCGCGATGTTGCCCTCGGTCATCGTCGGAGAAAGCGCAGGCATGTTGAAGTTCTGCGCCGCGAGCGAGGCCTGGCCAGCATGAAATGCTACACTTTTGTTAACTGCGTTCAACTGAACTACGGTTGCTTGCTCACCTCGCCGCGCCCCATGGTTGCGGATTTGCTGCGTCGCAGCGCGCGCCGACACCTTACATACCGCGGCGATTGAAGCCATAGAGACCAATTGGCGGAGAGGAGCGGTCGCGCTGTCTGTGCTATGTGAGAAGTGACAGATTGGAGGATGTTGAAATGTTGAGCAACAAGCTAAGCTTCGGCGCAGACCCTGAGCTCGGACCTGTATCTCGACATTTTCCCCATCGGACCATTGCATGGTCGCGAAACGTCAACTACAGGCAGCAGCAGCCTTTTACACGTATGTATCTCCCGGAATTGCATGGTCCCAATACCTGAGTTAATTGAACATCAGCATGTCTCCGGTCTCGCGGGGCTTCGCTGGGTTCTTGCACCAACATACCCTCCGCTTGCCCTCGTCATTGCGCGCCGCACTCTTCGGAAGTCGCGAACAATTCCTCCACCAGAACGCCATTCGAACTCCACGATCCTTCACATCCTCCGCTCTGCGCAGATATCAATATCAGTACAAGAGCAATGTTCCACCGAAACCAAGCGTCTTCGTAAACAATGATCCCGTCCTTCGTCAAGTAGTCCAGTACCGCCAGCCTGTCCTGCTTTACCAAGCGCCAAAGAGCAAGTGGTACTACCTGAAAGTGTATGGCACTGCAGCATTATGGATAGGCGCTGGCGCCTACTCTATTAAATTTCAAGATGATGTCAAGGACCTGAAAGACCTTGCTTTCTTCGTACGCCCTACCTACGTCGTGGTTGGATTCGGTCTCATCATCATCGGCTGCTATACGTGTACGGCACCTACTAACCGGATTCGCGCCCTCGAAGTCATCCCGAGTATACAAGGCGGGCCGATCCAGCTGCGCATGACAGTTCGATCTGCACCGTGGGCAAGAGAGAAGGTCATACACTCGAACCTTGGAGGCGCGACCATAAGCGAGAAGACGTATCCCATGGTGGAAGAGCTGCTGGAAGCGGAGAGATTCAGGCGGCAGAGGGTATTTGAGGATCTTGGACATATGGCAATACTTCCAAGGATATGGGAAGGCTCGGCAAGATGGGTGCATCAGAAGTGGACCAACTTCTTCTTGAAGTTCAAGTTCGCGGTACTACGCTTTGGTATCGCGAAGGTGGAAGTACAAGGCGAGAAATGGAAGATTGACTGCACCGGGTGGTTACTAGAGAACGGCAAAGGTAGGAGTCATCATCTTCAGAAATCCGGGGTGCTAATGCGTCTACAGCCGTTGACCGGTTGCTTCCAGAAGAGTAGGTGTCTCAACATTGCTCAGAGGACAAGCACGTCCACCAGTTTGGATAGGCATGCCGTATGTGACTACCGCACGATTACAGCTCCGATGAGCCACGGATTCAGGCCCTCACGCACAAATAAGATTTCGTGAAACACCCTTTATAAAGCACTGAAGATCCTTGGGCACTTCACTGAGTATGTAATTAAGCCTTTAACAGGATTTGACTCATTTTGCGCTGCTGTTACACGAGACACCGAATGTTGAGGGACGCTGTGTCCCAGCGGATCTGGAAAGGAGCAGCACGCTGCACCAAAGACATATAAATATGTCATGTATATCAAAAT
>TARA_R110002003_G_scaffold119_4_pt1 | contig 20037 bp, 27 predicted proteins | sample TARA_R110002003 | Tara Oceans TARA_R110002003 (sample SAMEA4396441) | marine metagenome | biome: Westerlies Biome; feature: [SRF] surface water layer (ENVO:00010504); material: water (ENVO:00002006), including particulate matter (ENVO:01000060) such as... | depth 5 m
TGTCTCCTCGCTTCCCATGACCTCAATGGCTGACTGGCATGAGCAATGCGCCTCCACAATCAGAAATCCGATCGAATCAGGACATACCTGATGTCTCTGGAGGCCAATCTGTTCTGGAGTCAGACATGCTCAAGGTGCAAAAGACGCGGGGTGGGCACATACACGAGTGGAGACTCAAGAACCTCGAGCGATTGTCCAAGTCAACATCTTTGATGATCTCGGAGATGGTGTAGCTACTGGAATTTGATGCGATAATGCTGTCCAGCGAGGCAGCATCATTGAGATCTTTGATGACCTTTCGTTTGAGTTGGAGAGACTCAGGGACGCACTGTTTCGTTCGGCACTGAGCTGCCAGATAAGACTTGCGAAACACATACCTCAAGAACCAACCACGAGGGCGATACTGCTTCTTTGAGACGGATAGATGTAAAAGTGCTGACTTTGCCCCATCCTTGAGGGCCGGGTGAGCTAGACTCTCGTAGGCCTCGGATATATTCCTGCGCTTTCTCCAATTGCTGCTCGTTCTGATCAATCAGGTTAACAGGACCGCCAAGTTGGGACCACTGGGTCGGAAGTGCTGCGTTAGCTCATGCACACATGAGTGAGTCAAGGTGTATGCGGCATTACCATGTAGGCAAGGCGAGCGCCTTGTGTTCCGGCTCCCACCAATGCGACTGGTTCACCTTCTAACGTAGCCATTTCCGCGGTACGGCTAAAGAGGATTCAGATATTGGTTTGCTTACTGGTTGCCTGGAGCAGTGAGAAGTGCGGAGTCTGAGCTGGCACGCTGGGTCACTTCGGTGTGCGTGACGAGCTTCTGGACGTATCGATTGGCTCACGATAACCGAAAACCGATGACGCAGGCACGTCAGTCAGCCTTATCCAGGGCAATATCCGTGGGACTTGCAGCGTTGTAACGCAATTCTATTCTTTATAGCTCATGTGATGCAAAGCGCCCTGTATCATGTGGAAGAGACGAGTTGCTACCAGCTGCGCCACGTCAGAATGCAACTGTCCGGGTCGCTTCCTGATATGAGCATGCAAGCACTGCCAGATGGTGCAAAGAGAATGAAGATGATGCAGTATGTTCTGCAGGCAGCAGCAGGGGTCAGATCTGATAGCGCTCAGCCAGTAAGAAGCGCGCGAATTACGAAGCAACTGGCGGGGGAGGGGCACGGTGGCACGCTCGGCGAGGGCTGCTGGAGAGCACAAGCACCGCTTCAGTAATCGCGACCGACCTAATCGCCGCATTTCGTCGGAACGATGCGCTGCCGCCGTCTGTCCCACACACCTCACCTGCTGCATGCCTCTGGTGCGATTTAGCCTTCGCGGACCCTGCACTTCCGCCCGAACTGCCTTCGCAACTGCGCCTGCCCAGCGACTACGACCACCACCTGCCGCCGGCCCACGATCGGCACCACCTCGAGCGCACCTGCGCAAGTTGCACGCATCGTCATCGCTCCTCAGCATGCTGCGGGCACGCCTTCCTCTTCGGGTGACGGGCTCACGCTCACAAACAGGCTGCGGGAGAGTCGCAGCCCGTATGTCCGCGGCCACATGAACAACCCCGTCGCGTGGCAGATATGGGGCCCCGAGGCTCTCGAGCTGGCCAAGACGTCGAACCGGCTCATCTTCATCAGCATCGGGTACGCAGCATGTCACTGGTGCCACGTCATGGAGCGCGAGTCCTTTGAGAACCAGGAAGTCGCAGACATTCTCAACGAGAGCTTCATCCCCATCAAGATCGATCGCGAGGAGCGCCCGGACGTGGACCGCATATACATGAACTACGTGCAGGCAACCACCGGCGGCGGAGGCTGGCCGCTGAATGTCTTCATCACGCCCGACCTCGAGCCCATATTCGGAGGCACGTACTGGCCTGGCCCGGGGTCGACCATGGCCATGGAGGGGCATACGGGATTCGTGGCTATTCTGGACAAGATTCGCCACGTGTGGCAGAACCAGCGACAGCGGTGTCTGGACTCGGCAAAGGAGATCACCGCTCAGCTGCGCGACTTTGCCCAAGACGGCAACATCAGCAGAAAGGACGGTGCAGAGCGCGATCCCCTCGACCTCGAGCTGCTGGACGAGGCCTATGAGCACTTCAAGCTCCGATACGACTCGGTGCATGCAGGATTCGGCGGCGCCCCCAAGTTCCCAACACCCTCGAATCTTCACTTTCTGCTGAAGCTGGCTTGCTATCCAAAGGAAGTTGCCGACGTCATAGGCGCCGAAGATGTCGCGACGGCACAAGACATGGTCCTGGCCACGTTGGACAAGATGAACAAGGGCGGCATACATGACCAGATCGGCAACGGTTTCGCGCGCTACTCTGTGACCAAGGACTGGAGCCTGCCGCACTTTGAGAAGATGCTGTATGACCAGGCACAGCTACTGCCCGTCTATCTGGACGCATACCTCGCAACAAAGCGGGCTGACCTACTTGATGCCGTCCATGATATTGCCACATACCTGACCTCACCTCCCATGCATGCCGAGGCCGGAGGCTTCTTCTCGTCTGAGGATGCTGATTCCCTCTACAGGCCGAGCGACAAGGAGAAGCGAGAAGGCGCCTTCTACGTATGGACACTCAAAGAGTTCCAAGAAATATTGGGTGATCGTGATGCCGAGATCCTCGCACGCTACTACAACGTCAGAGACGAAGGCAATGTCGCACCAGAACATGATGCGCACGACGAGCTTATCAACCAGAACGTATTGGCCATCAACAAGAACACGGCCACTGACCTCGCGAAACAGTTTGCAATCTCAGAAACAGAGATTCGACAAATACTACAAAGCGGACGACAAAAGCTGCTTAGTCACAGGGAGAAGGAGCGCCCGCGCCCAGCGTTGGATGACAAGATCGTCGTGTCTTGGAATGGTCTAGCCATTGGTGCATTAGCACGCACGGCGGCCGTGCTGTCATCGCAGGATTCCACAGCTGCGTCAAAATACCTAGCTGCCGCCGAAAAGGCAGCCAGGTTCGTTCAAAAAGAACTGTACAATTCCTCCTCAAAAACACTAACGCGCGTCTATCGCGAAGGGCCTGGTGATGCGCCCGGCTTCGCAGACGATTACGCTTACCTGATCTCCGGCCTCATCGATCTCTACGAAGCAACTTTCGACACGTCATACCTTCAGTGGGCGGATGAACTGCAACAGTCCCAAGTCAAGCTCTTCTGGGACAAACAGCACCTTGGCTTCTATTCCACCCCGGAGAACCAGACTGATCTCATCCTGCGACTCAAGGACGGCATGGACAATGCTGAACCAGGTACTAATGGTGTATCGGCAAGGAATTTAGATCGACTGGGTGCGCTGCTGGAAGATGAGAAGTACACGATGATGGCAAGAGAAACGGCGAGTGCATTCGAGGCCGAGCTCATGCAGCATCCATTCCTCTTCCCTAGTATGATGGATGCTGTTGTTGCTGGCAAAATGGGCATGCGACATGCTGTCATCACCGGCACTGGCGAACGCGTCGATCGATGGCTTGAACACTATCGCCAGAAGCCTGGTGCTCTCAGCGCTGTTAGTCGAATCGGTGCTGATAGCGGAGAGTGGTTGAAGCAGCGAAACCCGTTGGTCAAGAGTATGGATGCAGGAATAGAAGGTGTCATGGTCTGTGAGAGAGGGGCGTGTAGAGACGAGTTGAGCATGGGCATGGGGGATCTGAAGGATGCTGTTCCGCAGCTATGATTGTGCGTGACTAAATGTCGAGGTCGCGCAAGTCAAGTTCCGCCCGAAGGAGACGAAGGACAGCGTGAAGCAGAAAATGAAAGGTTTCAACACTCGAACTTTGCTATGGTGCTGTCTGGGAAAGCTAGCTCGTATGCCTTGGTCACCTGTGGCTCGCAGTTCGAGAATACCTCAGCGTCCTGCCAATAATAGTCCAGACCTAGAGCCATGGATCTGTCCGTCTTGCTAAGGTGGGTAAGTTGGCCGCAATATTACGCCAAAGTCGCTGCTGGACTTGTTGTAGCTCTGCTCAGGCACATCCGGTTTTCGTGACGAGATATTTGCCTTCCATGGATGGATCTTGGCCAATGGAGGATTCGAGCACATATGCATCCGCTACATTAGCAATCTGAAATATGCTCGATGCGTAGGAGGTCACAACGCACTTTCTCTTTGCGACACAGCTCTCTATTTCATCAGGTCGTGATCTCGTAATTACGTCACTACCACGATTGAGTGTCGCAAAGTCCAAAGTACCTAGATTCTTAGGAGAGGAAGATCCTGGTTGCCATGCACCTGCGAGCGCAGCCGATGCCTCCGTTTTGCCTTTGTTGTGGGGCGTTGTCGAAAAGGAGCAGTGGGGTGGTGTGGGCGTGGGCCACTGTGCGTTGTCCAGCGGCGCAGTTTCGCTACGTCTACCTGGGTTCCGGTGTGCCGGTTCCATGGACAGTTGATGTGTTGTGAACAGGGAGATAACGAGGGCCGCTGCACAAACTTAGTCTTCACGATTATTTCTCCCGCTGTCATAACGGCTTGATGATAGCGTGTTAGACAATGTTAGAGTTCTCCACCGATGCAATTTGTACTTGCACCTTTCCTCTGGCCAGAACAACATAGCAAGGCCACTGTAGCTCAGATCCCCGAATCGAGAGGTTTAGTAGCAATTGCATGATTGAGAGTAGAATCCGCTCGAAAAAAATGGTTCGCCATTCTTGAGTGCGGTGCAACCATGACCAATTCGTTTCGGTAAATTGCCGGCCTCGTGCTATTTCCAAAGATCTGGGCCATGTTTCTCCACCGTTGATATACGGGCCGGCATCGGGATATTTCTGTTCAGTGATCGGTCGGGACCCGATAGAAAGCTACGGTGTAAATAGCGGCAAGTGTTTCAAAGAGTCGTGGACGCAGATGGCCGGATTTGCAACGGTCGTAGCTAACATGACGCAAACGCAGTTGGTGCAAGGGAACCATTGAGTACTGCCTGATTAGATGAGGCGACGGTATCCTGGATTGGTGGACATGGCAGTCAACGTGCTTAAGCTCCATTGTTCAGTGCACTGCTGTCATACCAGATCTTGTGCAGCGTTTGTCTGCGTGACGCTACTGGAAGACTTGGACTGTGGTTGCTGGTTGGGCCTCGGACACCTGGCAGTGGGATGCGTGCACTTGTCGGGTAGCGAACGGCGGAGCACATGATGTTTCGGTACGCGGCAGCTGGCGCACTGCGAAGCACATGTCTTGGCCAAGTGCGCTGCGGTGAAGTGGTACAGTCCAAATTGAAGGAGGCACGGGATGCGAGGGTTTGGCGGCGCCTTCACGTTGGCGCGGCCGTGCCTGCCAAGCACCAGCCGAAACATGTTGTACCTGGCGTCGATCTCGAACGTCATTGCCCTGATTGGCAGGGGCGACCCGACATCAACATCAACATGCGACTGCCCCGCAACACGATCGCACCTCCCTTCATCAAGCGGGCTGGACAAGGTAATCGGCCGCATTCCATGGCCGCTGCCCTCGAATGCTGCTGGTGGCAAGCATTGCATCAACAGCAGCAGCAGACAGCCTGAACAGCCTGTCCCCCAGCACAGGGACGTGAAGATGTGATTGTCATGGAGACCACTATAGAGCATGGAGAGGACTTCCACACAGAGGACGCCTTTGTACCACATGGGCATGGCCAGCTCGACCGTACGCCGCCTTGCTGGCCAGGTGTGCACTGCGCAATTACACCGTCACTCGCTCGAGAGTCGTCGTTTGCCCCCGCGAATTCCCGCATGGCAGCTGCCGCTCGAGTATGCGCTGCGTCGTTGCTTCCGTGTGTCGCTCGCAAGGTAGTCGCGCCTGCCTCATCTCGCATTGCATCTTAGCCTTGCCGCATATAACCTCGATCGCGCCCTGTCTCTCCATTACTCTCCACCTTTTGCACCCACCACCGACATTCCTTTCAACCACAGCCTTCCCTTGTGCAGCTTGTCTGAACGGGACCACGCTCGTTACCTTCGTTGACAACCATACGCTTACCTTGTCTCGAGTGCGCCCCGGTCGCACACTCCGTCAGATCGCCTGCTCCGTGGAGAGAGCCATGTGAGTCAACTCCACTTCACTGCCAACTTGCCATGTGCTGGACAGTGGCGAGCACGGCGAGCTTGTAGAACTTGGTGCCCTCGAACGCATCTTGTAGGGGCCGGCAAGCAGTACTGACCCATTGTGCAGCCAGTCATCTCTCATATCAACCGTCATCTGAGATTCCACCCCCAGCTGCAGCACTTTCGTCACCCGCCCGGCCCAAGCTCTTTGAAGCTTTCAGCAATGCGCTCTTCTCTTCTCATCGCTTCGGCTCTTGTTGCGGGCGCCCTGGCAAGGCCCCACAACAATCTGCACATGCGCAAGTACCGCGTCCACACCAAAATCGAGATCGAGGTTGTCACTGTCGTCGTGACCATCACCGCCGGCCCCGAACTGGCAGCTTCCACCTCGTCGCCCTTCTCAAACACTGCTACCACGGCGCCAGAGCTCAAGCCCAGCCAGAGGAACACGCCTCCTGCTGCACTTACTACATCCCGCTTCAGTGTCTTCAGCCTGCCTCCCGTCCGTGCTCCTGTTTCGGAGGCACGACCGCAGTCGTCGGAGGCTGCACCGGCTCCTGCTCCTTCCCCTCAGCCCACGCCCGCGCCTCTTCCGTCGCCTGAGCCGTCACCTCAAGCGGAGGCGGAACCTAGCCCGAGTTCAGCCTCTCCTTCACCTGCACAGCCCAGCGCCGCTCCGGCGCCTCAACCGAGCGCTTCCTCTAGTGATCACCCGACGGGCCCGGACCAGGCCTACTTGTCCTCCGGGGCCGACTACCAAGCTGCTGTATTGTATCATCACAATGCTGCCCGCGCTAACCATGATGCCTCCCCGTTGACGTGGGACGATGCCTGCGAGACCAACGCCCGCATCGCCGCCCAGAAGTGCACCTTCGAGCACTACATCCCCGAGGGAGCAGGTCAAGGTCAAAACCTGTTTACCGTCTCCGGGAAGGCCTTCAACGTCACAGCCGGTATTACTGAGAGCTGGTATAAGGGCGAGCTCCAGCCAATGATGCCGTACTTTGGCCGACAGGATATCCCAGACGACGTATTCCACAGCGTCGGACACTTGACTCAGATGGTCTGGAAGGGAACGACCAAGGTTGGCTGCGTCTCAGTTGATTGCGGCGACAATATGATCGTCGCCGGCTCGGTCTCGTCGATGAACAAGTATACTGTCTGCAATTACGCTCCTGCAGGCAACGTCGGCGGTCGGTATGCTGAGAACGTGGTCGCCCCCATCTCCACTAACAACCTTGGCGGCTGGGCTGATTAGGCGTCTTTCAAGCCGTGTTTTTGGTCGTACTATCATCTCTTACGTGTCATCACCTACTGTCGTTCATGTCTACTCGGATGTCACGATGCTATCCAGCCAGAGTGGCTGTATGGAAAGAGCCGTATTCGTTTCTACACCATAGTCATCGAATGTGCATGTGTAGGCAGCATCGATCTGGGCTTGGTCAGCTGCCCAGCAATGGCTGACATCGATACCATTATGTGTACATATTTTGATGCAACGAGCATCGGACACGTTATACACGTAGCTCAATGTCGAATGAATATGACGATCAAGCCATTTCAATGCTTTTCGTGCGTCCTGTCATGTTTATGTGGTGATCGAGGTCGAGGGGGAACAGGTGGGAGACTAAGTTACACTCCGCGATGTGGCCGGGAGGTACCATTCCGTTTGATCGACGAAGCGCGTCAGACATGACTGCCTGCAGGGCGCATCAACGCCACGAACAGGTGAGACGAGGTTAGATTGAAACTCTGGCAATGCGCGCTGACAGACGGCAACTTAACTGGTTGCATTGACTTACTGCTGCTGGTCTGTAATGTCCAATGCACCTGCAGCTGAGACTTGAACGCGTGCTCCCGGCGCACAGAATGTGAGTCGTGTCCATTTCTCACGAGGCCTGAGCCGCCTTTGATAGACATCACAGTGCAGTTGTGCTTCGCTAATGATGCATGGTCATTCCAACCCGACGTCCGTACGATTAATGCAACTGGCAAGCGCGGGCGTCTTTTGTCAACGATTGAACCTGATCTGCTCGAGGCACACGAGGTTATGCACCACAGAGATTGCTCAGCTTACTCAATTATGATATGCTACTTGAATGACACATTTAGACTTTGGATCATTTGCAAATGGGCACGCTTCAACACCTCAACACAAGTGTGCTTCCCATGCCATGCACATCGACCTCCAAGTCGGCGAATATTGGACCGAGTTGAACCACCATAGGGGTAGCCCACGACTCTGCACTTTCAAACACCCAAGACACTCTTCGAGTCTTATCTTGATTCACAACTCCATGGCCTTGCATGGCCCAACCGCGCCCCACGATGATAGGCCTGACCATGGAATACCACGACCCAAAGTCTTCAGCTCGGGAACCGCGCGCTACTAGTCTAGAAGGAGTTCTGATGTGCTAGCGTCCCATAGATGATGACTCTTCCGCTGAACTTTGTGTGCAAATTAGAGTGGGAGGTTGGCGAGAGACTAATTTTAGGACTCTAGCACGCATCCGGAGTCGATCTTATCATCTGGAGGCATGGCCCACGGTACTTCGTACGGATTATGGATTTTGGTAAAAGTGACGCATTGACAACTTTCAAGCCTCGCACTCAGTCATATGAGTCGGTAAGGCAAGTACAAGACGGCATAAAGAAACCTCTGTAGGGAATTGGTCTTCAATCTGATGCGGTCACTTCCCATTCCCGCCAACTCCGTCGTGCAAACTCTTCCAGCTCTTTCCGGCCGTATAATACGCCCCATCAACATGCTCTTTCACATCGGCCGGCCTCAACCACGCACACCGGTCCTTCTCAAACGTCTCAACGCGCGGCTTGAACTTAGTCTCCTGGAGTGTAAAATCATCAATAGTGCCAATTCGAGGAATGCTAGCGCCGGGATATCCACTGCTCCGACGGTACATTAACGTTCCGCAGACACTACAGAAACTGTTTTCCATATAGTTTCCTGTGGCGATTGTTTTATTTTGGCGGAAGCGGGTCAGTTTAGATTCACCGCGTATGTGCTTGAGGTGAGTGTCTTTTACGACGAAGTTTGATGCAAACATGCTACGCAAAAGAGTCAGCATGTAGTGCGCGAATTGAAGTGATGCAATTAGACTCACCTCGCTGTGATCTTCCGGCAGTCTGTACAGTGACATATGAACGTGTCGATAAGGCCCTCGCCTTCAGACGGGACCTCAATCTGCACGGCACCGCAGTAGCAGGTAGCCGTGGCCGTACCGTTTCTTTCCCCATGTGCCCCTTCCGAAGGTAGAACAATCCTTTCACTCATGTTGTGTGTGGCCAAGTGATTCTTGATGGAGGTTAGTCGTTCAGCTAAGTAGGAAATCAGCGAGAGCAACGACGGATGAGCTGGAAGCTTTGTACTTGCCCATATCTTCGGATCAAGGGACACCAACGATATTTGACCCACGCTTTCTGAGGACACAAGCCGTACACTATTTCAGCGGAATCGACGTCCAGAACTCCCACGTTTCGGCAATGCGCGGATATGTGAACTTAGGAAGGCGACTGATGTCACCTCGGTATGTCTGATTGGAGCGGGGCTGCCTCCAACTCCATGCTTCACTCCGACTCCGCTGCAGGAACGTCCACTTGAATCCCACAACAAGACGCAACTCAGCAGACGACATCTTCGACCAAGATGTGCAGCGCTGCTTTAAGACACTACTTGCTCACCCTGGTGTATCAGTCATCGAAAGTACACATCCATGAGCATGGTACATTATGGCACCATGCTCTCGAGCACGCGGAGCGCATGCACAAATCAGAGCTACTTCTACGCACCATGCAACGTATTGAAAGCCTCACTTGTTGAGTGTAGCCTTGTCGAAACTTTGTAAAATGAAATACAAGCTCCAAGGAAAGGGTTTGCATTTGATCCCTATGGTCAGACAGTGGTATCAAAAACGAGAAGGGCAGGACTTCGCACCAGAAAGATACTTGGACCTTTCGCTTTCCTCTCTTTGAATCATGTAGTTTCATGCTCCCGCAGCCTGAGTCTGCACGCATCCTGGCGGGATGCGGGCTATGCAAAGTTTGTAGATATGAGCAAAGAACCGTACGCTTGACTCTCATAGAGGTCTTCGACTCAACTATGAGTGTTTTCGAGTATAAAAAATACAAACTGCAGAATGAAAAACTTTGGTCCCTTTAACATCCTCCGTGAACTACACAAGAAGCTTCAAACTTCCCCAACATCAACGCTTATTTGCAACCAGCAACAGACCTACCACATAGTTTACAATCGACAATAGAATTACCACCAACAACATGATCACCATGTCTGACGAGAGGTATTTCCCGGTGCAGAAGAAAACGTTCGCGGCAGAAGGTCTTAAGCGGCACGAGCTTTTATACTCTCAGCTAAAGCCACTTGAGAAGGAGGTGGAGACGTTCATATCCGCATATCCAGGCGCTCCCAAGTGGCGCTATTGCCACGACACCATACATAAGACTCAGGGCATAGCTGCAGAGACGGATAAGATCATTAGCAACGAATTCGCTTCGTCGGCCAAGGGGTTCAGAGGAGTCTGATGTGCCAGATACCGCGCTCTTCTACAATAAAGCACACGAAATCATGTTCAGTCGTCCTAAATCTTATTTCGAGGAGATGGGCTACGATGCTTACGAGACTCCGTATACCTTTTCGAACAGTTACGATAGGGAATACGGCACAATTAACATCCTCGTTCCAAGAACTCTCGTTGACGGTGATAAGCCTTCCGTGGTTCTGTGTGTCCACGGGGGAGGATTTATAAGTAGCCTTCCTTGCAATTGAACTCTGATTATAGCTCAATGCCTAGGTTACAGGCGCTAGCGATCACCATCCATGGATCTTAGAGCGTTTGCTCAAGGAGACGCTCAAAGCCAAAGCGATTATGATCTTGATGAACTACTACCTAGGCCTCGAGGGGACACGGAAGATATTTCTCAAGACGGCCGTGGTTTCTGCGTTCTTATCGCTCAGATGTGTGTCTCAAGCCCGGACACGACAGCTTCAATGGATGGCTTAAGGAAAAATAGGTAAGGATATCATAATCAACGGAGACGACCTCTTCATCGAGGGCGAGCGCGCGGGTGCAAACGCTATTGTCACCATCTTGTTCCATAATGCCAGCAAGAACAACACTTTCCAGATCCCAATTAGGGCAGCCCTACCGTGTTTCCTAGCGATACTTCTACAGTAGTGGGTCATAGGTTCGACAACTAGCAGACGAAAGAGAAATTCCAGGGCTGGGCATACAACCTTGTCCGCAAGTATTAGCCACTTGTGGTGTAATATACCCGTCTATTGCACGTAACACAGTTTTGCGTAGCCCTCGATAGTCAAATGCTATGCTAGACAGCAGGATCTTAGCAACATTCTCCTGCCTTAGTGATGGAACCATGTGCGCAAAACCAGATATTGCGCAGGAGAACGTTGTAAGGATTGACCGGCAGGAGTAAGTGATGCGAATATTCAAATTCTATCTATATTGCTCATCAAGGCCCAGGGTCTGTGCGTAAGCCCGCATGGAGATGTAGGTTCAGCAACAACAGGACATGTTCTTGGCAGACATACACAAGGTCTAACAGAAAACTTGGAGTATGTATCTCTCATTGACGACTCCTCATTCCATCATCTCAGCCATACATCAACGGCTTAGACCAAAGGTATCCTAGACGAACATCCATGTTTCTATAAACGCGACCCATTATGGAGGCATCCAGTCATGATGATACCTACGCTTAGGCAATGCTGCCCATGTCAGACCACCAATGACTCCTGGCTCATTATTTTTGTGCAGATGTTGCCGAATGCTGATAGAGACAAGCACACCGGTTCGCCGATGCCTGCTGTGCTCGCAAATACAGAAGCGAGACAATGAAGTATGATATATGAACAGTAAAATGCAGGCATGCTGGCCTAGAATCTATGTATGGACGAAATTAATCGAAAGCTGGTCGTATGAGCATAGCCATTGCCATGATAAGCAATGCGTGCGTGTATGAGTGAGCTCGGCAGAGCCCCCGTGTGGACGGGCTTTATGAAGCATTGTTTTCGATGTTGATTCCGCTGTTGTTTGAATTGGTGTCCTTTTGGGCAACCGCAGCCGTCGAATGTATGGGATCATCGACGGTAGACGTATTAGTGCTGGGAATAGAGCTGCTTTGCGGTGACTGTGCTGAACTCGATAGGGCTGGCGTTGGCGGCGCATCAGTTGCCTCGCGTGGCATTGTGGGCGAATCGACGCGATCGTAGCGGTACATCTTCTTCTCGACCTGTTCAATTGTCAGGAAGGTTACACAGTAGCACGAACTGGTCCACTTACTGAGACAATTTGTTTGCCAGAGATAATCTTCTTTGCCTTCTCCAGCTCCGGTTTGAGCGCAGTCACAAACGTTTCGTACTCCTCACGACTAAGAGTCTCGAGCAGCTTTTGGATCACGTAATTGCCATAGCCGTCCTTGAGAAGGTTCAAGAGGTTATTCTCGCCGCGCTCGTTCTTCGCAATGACGGCGTCAACCAGATCGCGCCGCTGCTCATCACTTCCACATACTAAGCATCTCTCGACAACGTTACTTGCAAACTTGTGCTTCGAGAACGTGAGAAATTGTGCTTTGACCAGAGAAACAATCTTCGCTCGATCCTCGGGCAAGCCATGTTCGATCACGTGTTGCGTAACATAGTTGCCATATGAGTCAGTAATGAGTTTTGGTCCTTCTGCATGCAGTTCGGTAAAGATGAATCGACGTTGCGGCTCTGGCACTTTCTCCAACAGACGTTGGATGACCCGGCAGCCATAAGAATTGACTGAAAGTGCCCCGATCTGACCCCTGAAAGCCTCCACGATGACTTGGATGTGTTCCATTGGTACGCGGTCAATGACCTTTTGAATGACGTGGTTGCCGTTCTGGTCTTTGACCGTTTTCAGAACATCCTTCTCCAGTTCCTTGACCATGGCGGCTTGCTGATCGACAAGGACATGTTCGAGCGCTTTCTGGACGACACGGCAGGCGTACATCTGATTTGCAAGTGCCAAGACGTGCCCTTTCATCTTTCCCGCAAGGATTTTCTTTTGAGTTTGGTCTCCATGTTCAAAGAACTTCTGGATGACATAGTTGCCGAAGACGTCCTGCATGAGCTGAAGAGAATTCGATTCCAGCTCCTTGAAAATCTTGTCCTTCACTTCACTATTGGCGGTCTCGAGCTTCTGCTGGATGAAACGAGAGCCGTGCTGATCTCCTGCAAATTCCACAACGTCCTCGTAAATATCGGTGAGCTCCCAGCGTTTGCTAGTCTTGCTCTCTCGTCTGAATTCTGCCAGCTTGACGCCCAGAATGCCCTGCCCGTCGCCAATCTGTTGACTCCGAGGACCTTGGGGAGGCTGCGGCATCGGCATCATTGTAGCCATGGTCATATGCGGGGGCAGGGCGCTGATTGGAACGCTGTTGGGCATGGTAAACTGGTATGCGTAAGGATGTCGCATTTGAGTGGCTGGTAACATGTGCTGAAACTGTGGCTGGTGCAGAAATTGATTGTGGGGAACGTAATTGCGCCGTTCTTGCTGGATCTGGTAGCCAGCCAGCTTGTTCTGAACGAGAGCGATGTTGTTGGGATGAGATAGGGTTTGCTCGCTGCTATAAGGGTTAAGGCGATCGTACACGGGAGGCGTGCCTATATGCGAATAGAATGGGCTCTGGCGTACTCCGGTGCCGTTAGGGGCACTGCGACTGTCAAATTGAAAGGATCGGAAGTGAACGTTGGGGTCGTTGACCTGACCGGTCGCGTAGCTGTCCGGAGTGTATGTTCCATGTCTGTAGCTGGAATCGTCAGCCCTCAAGGGTAGTTGTGTGTCTGTGTAGCTATCGCGGGCGACCTGGAGGTCATGTCCTCCACTAGTATGACTGTAGTTTGGGGCCAGACCGGTGCTGCTGACTGATTGCCTGTGCGCCATACGAGCTTCCTGGTCTTGTTCCATGGCGATGCGACTCGAGGTGTGGAAAGAGTCGCTCTGTATCGACCCGTTGCGTTCCTGGAACGAGCGGCCATTGGCGTGGGCGAAGGAGGCTGCCTGCCGGGGGGCGGCCTGCGCGTAGCGCACGAAGGCGTCTGAATGCTGACTGTACTGTGCGGGTTCCGCGCCGTGCCTCGATGGTGGCAGACTTCCATTTCGCGATGGTGCGCCGCTCGAGGACGCAAAGTATTCAGATGCTGCCACACTTCGGCGGTCGTCGTTGGGAGAGTGCACTGACGCTGTGTCTGGCCACGATGTGACGCCAGTGTCGGACCGCTGCACGTTTGCGTCAGATTGGCCAAAGCCAAAGTTAGAGAAGCCGGTGTTTAGGGCGTCGACCTGGCGCGCGGAGGTGAAGTTGTTGGACGTGGGATCGAGCAGCGGCTTCGGCTTCGCGACGGAGCCTGAGCCGAGCGCTGCGGTGCGCGAGCCGGGGAAAAACGACGACGGCGAGGCATCTGCATATTGCTGCGACGGTTGTGTCTGTGCGATGGAGCGCTTCCGTGCTGGCGACACTCCAGAGCTCCTCACGTGAGGGATGCTCGAGGTGCTCTTCTCTGCCCACGACGGTCGGCTGGGCCGCCATTCGGTTTCAGAGTCAGCAACCAACGAGCCGGAGCCGGTCTTGCCTTCAGCGAGGTCGTAGTTGCCATTCTCTGCGTGCGAGTCAGTGCCTCGAATGCAGTCTGCACCGTCGCCGGCAAGGTGCATACCTCGCGGTCGCGAGCTGTCGCGCCGGGCGGAGCCAAAGCCAAAGCCCATTGACGAGGCGTTGGTGGTGTTCCATATGCTGTTTCCCCACGGGTTTGCGTGCGAGGAGCGGTCGTTGTCGCTGTTGAGCGATATGCCGCCGGCGTAGTCGCGCGACCGGTTCTGCGAGGGACGTGTTAGCCCCGACTGCCGACATATTGAGGCGTCGCAACCTACATTGGCAGACATGGTGCCCATATTGCGACTGAGGACACCTGATGCCGAATTCATCTACACGGGCGGGGGCTGGCGAGATTGCGTGTGCGGAACGAGGCGGCGACGGATTTCCGCTCAGGACAGCGCGGGGGCGGCTTATGCGAAGGTGAAAGCTGAGGCCGGTCAGCATCCCAGACGCGAAAGGCACTTTGCGGACGGAGCAGGACGCACGCCGAGTAATAGCACGACGAGGGCGGGGCGGCGAAGAATATACAAAGAATGCGTGCACACTGTCCGGCGAAGCGACGCGACGGGCAGAGGCTCCCTTGCTGCCTGGGGCCGAGGAGGGAGGGAGGAGGGAGGAGGGGGTGCGGGTTCGATATGTGCAGGTCCGCAGCGCCCTTGGGTCGGAGGCAGTAAGGCTCAGTCAACCACCGCAGTGCATGCTGAGCTGCGAGCGATGGTACTGCGCGCCAGGCGGAGGATGCAAGGGACGGGCGCGCGGCCGAGCAGATTGCGGAATGCAGCGCGGGCGACGGTGCTGCAGAAGGCGTGGAAAGTGCGCAGCGGGAAGGACGGGGTGGAGCAGGAGCTATTGTGTGTCCACGTCGCGGTGCGGTGCCGGTCTGGCGTCGTGGTGCTGGGAGGGGAGCGCACAAGGCAGCGTCAACATGTCCAAGTCTTGGGAATGGAGGATCTGCACTATGATAATCGTCCCGCCTTCAGGGCAGCGCTAGTCTACTACTGTAATGTCCGGTCCGGGGCTTCTGCGACGGCTCCAGGCGAGCCTTAGCTTGGGGCTTGCCGGCTGCGGTGCCAAAGAAGCTTTTGTAGCGACGTAGCAGAGTGCACAGCTGGCGGACGGGGCTCGGGAGACGGTATGCCTCGCTGTGCTGCGGCGCTGCTCGTGTGCGCGCAGTCAGGCACGCAATTCCGTCGATCGTTCGAGGTAAGGGTTGGTGACGATGAGACATGGACAGGAGACGCATGGATTATGTACCGGTCTTTGTGAAACACGCCCTCTCCGCGCCCAGGCGACGAGCGGCGAGCCCTCTGCCTTTCCACCTGCATGTTTGCCCCAAGGCCCCAGATCCGAGCAGCCAACCCACGCCCACCAAGTGTTGCCGTCGTGGACCGGTACGCATCTGCATGGCGAAGACGGCGGTGGGGCCTGAGATGCGCAAATCGTCACGTAACACCATTCCCCGTCATCTGCTGCGAGTGCAGAGTCCTCTCGAGCTCGTGACGTGCATCATCCATGAGCTGCGCTCGCTGATTTTGCTCCCTGCAATTATAACGCCTCGTATGGACGTCTGCGATGCGAAGCTGCGACTCCGCTCGCGGGTGCGACAGAGACGTACGGCACTCCACCCTGTGTTCGCTGTCACGTTTCACTGTCGCCGTAGGAAGCAGAGCAAACTGCTGCTTTCGCTGCCAAGTCTGTCTGGCCGGCGGCAGACGAGTTGCGCTGCCATGTCCGCACGTTGGAGTGGCCGTCGTGCTTTGAACTCTGGCATTGGGCAGCTTCGTGCAGCTTCACCGCTCCTCTTGCACAGACTGGTGGTACAGCGCAAATCATCGGCGCATGTCAATTGGCCGCGGTGGTACTTTGATACGATGACGACGTTTGACTCGACGTGCTTCTAGAAGTGCAACAGCCTCAGGAGTCGACACGAGAGCCGCACTTGGCGTCAGGCAAGCGAGAGCATTGAGACGTCCAGGAGCCTCGCCAAGCGGCGACGATGTTGGACGTTGGACCCTGGAGCGTCAAGCGGACCGTTGGAACGATTCCGGGTGCCGGACGGATTGGTTGCATCCGTACTTCGGTCGAATGGTGTCGTCTTGTCTCGTCCACATCTCTCAGGCCTTGCAGGCATCGAGCGTGTCATGGCATCCCATGCGGCGCTCAGCTAGACTACACTGTACAGTATGCATCATGTCGTTGGTTTGCTCGCGCTGGCGAGCATCATCCCTCCACACCCCATACTGCACGCACGACGTTCGTCTCAGCCTTGTTGTCAAGCGCAACAGATCTGCTACCACGATGCGCGAATCAGATCAATGTCTCGCGACATGACAGTGCTCAAGCCGGTCGGCGCGTGCAAGATCGACCTCATCAACAGCCCAACCTATCCGTACCGGTACTTTTACCCGGCCTCGCTTGCTCATGACCGGTCCTCGCACGAGGCATCCCAGCGCTCTCAGCCATGCGGATTGTTGCTGCCGCGCTCTGTTTGCTGTGTGTGTGTGTCTGGCTGCTTGCTGATTGCGAATTGTCTGCCTGACCATGGCGCTGAGGAGTGTAAGCGCGTTGAAGGCCAAAAGCAGAACAAGTGGATGGTCTTCACCGTCAACTTTAATTGGCACCTTCGCGCCAGCACGTCCCGTCGTCCCCTTTCGGCATACTCCGCATCGGCGATGGACTTTCATTGGCCAACTTTGCATGTACCTGCGCAAGGCTCGTTTTCCCTATGTCGACGGTCTCTGCACGCCTCAACCTCCTTCTCTCCCTCACGCCTCTTGTCCATCCACTGACCCCATCTGCAGTATCGCTTCACTCTTTCAGCGATATTTGCGTACGCTCTTTCCGACCCTTTGTCTCTCGTTCTGTGGCCCCTTGCGCATCTCAAACATCTCAAAGGTGCGTACCATCACCTATCCCTGCTCCTTAACCGCTTCGGCCCACGCGACCAACGAGAAACATTCATCACCACACGCGAGCACTCCAACGGCTCACTCAACGTTTGCGCTGACATGGATGCAGCCATCACCATCCTTAATCGCTATACTTTAGCCACCATCACCCAAACGATACCGACACGCCGTTACGAACAACTCCCACCCACTTCGCAATGATGAGCATTAAGCATCTGATTGCGCGCGACGACGGCAGCGATGGCCTTAACACAACCCATGTTGCGCTCCTCGTCTCTCTGCTGATGCTTGTCCTGCTCGGCATGATCCTTATCGGCGCGCTCATGTTTCTCCGAAGCATGCGCCGTGCACGGAAACAGGCCGAAACAGGCGCCCAGCTGCCCCTGTACGAGAAGCGCCAGTCGAACCATAGCCGCCTCACCATCACCGCAATGCCCTACAAAGGTCGTGACTCTGTCGTTGTCTATTCAGAAAAACAGGACCTGATGCGCAGCGCTCCTGTCTCTCCTTCGAGCCCCGTTCCCGAAATCCGCATCACGTTCCCGGACGAGGTCGACGAGGCTGGCAAGCGTCAATCCGGTCGCGTCGTTGTTGTTCGCGTTGGAGAGCACAGTGTAGGCTTGGAGCCGGTGCAGGAAGACCTTCCGCCGTATCAGCGTGATGCCTCCGACCGCTTTGACTCACTGGACCTTGACCGCATTGGAGGTCTGAAGGAGAAGGACGACAAGTACTACTCATGAACGCGAGTAGTTCACTGACAACACCTGACTGGACTCTCACGAAACGTCCCGCCGCCTGGGTCTTCAGCCATTTGGCTACGATCGATTATCTGATGACAGCAATACCGTTGATTGTCAACTTCTAGCTTGCTGCTTGTGAGTAACACTAGCGGCGGGCCTGGCCCTGGGCCGCTTGTATATTCTTGGAGATGACTGGCCATTTTGTATATCTCCGATGTATGGCCAGCTCTCTGCTGAGGTTATGTCCTCTTACATAACTCTTATTCTTAATGTGTTATACTCCTTCTCAAGCCCTGCACGCGAGCAGCGAGAGAGCAAATACAAACTTGGTTCAACTGTAATTCACTGAGCGTGGATTGTGCTGTGATGTAAACAAAGGCACAAGCCAAGGGAGGGGCCCCAGCAACCTCATTCCAATGACCCTGCATCCTGAATTTGGAGAGCATGAAAGCACCCCTCATCACCCAGCCTCGATTAGAGCGAATGGGAGCTCACGCAGAATGGCGGGAGCACCTGAACGGCGCCGCTTGAGCAAGACGCCGGCGGCCTCGGAACGGCTTCTTCGGAGAAACCTTCGCCCACCGCAACCCAAGCCTCATCATAGACATTCAAAGCAGCGCGAGCGATATTTCTGCTTCTCTCCATGGGTCCTTTCCCTCCTTAATGTCCGTTGTCATCTTCTAACCTTTCACAACTGCCATTGGTCCTTCCGCAATGGACAATGGCGAGATCTTCACGCCCGTGTCTGAGATCACCGCAACGCGCGGGAAGGACGTGACAAGTGCGCCAGCCACCAAGCGCAACGGTGTCGCGACAGACGAAGACAAGGCCAAACGGGCGGGTCAAGTGCATTTCAAAGCTGCCCATGGACTCGTGGTTGCTTTCTTTACCTTCATATCGTGCGTCCCAGCAGCTGCGAGCCAGCATTGCCCTGTAGCTAATCAGCCACAGAATACTTCACATCGCCGGTCTATACCTGTTCACCAGCGGCTTCCTCCTCACGCGGTTAGTACTTGATCACAAGTCCGAGTGTGCCATACCTCCGATCGACCCGGCGCGCGCATACGTTTCCGGAGATGCACAAAAGGGGTGCTGGCATCCCAAGACATTCAACAAAGCAGTCGTCATAATCGTTGATGCGCTGCGGTACGACTTCACCGTACCATTCGAAGCGCAATTCGAGCCCACCAATCTCGCTGCTGCTGCCTCCTCTCCGCATCCTCCCGCTGTTGCGCCCCGCCATTTCCACAATGCTTTCTCGGTCTTGTATGAGACGGCACTGCAACAACCGAACAACGCCTTTTTGCTGCCGTTCATTGCGGATCCCCCCACGACCACGTTGCAACGATTGAAAGGGCTGACGACAGGAACACTGCCCACCTTTATCGATGCAGGAAGCAATTTCGCAGGGACGGCCATCGAGGAGGACAACCTGCTCGCCCAGCTGAGGAACGCGAGCAAGAGGATAGTGCATCTGGGCGACGATACCTGGCATGCCCTGTTTCCAGGATACTTCGAGCCCAATCTCACGCACGCATATGATTCGTTCAACGTCTGGGACCTGCACACAGTCGACAACGGCGTCACAGAGCACATCTTTCCATTGTTAAAAGCAGAAAACTTGAGCAAGTGGGATGTCATATTCGGTCATTATCTTGGCGTTGATCATGC
>TARA_R110002003_G_scaffold279_8_pt1 | contig 19975 bp, 13 predicted proteins | sample TARA_R110002003 | Tara Oceans TARA_R110002003 (sample SAMEA4396441) | marine metagenome | biome: Westerlies Biome; feature: [SRF] surface water layer (ENVO:00010504); material: water (ENVO:00002006), including particulate matter (ENVO:01000060) such as... | depth 5 m
GGAAAAGCTCGGCGCAAAACCACAGGCGGACCACATTTTGAACTTGCTGGAATGCGAATTTCGCCCTTGCTGCCGACCTACCTTCGCTCTCCAGACACACTGACTCCACTGCCATGCTGGAAGATGGAGTGATCCTCGCAATACACTTAACGGGTACACCGTACAGGTGCTTCCGACTTCATCGCCGCTCCTTACCCCACTTTCCTTTACCCAAATCCAACGCCACTGGTCCACCATGAAATCAGCGCGCCTCACACTCATTTCTGCCTTGGTAGCACTTACACCACAACTTCCCCCCGCCTTCGCGTCTCCCAATTGCCCCCTCCTTGGCCCCGAATTCCCGCCTCCCCAGCACCTCGCTACGCACCCAATATGGCAAGCCGCCCTTGCCAACCTCTCGGGAGTATTCGACTTCATCGACGCTAGCAACATCACCGGCATCGACCGCTTCTCTTACTCCATACAGATCTTCAGCACGAATCCCGGCGACCCAATTCTCTGGGAGCGTCATCGCACGGCCAGGGATTTGCCTGCTGATACCGCTGGTGTCACGAGGGTAGATGGGAACACCGTCTATCGGATTGGCAGTGTGTCCAAGGTTCTGACTACACTGGCGTTTCTGGCGGAGCTGGGTGATGTGTATTGGAATCAGCCGATTACGAGGGTGATTCCGGAGTTGGCGGCGTTGGCGGGGAGGTCGAATGCGAATTTGTTCGATGCGGTGCGAGAGACGGCGTGGGATGATATTACGATTGGGGCGCTGGCGGCTCAGGTGTCTGGTCTCCAGCGCGATTGTAAAGCGTTCTTTTCACCTGATAGGATCCACACTGATAGATGTGATAGTGGGTGTACTAGGTGAAATCACCCAAACAGAAGATGTCCCGGCAGCATGGACAGCTCCTTTCCCTGTCCTCAGCGCTGCTGCCAAACCGAAGTGTGGGACATGGCCGCTTTGCTCAAGACAAGGTAGAGTAAACACCATAGGCCTCTGAGTCACCATACTCCCGGACTGACTTTGTGTAGAGTTCTTCAGGGGCCTGATCAATGCGTTGCCAGCATATGCGCCCTGGCAAACCGCCACCTACTCGAACAACGGCTACCAGCTTTTCGCGTATGCGCTCGAGAGCATCAGCAATAAAAGTTTTGCCAACATTCTAAACGATCGCATAATCAAACCTCTAAACCTAAGGCGAACATTTCTCGAGAACGCACCGGCAGGATTAGGAATCGTGCCGGGAAGTCTCAAGGACACATTCTGGTTCGCCAACCTAGGAGATGCAAACCCGTCAGTTACCCACCTTTTCATGTCAAATGCACACTCCACACCATTCAAAAGAAAAGCTTACACTCTCCCCTCCAGTGGCGGAAACATGTACTCCTCGTCCAACGACCTCTCCACCCTCGGCCGCGCCATCCTCAACTCCACACTCCTTAAACCCGCCCTGACGCGCCGCTGGCTCAACCCCGTCACCTTCTCGTCTGACCCGGCGGCCTCTATCGGCGCGCCCTGGGGCATCCGACGCATGCAGCTCGATGCGCTCAACCAGCCATACCGCACCGTCAGCGCCTTCACCAAAGCGGGGACGTTTAGGAAATACACAGCCTTTCTGAGCCTGCTGCGCGACTTCAACCTCGGCTTCACCATCATGATGGCCGGCGAGCCCGCGCTGAGCAATTTCAAAGGCGCGGATCTGCTCGGCTCTGCACTGATCCCCGCGTACGACGCCGTCGCGCGCGACGAGGCGGACAAGCTGTTTTCCGGGACGTATGTCGACGGCGTGGGCTCGTGGTTGCAGATTAGCACGGATCCCCGGAAGCCGGGGCTCGGGGTGGGCCCGTGGGTAAGCAATGGGACGGACATGGTGCGCTTGGGCATGATGTTGCAGTCTGGCTCTGGAACGGGGTTTCCGCTTCTGCGGCCCGAGACGAGGCTGTATTACACGCAGCTTGAGTCGCGAACGGCGGGGGGAGGTAAGAAGCAGAGCTGGAAGGCGGTGTTTGAGGAGACGGGCTATCCGAGCGTAGCGGGGCAGTTGTTTTCCACGGGGTGTGCGAGCTGGGTTGGAGTTACGGGTGTAACGTATGGAAATCTGCCGCTGGATGAGTTTGTGTTTAACTTCGATAGTACGGGAAAGGTTGTCTCTATTGTGAATCTTGCACTTAGATCGACAATGTATAAGCTCCAGGTCTAAATGTAGATGTTACTTAACGGAATAGAGTCAACTGAGTTGCTGCTCGTGGTGCTTACATAAATGTTGCCCACGGCATGCTTTCCTGTTGGCATGAAAGCGAGAGAGCAATTCGCCATCGCCCAAGTGTGTGCGGATTGCTTCACTGCTAATCACACATATCGCTCAGATTCTCGCACAATACGTCACTTCTGGAACCTCTCCTCCACTTCTTCCTGGTACCTCGCGCACACTGACCTCCCTCGTCCTCGCCAGACTCTCCAACTCGTCCAGCCTATTCAACGTCGCCTTCAAGTGCTCTTCAAACCCATCTTGCATCACGACATCACGAAACGCATTCTGCATCGGCACGCTATCAGCCCTCACCATCCCGTTCGCATCGATGTGCACGACGTTGATGTGGTCAAACGGCCGCACGAAGTCGGCACGTGTGATGATCTGGCGGGCTTCGTGAAGCGGTATTTCTGGGAGTGTAAATTGTGAGGGATCACGTGGAGTGGATTCGCGGTGAACGAGAGCACGAGCAAGGGTGATGGCTGCGGCCTGTGGTGCATTAGCGAGGTGAGTATTGAGAGAAGGCTGGGGTATAACGTACGCAGAACTTTTGTTGTTCCTCGACATCATCGTCCATTGATTCGCCCAAAATCCAGCATTGGTTGAGAAACCAAGATTTTTCTCGTCGGTTGATCTGTTCGCATGTGGCAAGCATATTGCTTGACTTCGCGACTTGGTTGAGGAAGATCAATCTGCCACCAACTTGAGCGAACACTTTGTCTAAGATGCTCTGCGGTACTTCTTCGTGGTGATAGCGTGCACGATACCTCTTCAGGGCACTTGTGACGACATCCTTGCGCACATCTCTGATGTTCATGATGTTCATATTGGTCGCGTGCGGTATCAGACGCTCTAGCGTCCAGTGCTCATCCGAAGTAAAGACGACCGTAACAAGCTCGTTCGAGGCCCAGATTTCCGCCCTCTGTTGGAGGATCTCAAGGAGATGTCTGCCTCCTTCATCCTCCTTGAACAGATGAATGTTGTTGATTATCATCAAGAGAGGCTTGTGACGTCTCTTCCTCATCGACAACGCAACCTTCTCGAGCTGATTCAGTGCTCGCTCGATGTCAAGCAGTGGCGTACTGTCACGCGGGCCTCGAATGCTGAACAATCCGCCGATATAGTCTTCGTGGAACTCATAGTCGATAGCCTTGCCGAGCCTTGTTCGGAACACTTCAAGATCGTTGTGTGCTTCGAGCATGGCAATGCCGTCTCCATTGACCACTCGCATGGCCTCGAGCAACAAAGCCCGCTTGCCAGTTCCACGCTCGCCTATAATGAGGTGATATCTGCCTCTAGTCTTGCCATTGACTATTTCATTGATCTCGTCCTGCTCCGCTCTCGGAACCCAGTACTCTTTCTGCACTATCTCCTGCATCTGATCAGGCTCGACACCATATGCTATCCGACCGAGTGCAACCCGCTCTTGCGAGCTGTAACCCGTAGCAAAGGCATTCTCGATCTTATTACGCACTGTGCGCTTGTAGAAGATGCTGTATGCGTATCCGCCAAGACCGAGACCGAATAGCGATATGAGAGCGACTGTGCTGCCTTCGAGTACACTACGTGCGAATTTGCTACGCTCATCTTTATCTGCCGGCCGCGCAGTAGTCTTTCGAGGTGGGTCGGAGTTGCCGTTACCATTCAAAGGCAGCTGAGAGAGGAGAGGCGAGGCTCGAAAGCGGGTGACTTGTCTGCCGAGGGGCAGTAGTATCCATCCTATAAGTTTCAGCCTTTTGCTTGAGTGGATGATTGTTTGAAGGGTGTATACCTCGTCTGATGCTGTTGAAAGAGCGTGGCATTCGTGACAGGCTGATTGGCGCTCACAATGGTGGATGGAGTCTGAAGCTGTTGCCGGCGCTGAAGCTCGATTGCCCAGACATCTTACCTTACCTAAGCATCTAATGTGCCGTGTTTACCGCGCTACACGTTTTCACCTAGGCAAATGAGTGTAGGTCGAGGTAACTTCGCCCATGGCTTGATGTGCAAAATACTGTTGCGCTGTGTTCGTGGAGTGACGACGAGGTTCGCTTTAGCTTCGGAGCTTGTCAACAGACCCTTGATTGGATTCGCGACATCGGCGTGCCTATCAAAAGTACGACAGTCCCCAGCGTATTGCGATCATCAGACCAGAAACGCAACGAATCCGTTGGCTCTGAGCGCGACGAGATTAAAAGACAGACCTAGTCTAAGTTGCACGAGCGAACGTCGTGTGTTCCTCCGCAACAATGGTCTCAATGCGGTTAGAACAGCCGATCAGGGTCCACATCCACACAAAGCCATGTTCTGTCCACGTTGCGCCGTCTCGGAAGTCTTGGCATCCGCGCTCCTCATGACCAGCAAGGTCTTCCACGCGTCCACGATGTCTTCTTTTCCCATGGAGCTGGCCTCCGGTATTACTGCTCATCGCCAGCCGACATGACAAGCCATCGCTCGCTCTCGACGAGCAGTTCCCGCTCGTCAATAGATTTCGACCCCGCAGCACCACAATCGATAGGACCGAAAGCTACCAGGCCGCTTTTGTGGCGACTGTACGTTTCGCACACGCTTTCCACGTGGAATGCGCGCACGTTTGAATTTGGTGCAGTCATTTTTCTGGCGGCAATTTTCCCAGGCACACTTTTCTTCGCATCATGTTACGCGCTGTTCCGTTCAGCAGCTGCCGCAATACTCGGATCCTGGATCGGAGGCCTTGTCGATCGAAAGGACCGACTCCTTGTTGTTCGACACAGCATCGTATGGCAACGACTGAGCGTTGCTGGATCGTGCTTGATCCTTTTGGCGATGCTACCACTGGGTGGCAACGCCGAACGGGGGCTGCTCACGTACATTGCGTTTCTGGCCAGCGTGATTCTTGCATGCCTCGAGAAACTCGCATTTGTTGCCAACACGGTTGCTATCGAAAGAGATTGGATCGTCGTGGTATCGGACAGCCTCAAGATCGAACGACAAGGGCTGAACAGTACGATGAGGAGGATTGATCTGGTGTGCAAGCTCGTCGCACCGGTCGGCATTGGCCTTCTGGACGGCTATTCGACCAAGGTCGCAATTTGGGTCGTCTTTGCTCAGAACGCCATCAGTGTTGCAGTTGAGTACTTCGCCATCGCGCAAGTATATGCTGCTGTGCCGGAACTTGCAAGGGGTAAAGAACAGGAACCGACATCGTCTCAACAGGAGGGCCAATTTGTTTCACCATCTCAGACCGTACTCGAGTTGGCCACCAACGTGCTCCGGCCATGGAAAGATTACCTCCACAACCCCGCGTTTCTGGCGTCTTTCGCACTCTCACTGCTATACCTTACGGTACTGAGCTTCGCGTCCCAAATGACGACCTACCTGCTCACCCTTGGCTTCACCAGCACCCACGTCTCCATCATGCGTCTGGTCTCTGTCATCCTCGAGCTATCCGCCACATGTGCCGCGCCATGGCTAATGAGCCGCGTCGGAGTCGTTCGCTCGGGACTGTGGTTCATCAATGAACAGCTTATCTCCATCGCTCTCGCCATCGGGCTCTTCCTGATGTATAACGAAAAGCCCATGCTAGCTGGCGTGACGCTCGTCTCTGGTGTCGCACTCTCTCGCCTAGGCCTATGGGGCTTTGATCTCTCCGTCCAATACCTAGTCCAAGACGATGCACCAGAAGCAACGCGCGGATCCTTCTCCGCGATCGAAATGTCCCTGCAAAACATCTTCGAGCTGCTATCCTTTGCTACGACTATGATCTTCTACAGGCCCGAGGACTTCAAAATCCCGATCTACATTAGTGCCGGCGCGATTGCGACGAGTGCAGCTTGTTTCGCAGGGTTTGTGAGGCAGAAACGGGGGCACTTGTTGCACACGGATAAGTGTCTGAAGAGGATGGGAAGGGGAAAGGCGAGGTACCGGGTCTTACCGACCATCGAAGAAGAGGTCGAGTTGGATGATATACGAGAGAGCGAGCAGATGAGATAGATGCAAATGAATTATGACTGACTTCAAAACACGTGCACATTTCTACACCCTCGATTACGATTCTGCAGAGCACCCCGACCACTTTTTTGCCGCAACATTGTCGCGCTCAACTGTTCTACGCTCAAGATATTGAGTCCAGGGTGCATCTTCATTAGCGACACCCGCTTCTGGCGATTTCTAAAGCAGAATTCAAGCATAACGCACGTCGGCGTCCAGAGCATCACGCTCACCGACGGCCCATGACGATCAATAGCCCAAGGTCAACTCAGCTTCTTCACCGCAGCAACGCCTTCCTATGCAGCGTGTAATAAAAGGGTTCTGATAAGGAGTAATTTGGTCGCACTGAAGCTCCGGACTAGTGCAGTCCCAGATATGAATCTATGAGTCTAGCATCCTCTGCTCATGCGTGGTGGTCCTTCCAGGAGATTCTCGGGCATCTAAAGCTCAGGGTACATGTGCCCGATGCCTAGGTTCATGGGTTCGCGGTAGTGAGCGTGCCTGTGGTGGGCAAGTTTTCGTCCGACCTATTTCGCAGCAGCCGAAAGCTGGATATGAGTCTGACGGCGTTGCAGAGACAGGCGCGAAAGCTTTTGTGCGGACATATGTGAGTGGGTTTACGGCGATGCCATGGTTATGAGCTTTGCAACACAGCATGGGACATGATGTCGGTACTGTTGGCGCGTGTTGGATGGTGTGTGGTTACAGCGGTGGCACGTTTGGGGATGAGCAGTCCTATTCATAGTCGTTGGAGGTTCGGTATCACTAGTTGACTCCTTCCACCTTGCGAGAGATCGCACTGGAGCTGAGTTGAAATGCTGATATGGTTGCACGTGCGAACGTGTGAGTTTGGTGTTTCGTGGGAGGTTTCGGGCCGGTTTAGACGCCACATCTCAGCCAAGTTAAGTTAGCGTCTTGGCGATATTCTAATCAAACTTCAGCCCGGACGGCTCTACTTCCATTCAGATAGCATCGTAATCATCAAAGTCCCTTGGCGAGCGCCTGGATGTCCTTGATAATCTTCACGTCAGTTCTTCTGCTTTACTGCGCCCCTTTTCTGCTGCTTCACTACGTTTTACTCTTTGCCAACGAGAGGCGCGTTTGGTCTGGACCCCACGCGACCATCACGAGATCATCACACGGCTTGACCGAGAAGAGCGACAAGATGCAGCTCGAAGCGCTACCTGTTGAGGTAATCAGCAAAATATGTAGATTGCTGGGCCGTCGGTACTTCCGCGGACCTGATAAGGGGATATATGTTCGTTACCATAATCGCGACTTCCAGGCCCTACGGACCACTTGCAGGGTACGTGCTACGATTACCTAACGTCCTCTTCCTTGGGGAACATTGAGCCACATAGGAGTCGAGAAGAGCTACTAAGAACCTTAGGAACTATACTACAAGACAGGATTTGATGCAGCGATGCGATATAGTATACTTCTAGAAGAGCTAGAAATCTACCTTGACTATGCTGGTATCGCCCAGCTGTACCAGTTATCGAAGATAGCTGCCTTTCGGGATCGGATCTACACTCTGTCTTTGTATGACCCTTCGCAGCGGGATGATGACGAACCCGACGACCAAGATGCCGAGGACAATGAAACTTACCAGGAGAACCTCTCTCAACAGAAGCAATCACGCGAAGACGCCACGGCAGCATACTGGTCTTCAAGCGATGCAGTATATCTTCTGGCCGAGTGCTTTCGCAACCTACGTGGAGCAAAGAACCTGAACCGGGTCGAGCTATGCGCGAGCTTCGGCCATGATCTGATTCTTCAGGGAATGATGCTCGCCCTATTCTCTCGCAAAATTACCCATCTGCCCATTCAACCTAACGACTTCTCCACCGTTGGGTATGGATCATTCTCTCAGTCACCGCAATTATACGTATCAGAAGTCAGGGGGCTTTTGGTCCAGCCTTTCCTAAGCGACGCCCATTTTTCAATCAACCAGCTTACCCGCCGGCAAAGAGCAGACAATCCCACAGGACTGCACTTCAAAAATTACCGACCCACCACGCCCGCGCTAAGCAAGTTCATCTTGACACTGAATACGGTGGAGAGCTTAGCATTCCATGGTTGCAGGACCTCTCCAGCACTTCGATCTTGTCATGGCTGCGAAGACCTCTTTGTTCGCAACTTTGCGCATACAGTGTACCCTAACCTCACGCATCTATCGATTACCGGCATGTTCATCAGCGGCAGTCGTTTACGAGGGTTTATCAAGCGCCAAGCTCAAACTCTGAGCACGGTAGAGATATCCTTCGCCATGCTGACAGATGGATCGTGGCGTTCTATCGCGCAAGGGCTGACAAAAGTCGCTCTACAAAGTCTAACAATCACGTCCTTGAAACAGAAGAGGCCTGCAGGTGTGGTCACGAACCGCGCTGCGCTACCCGGCAATTACTCGCCTTGTTCCACGGTTGATCTTGAGGACGCGGATCGTGTCCAAGACTTCCTCCGTGTCATGATTCTGTCATTCAAGACCGTGGTATGCACCAACCCAACGCGGTTCAAGAGGTCCCCTCCGAAGTACCATGAGGTCAGACTGTTCCAACCTCCGGTCATGCAGCCATCCTGGGGACAGCTAAGGGCGACCGCTGTCATAAGGGAGTATGCGAAAACGTAAGAATGAGGATTGATTCAGCCTCAATGCGACCTAGTGTATCTCGCACTCGCGCACTAGGTCGTCTCATTGGTCGAACGCAGTGAAAGACTCGATCCGGCAGTCTACCCGATTTGTTGAGCCATTCTGCATTGAGACAAAGATAGTTCGTCGCATTACTTCTCTAGTTTTTGGATTGCCCAACAAGGTCCACACACCATCCCGACAGTCTGTCGCCCTCTCAGAAAGTCCACAACATTCGCCTTCCCCAAAGAGTGTGGTATCAATTTCCATCTACAATGGGAATTGCACACGCCGCCTCCACTCCCGCCTCGCCTGGCGCTCCCTCCTTCCTCGATATGCCTGCGGAAATTCGAAATGCCGTATACGAGCTACTGTTTGAGCGGGGAAGGCGTGTGTACATGCCCAACATCCACGCTTACTACACCAAGATGCCTCAACCCGACTATTACCCCGATGATTCAGACTACGACTACGAGTTTGAGGAAGACTACGAGGACACGACGCACTTCTACATCAAAGATCGCGGAACGAGGCTGCAGTGGAGGAACGACCGGGATTCGTCTTCCGAAGTCTACCAAGGAGTGTTAGACAGGCTATCTTTCGACATGTCGGCTCCGGCTGATGTCCAGGTACGAGGGCTTCCCTGGCTCCGGTCTCGTAGTCCACTGACATAATGAAAGCTCTCCCGATAACGCGTTATGTCAGGCTCCAACACGTAAATTGATGTCTCAGGTATCGTTCCTAACACAGTCACTGATGGTATGCTGAATCACTTCAGCATACGCTTCAGTCATATGACGCGACACAACAATTCACGAGAATGAGCTGCCTGAGAAGCTCGCATGCGGGAACAATGCATCTACTTAGCGCAATGGACAAGTTGAGTATTAGGGTTACATAAAGGGCTTAGAGTGAGAGGATCGGCTTAGTTAGTATTCGTGTCATCAGGTTTAGATGGTGAAGCTTTTTCGGAACGGGACGTGTGGGGACGTGCGGAACTGGAAATGTGGAACGGATTCTATGCTTTGCGACGGTGATGATAGTAGCGTTAATTAAGCGAGGAGCACTAAAATCTTAACCTGCATTAACCTACTATCTCTGCAGCTACTGCATTATCTAAAACTATGTATATTTCGCTGCTTGAAATGCGGGATACACTCGAAATTGTATAGCGCAGGCATTGATATAGGTGCAGCCGCATTACGAGCTCTCCTTAGGCAGTTGTTGGGGGTATGTGCAAGCTTAGGGCGATGCTTTGGTGTTCCTCGCTAGAGTCCCCGCAGTATTTATTAGATCCCGTTCCGAAAAGGCTTCACCGTTTAGATTACGGGCAAGAATCATACCACCTTCCATGGAGCACAAACTATGGATGCTGACGCCTGAATTGACTAATCTCTTAGTTCCTGCCAGCTTTACTACTGCCCTTATCCATGCTTACCCACGCTCACTGGCGTCGATAGGGTGACACAGGATTCTGCAAGATTGGTGGTGCCTTCGTTACACATGTCACGTGCACCTCGTCCTTGGCACAATTGCTAGCGTCTAAGTTGATCTCACTTTCCCGATCCTGGCGCCTGAACCTGCGTTTGGCTCCACACCTATTTCAACTGTTCGGATTCACGAGCCTAGCTGTAGCAACTCTCCACGTCCCTCGACAACCCCAGTCCTGTGCGAAATTGACTGTATTTATCCTACCTCGAATCACCATGGACATCCCGAAGACGACTTCCGGTCCCGCCAACCCCGCACTGCCGTCAGTTCTGACGCTGCCAGCGGAGGTACGCAACACAGTCTCTGAACTGCTGTTTCAACGCGATGAACCCGTGAACTTACACAACGTCCGCGGCTACTACGCCCAAGGGCCGCCCGAGCCCAACCCTGAAGGTGACGACGCCGAGTATGCCGAGGCTCACACAGATTACCGCCCACGAGCGATCATAGATACGTTACCCGGACGTATCAGTAACAAGGAAATAGAGTGGCTGCATAAGCACAATGGTAAAGAGACATGCTTGGCGCGTTATAAGAGGAGATCAGCGGCATGGAATAGATTGCTCGACGCAGAAATGGAGGATCTGAAAGAGTTTGATCACGGATTGTCTGAAGGTTTCGGTCTCCTCAAGTCTTGCCGACAGCTGTACCATGAAACCGTCGGTATCCTGTACGGTAGCAACACGTTCTTGCTCACTCGGATGCGATCTCGACATGATCGCTCCAAGTACAACAACGACTCATCCTACCACCAGCTGAACCATGCTTCTGTATGGTTTCGCAACATCGGCACGCAATTCGGGCTTCTACGTAGGGTTTCAATCGACCTTTCGGCTGTTTGCGATACCCGTTGCCCCCTGGCGATCACTAATCTCGAAGTCCTTCCCATACTCCAACATCTTTGGAGCAAGCCCCTTACATTGTGCGAGCTCAATTTTATCCACGTCGGCCGCGGCCTCATCATAGGAGACCGGGAAGAACCTGAAGAGGGAGTTTCTCCCAATGCTGTGCACATACTCAATCGATTCATGGCGCTTGTGGTTCGGCGAGATATTTTAGGCATCGAACGCTTTGTTCGCGATGGCATTTTCGTGCGCTCGGTAGAACTCAGAACCCCTACGAGCTATGGGGAGAATTGGGGAGGGACGATCGATTACACCAGCAAGGGCCAATCCTGGGCTCGTCGCGAGTTCGATATTGCGTCCAATGGAGGGATCTGTTGGATAGCACAACATGGAGTCGCATCCATCGGGGCCCTACCCAGGGCTGTACTAGGAAGTATCCTTGATGATGTAGGTTCCGCTGTGGAGAACATCGTCTTCGACTTCAACGAGGGCATTATTCATGGCATAAACCTGAGCCTTTTTCGAGAGGTCTCATATTTCGACGGGCACGCGGTACTCAGAGCAGTATGCAGTCGAATTCCTTTGGTGTTTCATTTCAGAAGCACAGAGTCAATTACAGACTTCCAGCGCTTCCAACCATTGAAAGACATACTTTTGGACAAGCCAACAACTCAGGATTGGAATGAACCAAATCTTGTCAATGCCTTTTGCAACATCATCAAGTTGTCTTTCGCTGCCAAGCGCGGCATGGCGGGTATTTGGCTCAACTTTGCCATTGCGAGCCACACGACGCCCACCGAGCCTCGTATCAACCTCAGCGGAATCATAGACGTGCTATGCAGGCCAAATAAATGCGAAATCAGCAACAAGACCGAGATTCGCGTTGCGCTATCTCATGTTGACAGTGGTCAAGCGTACGGGAGAGCTTCTGCATTCACCATGCTATCACTCAGAGAACAGCTCTTTCTCTACTTCACCGACCTCCTTCGTCAATTTCCTTTGGACAAGTGGCCTTACGTGCCCGAAGTCTGGGTGGACAAATCAGGCACACTAGTGGACAAAATCTCAAGTCCCGCGGACTTCCCTTGCGCTCATGCAGACTCTTGGAGCTACCTCGTCGGTGAAGAGAGCTTCATGTCGATCGTGCTCCAAGTGGAAAAGCGATACGGGGCGCGGTACTCATTGCATGAGTGCCGTGACCATTACCGTTACCAATGCATGTATTGTGTATGGGAGATGCTAAGAGAGTGTATGGAGCAGCGATGGGGTACTCGAACGACCGCTACAGAGGTGTAACCCGGAGGGAACGTTGAGGTAGCCCAGCCTGTTAGATTGGCTGACCGACTAGCTTGGAATCGTTCTTGGGGATTAGTATACAGACGCCCTTGCGCGTTGTCAGTACGATTAGCCCAAAAGCGGGACTGTAAGTAACGCTTGTATGGTGACACTAAGATCCGTGAGATACAGCTGTGACTCATGCACGTGCCTGTTTGCACCCACTCCTTCGTACGCGAACAGCGCTAGTGAGCTCTCTCACCAAACCTGGAGACCACGGTCCTCGCTCGGTAATTTGCAACACGAGAACTTCATCACACTCAATTCACCGCCGGATTTCGCCTAATCAATCTACTGTTCACGATCAACTCTCTTTGAACCCACCGGCATTCCTCGACATTGAGACAGACTTCCAAAACAGCCTTGCGCATCACAGTGTCACCTGCGGAGTAGATCATCCTTGCTCAAGTGCAACCTCTTTCTACTTTGATCCCTCCTACACTATCGCCGATTGGTAGTCATTACCACCAAGAACAGGCTCTTCGACTATGAGCGACGATGATTCGTACAGCGGCAAGCTACAATTCCACAACAGCGCCTACATGAACAAGAAGCCCATACATATTTCTCAAGGACGCTCTCTACCACACAACTTTATGGCACCGTCTTTGCTAACGAGTCTGGCGCCCGAACTGCGCAATTGCATCTACGAGCTACTATACGTTCGAGACACATCTGTGGAGATCACAAGGTCGAACGAGTCACTCAGATGGTATGAAAGAGAAGGGCAGCATACAGGGCCTTCAGTCAAGACTACGCGACGCCAGCTGGCTCTATCGATGCCACTACTCCAAAGCTGCCGCCAGATCTACCACGAAGCTATCGGCGTCCTTTACAGCCGCAACACCTTCGCAGTCCGTTCATTTGCGCCTGGGCCCCACCTTGAGGCTGCCAGCACCGCATTAGGCTCTCATACCAACTATCTTAGGCGTCTCGAAATCAACTTGGCTACACTGTTCCGGGATAGATACCCTACTGCGACTCTCGAGTTCCTGCATCTATTACGAATAGTTTGGGCGCACCCTTGTGTAGGCTTAAGCGTTAGTATCACTGACCAGCTAGATGCTGAAAGGTGGTTCCCTAACCGGACCTACAATACCACCACTCTCAACTGTGTTGCCCAACTACTTGGGTCCCAGGATGTGCTAGACTTCAAAAAGTATGGCAGAATCAAGTCACAGATATCCTCGATCAGTGTGAACGCAGATGGACTTTCAGGTTCCATATATTTCTCGGGCACCGATTGTGCTCCATGCGTAGTACAAGGCTTCTCTGTATCGGACGACGGTAGTGCGGCAAGCATGCGACGACCGGATCGACCTGTTGGCTTCGAACGCCTGCCGTACAGAACTCAAAGCCAGATCTTCCGATATGTACTGCATACGCCAAAGGGCATAGATGTCAACTCTCTTAACAAGATGAGCAGCCCTTTTCGCCATGCCTTGTTCTATGTAAACTGGTCGCTAGCGTGCAAAAGCCTCATTCTGGAAAATCAGCTAACATTCGAGGTTTCATGCCCATCGGTGCACGCCTGCTCTCCAGATCTTACAATTCTGCGCGGGTGGTTTTCCGGCCGTTTCAACTGCCATGTCGGCACCCGGCGTCCAGTCAACCAAATACACCTGCATGAAGCGATCAAATCCCTCGAGGGCATTTCGCATGCTAAAGTTATCTTCAATTTCCAGGTCGCCTCCGAGAGCCAAGGATTGAATCACGTTCGACTGAATATCATGGAGCTCTTGGGCCAGCTTACGCATGCACCGGACTCACTCACCCTCTGCTGTCGTACTGTCATGCTATCAACAACACCCCAATCAATGCACGAGGCCGAATTCAACGTTCGTACCTTACGACTCAATGCATTGATTGCTCTATCAGAGGTGCTTGTGGCACAACGGTGGCGAGAGAATTTCCCGTGCCCGGCGGTGTACATTGATGGATTTGGAAACGCAGTGGAACCGCGTCGGAAGCGTCTTAAACCTGCACACCGCCTTCCACATACAAAGGCCATGTTAGGACCGTCCAAGGAAGCACTCGCAACTGCACTGAGAAGTTGTCGAGCCTTTCGAGGATCGCTCACGATCACCCATAAGAAATCAGTGGATTTTGATGCCAATGGGACATTCATCGAAGTCATTCAGGGCTTGTGTAATTCTTGTCTGGACCCGAAAGATCTGTACGCATGAAGCTGGCTTGCGTAGTAATCATCAGACTGGTCATCTGCGTGCTAGCTACTTCCACGAGCACATACAGACTCATGTAGCTTCATTTTTGCGATCTATTTGTGGTTTTACGTTAATGAGAATGGTGATTCGACCAGGTACTATCGGATTGTTGTTGTTCTGCAATATCCACGGCGCTCTACTGAGTTCCCGGCCCCCACTCAGAATTCCGGCACGGAGGGTGGGCGCGCACCGTTTGTAGCCGACATTGTTGCCTGCTTGGACCCTAATGATGTCACTCGAGTCGCTAAAGTGAAGGAACGACTAGCGCACTTTTGCATCAACAGAAAACGAACTCTCTCACCTTTATCTCGCCTCTACGACTCCACTACCACTTTTTCCCGCCCTATCTAAAGGCTATACACTCGATACTGCGATCCACAACAGGCGCTGTAGTTCATCTAGCAAAAGTGTTCGCAAACCGTCAAACCTCCAAGATCTATCACGCAACTTAACTCGTGTACTTTCGAGTCTACTACATAAGCGTCTCTTTTCCACCTCGTCCACTTGCGTAGCAGCTCACGCGCTCACCTCGCCGGCACAAACAACCTCAGTGCGCGGTTCTTTCAATCCGGCGACTTCAAAATACGCTGCTCAGACACCAGCAACGAAGTAATTTGGCACAAGTTGCTGCGTCACAAAATGTCGAAAAACACCGCACAGACCCACATCATCAATGGTCGCTCCTCACCCACCAACCCTGATGCGCCATCATTCCTTACGAGCTTGCCTCCCGAGATCCGCAATCGGATATACGAATTGCTCTTTATCCACGATGAACCTTTAGAGGTGACAGCAGCCAATCGGAGGACGAACTACATGAAATTGAGCTTTGCTCGCGAGGATGCCTTACGCTCAGAGCTAGCACGTTCAATGGCACTTTTCCGCAGCTGTCGCCAGATCTACCACGAGGCCGTTCGTATCTTGTACAGTCGGAACCATTTCACCTATTTCCGGCCCGGTCTAGAAGTGTCGCGACTCGAAGATTGGTGCAGCATCATCTCGCATCAAGCTAGCTTCCTTTCGAAGGTTACTGTCGAACTGTACGCTCTGGGAGGGCACGACTGGCTAAACAGTGGGTATTACAACTTACTGCCAGTTCTACGTGTCTTGTGGATATACAAAATATCTGACTTGAAGATTTTGGTTCGTCATAGACCTTGGATGTCTGTGAACGGTGATAATGTAACAGCCGTTATGAATTCGGCCCTTGATTTGCTTGGCCGTCAGGACAATTTAAATCTGCGTCGCTTCTCGCGCATACCAAACAGCCTCAAGTCAGTTAATCTGGATGTCAAGGGTCACACAGTAAGTGTCCATTTCGGACGCCCTTATTCCAGCCCATCCTCATTAAACCCGGTCCAAATCATGTTCACCAGACGCCATGATGGTAACTGTTTTATGCTGGAACCCAACCCGCAACCGATCAAGCTCTACGCTGACGACACTTCCTGGTGGAGCGATGCTCGACCACCCTCATGGCCCGAGCATATTTCCTCCACTATCCTGGCCTACGCCACTTACGTTCCAGCGGGCATCAACGTCGATCTTGCCACAAGAGAATTCACCAACAAGAGCCTGGGTTTATTCTGGGTTAATCGAAAGCTTCGATTGAGAGCTATGGATCAGTTTATGTCAAACAATCGGTTCATGTTCACCTTCGCGTCGTCTAGCGATCGTATATCCGCCATCAATGCCGCAGCCGTCAAGGATTGGCCCTTTTCCCTGCCCAGTGACCGAAAAATACAGTGGAGAATCCATCCAATCAATTATCACCCGTCTTCTACCATCTCGTTACCGAAATCAGTCGAGTTCATCATCGATTTCCGACCTGCAACGGGAGTTACTGGGCTGGAGAACGTGCGTATCAACGCAGCAGACTTCGTTTCCGCTACCTTGAAGGCGAGTGGCTCAACCACGGTCCGCTGTCGCATTCGCGTGAGCAATAATCATCTCGAGCAAACGACAGAATCCACATTCTCAATTGCGGTACTGCGAATGCGTCTCTACATCGTCCTCTCTCACCTTCTGGTGGCAAAGCCATGGAGACAAGATCGCGCTTGTCCAGCCATATATTGTGATGGCTACGGCTATTTGGTAGAGTGGAAACAAAGCGACCGCAAAGGATATCGTCAGCTAGCCAAACTTGACGCCCTACAGACTTGTCGAGCCAATGCGGCAAAAGTCGAGAAGACATGTGCTCATATGTTTGAGAATTTTGATCCGCGAAAGTTTATGAGGGGTCACGTATTCCACGGCACAAGTGTCGATGCAGCTGAAACCACCCTCCTTGAGGTGTGGTACCAGCTACAAGACCTCATCTGGAAGACGCTACAAGTCGGAGATGTTGTCGCGCTTGATCCGGGACGTTGGTGGGACATGAGTTAACAGTGGAGGATGTGGCGACGGGCTAATGAGATCCAATTGGTCGTAAAGAAGCCGCCAATCTGAGAAATGGTCAGTTGTCATGCTTGAGGCAAGACTTGCGTAGCTTTGCGAACAGCATGGGATTTTGATCAACTATCAACAAAGGAAATTACCAAATGCGTACAGAGCTGTCAATAGATCGCGTCAAACTACCATAAGAACACATTAGCATTACAGCTTCCCCGCCTCTTCCAACACCTCCCCTATCCGCTTCTCCAGATCCGACCCTACCGCCCTCTCCAACAGCACCACAAACGCGCGTCTCTTCTTCTCCTCCATATCTGCTCCGTGACTCTGTTCAAACCCCAACTCCTCCCACCTCACCTCAATCATCTTCACAATCCCCTCCATTCTCTTCGGCAACCCCAACTTGTCCAACGCAACCTGCGTCCTCGCGTCCACAAACGGGTACACCTCATCCCACTGCCACTGCACCCTGCGGTAGAAGATATCCAGCCCCGTCTTCCCCAGCCCCCTAATACTGCGCCGCAAGACTTCGCGCTCAGACTCGACGCCGGATTTGCACTGCGCGCGCAGCCGCGAGAGATCGTTGTGCCAATCATTCCTCATCAGCACCTCCACCAACCCTTCGGTTTCGACAGCAGTATTGTCCTTGTGCTGTACGCGCGCTGCTTCGAGGGATTCGCGGATCCGTTTCGGGCCAGCGGTCTTGATGGCGACGGGGTTCCGGAGTTCGTAAGGTGGGTTTAGAATGGTGCGGATGATGCGGAGACCGAGGCGGTGCGGGATGGGGCGCGAGAGAATTACGGCGCAGAGGAGTTCTTCGAAGGGGGTGAGGAGTTGGGAGTATATGATTTCATAGTTAGAGGGTTGGGAGTCGGGTGGTGTGCAAAGGGGGAGTGCGGCGTCTGAGAGGAGGAATTTGAGGACTTGGACAGGTGTTGCTTTTGTGTCGCGGGGTTCGGAGACGTCGCGTTTGGGTGGTGGGATTATTTTGGGCGCTTTGTTGGCTTCTTCAGGGGATGCGCTTTTCTTGCGCTTGTCGCCGGCGGTGGTGTCGTCACTTTTGCCTAGAATTCCGCTATCAACTCTTTTCACTTCCTTCTCTTCCATTGTCACTCCGTTCCGCACGCCGTGACGTCGTGTAGCTGCTCGTGTCTTTTTGGGTGGCATGTATGTTCGCGTCAGGTCGGCATGCCAGAATACATGATTGTTACAGTGCATGTATGATGCGGCCATGATGAAATATGAACTCACGACCCCGCTGGTCGCATGCGGAGAAACACATGGTCGGTGTTGATGGTGCTATATATATCCGAGTTCCTGGCTCAGGGGTGGTGACGTTGCGGCGGGTGCGTGGCGATCGTGGACCTGCATTAGTGGTGAGGTATGCTCGATTAGGATTAGCGTTGGCGCAGATGTGAACGTCGATTGAGATGCATAAAGTTGTTCGTGTTCGTTCTTTCGTCCACGACACTTTCTTTACAGCACGGTAATTTAGCATCAGAATCTGACCATTGCGTTTCGAAAACTATGACGGCGTTGAAGAAAACTATCCGATGTAAATCCACGCGGCAGAGCGGCGCGATTGATCTGCGACGATGGGATCTTCGGATCACCTGAAGCTGTTCATGCTTCGGTTGCTCAGCTTTCTAGCGTGCGCCTGGTTCGTGCTTCTTTTCCGAATTAGGCTGTGCGTCTCCAAAGGAGGAAAACCAAGGCGTCAAAGCTTTGTACACAATTGGAAAAAGAACATAGGATCGCTATTGGGCGCCATAAAATCGATTGATTCCCATCCGCTAAGGATATCGCGGATCGCAGAAACAAAATACTCCACAAAGAAGAAATTCCAGCCTGACTCCTCTGTGTGCCTATCAAGATGCTAAAGTCAAGCAGGTTACACTGAGAGAGTGTACATTTCCACGGACAAGAATCCGAATATCCGATATAAAGTCTCATTATGCCCAGGAAATCTCAATCCTTTAGCTGCACCCATATACTAACTTCCAAAGCGGTCCGGACTACTACTGCAGTCAGATCAATTGCTTCACCTTTATAGCATGTTGTCTTCGGTTGTCCACTTCTCCTCCGAAGCAACTCTCTTTCTTGCTAGTTATCGACCCTTTCGAAGCGTGGCACCCATTCCACTGGACACGAGAAGGATGCGAAATCAGCATCTGTGATGTCCGTCTCGTAGACAGCACGGGGAACCCGTTTCAGCATCGTTCGAAGACCTTGAGCGCGAAAGAACCGCAGAGATCCATGCGTGAGCCGAGAAATAGTCCTGAGTACAGTCCGCCAGCATCCTGACAAGATCGAACCTTCGAAGATAATGCACTGAAGGCTGTGGGCATGAGCGCTAACGAAGCTTATCAGGTTCTGCTCATATAGCACCCAACTCCCTATCAGGCTGATGCGTTGCAAGTTGGTGTGGCCGCTTAGAGCGTTCAGGATCCTGCTTGAATCTTGGTACGGGTGGTAGTCGCCGTTTAGCGCGAGATCCTGGAGATTTTGAGCTCCTGACAGATGCACTGAAAGCTTCGTGATTGCATCGTTCATGTCAACGCCGCTCTGTGCCATCAATCGGATCCGAAGCGTGCGTAGGGTCTGGAAAGGTATGTTTTCCGTGTAAGGAGGCATATAGACGCCGGATATCCTGAGGTCCCTCAGGACTACATTTGCTTTGTCAACTGCCTCCAGCACAGTATGGCATCCAACCACGGCCGTGGAAAATGCGAACGGGGTTCCGAAGCGAAAGTTCCTGTCGTTCTTTTCATTGGGGTTATGAAAGTAACGGTGGAGCAAGTCCGCGTCGCCTGCCTGTAACCAACCACTCACATGGGTCGTAAGATCATAGTTTCGGTCTATTCGAAT
>TARA_R110002003_G_scaffold433_4_pt1 | contig 19940 bp, 15 predicted proteins | sample TARA_R110002003 | Tara Oceans TARA_R110002003 (sample SAMEA4396441) | marine metagenome | biome: Westerlies Biome; feature: [SRF] surface water layer (ENVO:00010504); material: water (ENVO:00002006), including particulate matter (ENVO:01000060) such as... | depth 5 m
GAAAAGAAGGAACTAGATGCACCACTTGTGCATAAGAGTCTCGCGGAGATCCTCGGGCTGAAAAAGAAGGTCGATAACGAACGACCTCGTGTCCCGGTCGTCATTGATCCTAGACTCAGCAAAGTCCTCCGTCCGCATCAGGTCGAGGGCGTCAAGTTCCTATTCCGAGCCACAACTGGCATGATCGATCCCAAAGCCAACGGTTGCATCATGGCAGATGAAATGGGTCTTGGCAAGACACTGCAGTGCATCGCGCTCATGTGGACACTGCTGAAGCAGTCACCCGATGCCGGCAAGCCGACAATACAAAAGTGCGTTATCGCTTGCCCCTCAAGTCTGGTGCGGAACTGGGCCAATGAGCTCGTGAAATGGCTGGGCAAGGACGCCGTCACACCGTTCGCAATTGATGGCAAGGCATCAAAGGAAGAATTGATTCAGCAAATACGGCAGTGGTCCATTGCAAGCGGACGCGCTGTAGTGCGACCTGTTTTGATCGTCTCGTACGAGACTCTTCGGCTGTACGTCGAAGAGTTTGGCCAAACGCAGATTGGCTTAATGCTCTGTGACGAAGGGCATCGGTTGAAGAATGGTGACAGCTTAACCTTCACCGCTCTAAACAGCTTGAACGTGCAGAGGCGAGTTATTCTCTCCGGTACGCCTATACAGAACGATCTCTCCGAATACTTTGCTCTACTTAACTTCGCCAATCCAAACTACCTTGGCACCCGGGTGGAGTTTCGCAAGCAATACGAAATTCCAATATTGCGAGGTCGTGACGCTAATGGCACAGACGAGGATGTGAAAAAGGGCAACGAGCGTCTCGCGGAGCTTCTAGCCTTGGTGAACAAGTTCATCATCCGACGAACGAATGACATATTATCGAAGTACCTGCCAGTCAAGTACGAGCATGTTGTCTTCTGCAACCTCGCACCGTTCCAGAAAGAACTCTACAACCACTTCATCAAATCGCCCGATGTTCAAAGTTTACTTCGCGGAAAGGGTTCCCAACCTCTAAAGGTTATTGGCATGCTCAAGAAGCTCTGCAACCACCCAGATCTTCTCGATTTGCCACAAGATCTACCAGGTTGCGAGCATACGTTGCCGGACGATTTCGTACAAAAGGATGCTAGAGGACGAGATCGAGAGGTCAAGGTGTGGTACTCTGGCAAGATGCTCGTCTTAGATCGCATGCTTGCGCGCATCCGTGCCGAGACCAACGACAAGATCGTGTTGATCTCCAACTACACACAAACGCTCGACATTTTCGCTGCGCTGTGTCGATCGCGGGGCTACGGTTGCCTTCGTCTCGACGGTACAATGAACGTCAGCAAGCGGCAGAAACTCGTCGACAAATTCAATGATCCCGAAGGCCTGGAATTTGTTTTTCTCTTATCGTCAAAGGCAGGTGGATGTGGTCTCAATCTCATTGGCGCTAACCGTCTTGTTCTCTTCGATCCAGACTGGAATCCAGCGGCCGACCAGCAGGCTCTCGCTCGTGTATGGCGTGATGGACAGAAGAAGGACTGCTTCGTTTATCGTTTCATCACCACCGGTACCATCGAAGAGAAGGTTTTTCAGCGCCAGTCTCACAAGCAGTCATTATCATCCTGCGTGGTAGATTCTGCGGAAGACGTCGAGCGCCATTTCTCCCTCGATTCGCTTCGTGAGCTTTTCCAATATCGCGACAACACCACAAGCGACACCCACGATACTTTCAAATGTAAAAGGTGTAGGAAGGAAGATGGAAGGCAGGTCATGAAGGCCCCAGCTATGTTGTACGGCGACACGAGTACTTGGAACCATTTCGTCAACGATGGTGAGAAGGGACCACTTGGAAAGATTCAGGACTTGTTGCTTCGGCAGGAGACGGCGAATGATTTGAGGGACGTCAGCGCGGTATTTCAGTATATCAGTCATTGAGCGAGTTCGACGCGGCGTACAAGCATACGTCGACAAGGGCAGGTGTTCTTCGTGTCGCAGTTGGAGAAGTATCGATATCTGCATAATGACAACACGACCAGACAATATTAAAGCTGCAGTGCCATCCTCGGCCAAAAGACAGCCATGGCGAGGTAATTGTAGTTACGTTTGCGTTTTTGCTATATCGACTATGCCATTCTGTAAGTGATCGCTTCATCTGTTGTGTGGTAGCAGGATGCACGGTCCGAGTCTCTGCGGCCGCTTGAGGTTGTCTTACGGGAAGAAGGTAGTGAGAAGCCACAGTAGATATGAGCGCATTGTTTGCCTAACGTGCATCAACCACCTGAAGTGCGTCGAGAACGAAGATGCTAGGGTGTTACATGTCGAAGTGTCGTGCCAGGAACACCAAGTACGGTCTGAGCTTTGTACCAAACTTATCGATAACATACCGGTCACGTGACATGGATTTCTCAACCTTCACCCGCCTTACGCAGCCACCGACCATGTCTCGCACCCGAAACGCGCCTCCGCCCCACGTCGATCACCTCCGCCCTCCATCATGGACCCAAAGCGCCGCAGAACCGGCGATGCAGACATTGGAGACCTGCGTCTGCGCTCGCGGCAGTCGTATCTCGCCAAGCGCGAAGCAGAGCAACTTGCGCTCCTCCGCAAGCAAGTCCAGGAAGAAGCTGAAGAGGAGGAGAGACTGGGCGACCGGCTGTCCAAGCAAGAGCGCGCCGATTTTGCGCGGAATCGCGAGACGCTGCGGCTCGCCATCCAGCGCAATGAGATTGACGAGCACCTGGACGGCTTCATGATCCCCGACGCCGACTACTCCAACAAGTCAGAGGCGCTCACACGCAAGCACAAGGACAAGGGCTACGAGAAGTCGGAGGTCCAGCTATGGGAGGACGAACAGCTGGGCAAGATCAAGAGCCAGGTCAGGCAATCGACGCGGACGCAGCAGGACGACTATGAGTATGTCTTCGACGTGGAGCAGAACATCAAGTTCGATGCCCCGCTGGTCGATCTCGAGAAGCAGAGGCTGCAGGCAAACCTCGACGAGGCGGAGAAGAAGGCCAAGACCATTGAGGACACGCGCAAGAGCCTGCCCATATACGAATACAGGAACGAGTTCATTGCGGCCGTCGAAACCAACAACATACTCGTCCTGGTGGGTGAGACCGGCTCCGGAAAGACCACCCAATTACCCCAGTATCTCGCCGAAGCCGGCTATGCAAAGACCGGTCGCATCGCCTGTACACAGCCTCGCCGAGTGGCGGCTATCTCAGTGGCGCATCGCGTCGCCCAAGAGATGGGCACCAAGATCGGAAAGAAGTGCGGATACTCCGTCCGTTTCGAAAGCGCCACCTCGGACGAGACGCAGGTCGAGTATCAGACCGATGGTCTGCTGCTTCGCATGCTGCTTACTGATCCGACCCTGTCTGAGTACTCGGTTGTTATCCTCGACGAAGCACACGAGCGGACGCTTGCTACCGATATTCTCATGAGTCTGTTGAAGGAGGTCAGCCTCCACCGGCCCGAGTTCCGTCTCATCATCGCCAGTGCAACGCTCTCCGCGCAGAAGTTCAGCGACTTTTTCTTCAAGGCAAATATTATGAACATTCCAGGCCGCACATTCCCTATCAACAAAGTTTTTGCCACCTCGCCAGAAGCAAACTACCTTAGCGCGGCGGTTACAACATGCTTTCAGGTGCACCTCTCACAGCAAGGCCCTGGTGACATCTTGGTGTTCTTGACAGGCGAGGAGGAGATTCTAGCCGCGGCCGAGTACATTAACGACACACAGAAAAAGCTCGGCACTAAAAGCCCTCCGCTTATAGTAGCGCCTGTCTACGGTGCTCTGCCATCAGAAGCCCAGCAGTTGATTTTTGACCCGGTTCCGCCAGGCAGTCGAAAAATTGTACTAGCCACCAACATCGCAGAGACATCTCTGACTATTGACGGCATCTCCTTTGTCATTGACTGTGGCTTAGAAAAGCAGAATTCGTACAATGCTGCAACTGGTATGGATGCATTGGTGGTTGTCCCCTGTTCAAGAGCAAGCGCTGAGCAGAGGGCCGGCCGAGCTGGGCGAACGGGCCCAGGTATGGCTTTCCGCCTGTACACAAAGTACGCCTTCTATCATGAGCTTCCAGAAAATACGTTGCCAGAAATACTCCGCATCAATCTCGATGGTCCCGTCCTTACGCTCAAAGCGATGGGAATCCATGATATCCTGCACTTTGACTTCATGGACTCGCCGCCCGTAACCGCTCTCGCGGCGTCACTTGAGACTCTATACGCATTGGGCTATCTCGACAGCAATGGTGCCGTGACCAAGTTGGGCAGACGAGCGAGCGAACTGCCATTGGATCCACGATTATCCAAGGTTCTACTGGCTGCTGATAGTCTGGGCTGTGTCGACGAAGTGATCACACTGGTAGCAATGGTTCAAGAGGCCGGTACTTTGTTCTTCGCACCAAAAGACAAGAAGGTCGCCGCAGAACATGCAAAAGCAAGGTTCACTTCCACGACCGCTTCCACTGGTGGAGACTTGATCGCCTTCCTCAATGTATGGAACGAATTTGTCGAGAACGACTATTCTGTGCTCTGGTGTCGCGACAATTTCGTCCAATACCGGTGCTTGAACCGTGTCCGGGATGTGCGTGAGCAGCTGGTGAAACTATGCGAACGCGTAGAAATCTTCGAGTCATCTTGTGGAGTTCACGACTATCAGAAGATCTTGAAGGCCTTCACATCAGGATATTTCGCGAATGTCGCGCGACTCAATCGTGACGGACAGACTTACAGAACGCTCAAGCAGGGTTTGTCCGTACACATACACCCATCGTCATGTCTCCGAGAATTGCGACCTAAGCTCGTCGTCTTTGCCGAGCTTACCATGACTTCAAAAGAGTTTGTACGAACCTGTGCGCCCATTGACCCGGCCTGGCTCACCGAAGTCGCGCCACACTTTCACAAAAAGGATGAGATCGACAACCTGGATGTTGGCAAGAAAATGGGGAAAGGCCCAGGGAAGGTGGGCACCTGTCGTTGATTGCGTTTGGAGATGGGTGTCTCGGGCCTTTTTCAGTCTCTGGATATTCAGGCAACTCGGACGGTGGGGCTTCGTATGGAAGGTAGTCACGCGCTCGATGTAAAGAGTGGAGATTCAAACGTTATCACTCTACAGCATCGAGGAATCTTTGCGTACAGAGCGACATCGGAAAGCAGGTAGTTCAGGGTCTATACTTTGGTGTTCTAGTGCGTGATGGGGCGCCGTCCTGTAGTTGAGATGCTGGGGCGGCGCTAGAAGTCGTTCCAAGTTTTCATAATGATACCCCGTTTCTTCCCCGTCTTTCTGATGCCCGACTCCGTTTGTGCATGGCACGGAGACAATCAATCGAATCCTACAAGCCAATCTTGCATATTACTTGGAGGTAAACAGAATATGTTCGGAACCGCTCCTTGTGGATTTGCCTCCCCTACTCCATCAACCAACAAACTTTCCACCGCAGTAGATGCAAGCATCGCAGGCGAGAAATAGTACTCTAGCTAGGGTGACAGGACTCTCCTTTCTCCCTTCATTAACAACCACTTCCTCGCGAGGTTCGTCGATGGCCTCAACAAGTCTTGTGCCACTGTGCTGATCGTCTACTTGATCGCTGGTCCCAGACTCCTGTGCAGCCTCGCCTTGGTTGTGAACTTGAGGTATGCCAATCCTATTTGCCTGCGCCTGCGCCTGTACCTGTGCCTGTGCTTGTTTGAACGACATGCCTTCTGATGAACCAACTAACAAGTCTGCATCATCGTTGTCTTTCACTCGCCGCACCACTCGTGCCATTTCCTGTGCAAGCACAAATTCCTCGCTCAAAAAAGGGGTGCTACAGATGCCACAGTACTTGGTAATTCCGGGCGCCTGTATCGCCAAAAAGCTGATGCCACATCTTGGGAATTGATGTCCATTTGTGCAGGTTGCCGTGAACACGTCTGTGAGTGGTACTGGAGCAGCACAGAAATCGCACCTATCGGTCGTGAAAGCAGCTAGATCCAGACTCGCCGCTTCAGAATCGTCATTAGCGATTTTTGGAAGCGCGATGGCCACACTGTCAGCCTGATCTTCTGCGGAGTCAGAAAGACCGGCGTGTGATAGGTGCGGCTGTTCGAATTCATCCTGTGTAATCGCCTGTATTAGTGAGACAATCTTCACGTGGTGAGTGCGAATGTCGGCGCTGAATGATGTCTCAGACAGGGACGCGGGAAGATCTTGTAATGCCGTAGCAAGCCGATAAGCTATAAGCGTCCTTTGCAAATCACAGGAGCGCATGAGGTCGCAAGCCTGGGAAACAAGGACTTTGTACCGGTCTTTCATCGACTCCGAATCGAAAAACGCGATACGCTTGAACGCTTTCACAAGCGCATCCAGACCGAGTAGATGGAGCGTTGCTGACGGAAAATTTTGAGTATCGCCTGAGCCCGCGATCGAACTGTAGGCTCGAGCCAGCTTTTCCACCATCTCATCGACAAAGGCCGGCATTTGCTCGGTATCCTCCACTGTGTTCTCCATGAGCTTTTTTAGGGTGAAAAGAACCCCTTCAGCGCTCACATCTCTTGCTGGGAAGCATTTGCGGATTTGACGGTACTGTCGCAAACCGCTGATGGCCACCGTTCCACGTCGATCGTTGGGCGATCCATACTCAATCATGTCAGAAGGATGAACGCTATGACACGTTGCAATAAAGTCTGATAATGGAGCGGTCGCCAAACCCCACACTTTCATCTTGGTATTGCCTTTCAAGTCGTTTCTCGCACTGAAGAGTACTGCGCTATTCACAATTTGATCACGCCAGCTCGGGAATTCGAGGGCTTTGAGTTGATGAGGTGATACTTCCAAAACGGCGGTCGGACTCTGGATTGTAGACAGCAGAGAGCTGAAGTGAAGTTGTGGTGTAGAGTGTGTCGCTGGGTCCCAAATGGCGCCAGAGACTTGATCCCAACGTCCATCTAGATCATGCGAAATCTCTTTTATGATGGAAGCATCAATTGCAGATACGCTTAAATGAACAAGGCCGGAAGATGAGAAGAGAGCAAGACTGAGCACGTTGGCATCAACAACGGGTGACCACTTCATGGGCCCATTGAAGCGCATCTCGATGCCGGAGTACAAAATCTCATCCCCCAGCTCAACATTGTCGTGTGTGTATGTAATAGCCCTTGCCCGTACGTCTTCATTGGTGGCATACACAATGACCGAGTGGCAGCAGTCGCCTCGCTGGACCCATGGGCTCCACGAGACATGAGAAATGTGTCTTTGCTGCTTCATCAGATCCTCAAAGGAGCAAGGCTTGGAGAAAATGCTCTCTGATTTGGGCGTTGTAGACACGTGGGTTAGCACCTCCGCATGCCAACGCTTCTCTGCCCCATACGTTGTAGTGGGGGACTTGACGACTACGAACGCAAGCATGTTGTCGTCGTTGGAGACCGCAACAATGTGTTGGCCAAAGCACAAGCGTGTACCCAGAGTCCCATGTGATCGAGGGCTAGGTAGAGCAGGTGCCCATGAGAATGCTCGCACCCTGGTTCTCAGTCGCATTCGCTCGCCAAAGCTGGTCGTAACATGGCCCGACTCGTTGATGGCGTTGCTTAGAAAGTATTCGGCAAGGGCATGGTTGACAATGAGCCTGCGGTCCCAGCTAGATGCATCATGTGGTCTGCCATCTGCTGACCAGACAGACAGGACCAGGTTTGCCGTTAGGGTCGCAAGAGCACTCCTGCGATGCTTCGCTAGGCCAGGAGGTGACCAACCTATTGCAATGGGAGCGCTTGCGGAGACCTCTTCTCCAATAGAGTAATTCGGCAGGGGCGCGGGTTCCTTGACGGGCAGCTCTTGGTCAGTGAACCACGGAGCCTGGAGCGGAACATGTTGCCACTGCGCGACATGCTGATCTCTGTCGAAGCTGACAGTATGTGGGAACTTTTATCAGATCAGCACTCCATTATGATACAATGGTGTTGATTAACATACGAGCAGCTCAACGCGCTCGTCGGAGGCGAGGGCGATGATGCCGTCTGGGGACCAATCAATTGCATCGACGCAAGAGGGCCAACATCTGAGCTCAGTCACGTCCGCCATAGTCACGTGGAAGATTTGCGAGCAAAGTGACTGGTAACGGACTTGCTCATGGTTCCGCGGAGAGGCGCACTGATGCGGTTTTTGACGTTCAACGAGTGCCTGGCTTGGGGCCGCTTGAGCTTGTTGTTGTCACGAGTTTGCAGAGCCACAAGAGGAGGCTGATGCGACCTTGCCCGACCGGGTGCTAGTCGCGCGCGAGCCCTTATCGATAAGGCCATGCCAGCGAAAATGTGAATTTTGCGCCTTCTCTCACGCCGACGCACCGCTGCATCTGCACAGCCGTGACAGTCTGACGCCGCCATGGGCAAACGACCCATTGCCGATATTATTTCTGGAGACGATGTGACGGCGACACCGGAACTGTCGCGGAAAAAGAGCAAGAAGGACAGGAGTGACGAGTCCAAGGGGGCCACAAGCGCTGCCGCGCCCACCAACAGCCACGGCCATGCGCCGGCTGCGCATGTAGACGGACACAGCGCCGACGCTTCCGACACGGAGGCGCTGTCCAAGGCAGAGCGCAAGGCGGCCAAGAAAGCAAAGAAGAACGCAAAAGAAGCGCGCACGACGGGCGGCTCGAGCGCTGCGGCGCCTGACACTGCTGCTGCTGGTGCTGCTGCACAAGAGGATGACGACGCCGCGAAGGCTGCAAGGAAAGCCGCGCGAAAGGCGGAGAAGAAGAGGCTGAAGGAGCGCGCGAAGACCGAGGGGGCCGACTCTGCTTCAACAGCGCAATCGTCCAAGGCCACGTCGGGCGCAACCTCTGCCGTGCCCTCGCGGGTCGAGTCCTCGGCCACCAGCCCTGAGCCAGCCAGCAGCGCGTATACCGAAAACAGCGAGTTGGCGCAGTTGCCCCAGTCGGACATTGACGCCTTCCTCGCAAAGAACGTCATGACCATCGATGACCCAAAGCCGGCCGCGCGCAAGCTTCGCCCCATCACCCTCTTCAAGTACCTGCCCGTGGCCGACGAGTCGCAGCGCGCGCCCTTTGCCAACTTCACCGCGCCCACGCCCATACAGGCAGCGACCTGGCCTTTCCTCCTCTCGGGGCGAGACATGATCGGCGTGGCCGAGACCGGCTCGGGCAAGACGCTGGCCTTTGGCGTGCCGTGTGTGCGATTCATCACCTCTCTGCCAAAGAATGAGCGGAAGGGCATCAAGGCAGTCATTGTGTCTCCAACACGCGAGCTGGCTGTCCAGATATACGATCAGCTGGTCGCGTTGGCCACTCCTGCAGGACTCAAGGTTGTTTGCGTGTACGGGGGTGTGCCCAAGGATCCCCAGGTTGCTGCCTGCCGTACTGCGCATATTGTGGTCGCGACCCCAGGGCGTCTGAATGACTTGATCGGCGATGGCTCCGCGGACCTCAGCAAGGCCGAGTATGTGGTTCTCGACGAAGCTGATCGCATGCTCGATAAAGGTTTCGAAGAAGCCATCCGGCAAATCATCTCGCAGACGCCCAAGGCACGCCAGACTCTCATGTTTACCGCCACGTGGCCACCGTCGGTTCGTGACCTTGCAGCTACCTTTATGAGGTCGCCGGTCAGAATCACCATCGGCGATAACCAATCCGGGGAGCTGCGCGCGAATGTGCGCATCAAACAACTAGTCGAGGTGGTAGACCCCCGCGCTAAAGAGCAGCGCCTCCTCCAGCTTCTAAAGCAATATCAATCGGGCAAAAACAAGGACGATCGTATCCTCGTGTTTTGCTTGTACAAGAAGGAGGCCATGCGCATTGAAAATTTCATTCGTATGAAGGGCTTCCGGGTCGGAGGCATACATGGTGATCTCAGTCAAGAGAAGCGCAGTGCCTCGCTCGCGGCGTTTAAAGAAGGACAAGTTCCGCTGCTTGTGGCGACGGATGTTGCGGCCCGTGGCTTGGATATTCCCGCGGTGAAGCTCGTCATCAACGTAACCTTCCCATTGACGGCTGAGGACTACGTGCATAGGATTGGTAGGACGGGCCGCGCAGGCAAAGAGGGGTTGGCGATTACGCTATTCACCGAGCACGACAAAGGCCTTTCAGGATCGTGAGTGATCTCTTGTACTGATCCGCACTCCCTGCGCGATTTCTAACCTTCTTCGCAGATTGATCAATGTTCTCAAGGCAGCAAACCAGCCGGTCCCTGAAGACCTGCTCAAGTTTGGCACCACAGTCAAGAAGAAGGAACACGGGGCCTATGGAGCCTTCTACAAAGACGTGGATAACTCCAAAGCTGCGACTAAAATCACATTCGACTAGCGCTCAGTCGGTCATGGTAGTCATTGCGGACTCCGGCATATAGGCGGTATCTTTAGGATATCAGTCGGCGAGCTGGCTTGCAGCTGCGGCGGTGATCTCTTCAATATGGGCATACTCTAGCGGTGGCGTTTCGGCATGCATCAAAAGTTCCGGCATAGACCCTTGCCACTTGCTAGCTAATATCTGCGCTAGTAAGCTTTCCGATGCGGTCCATTTTGAACCGTTCTGATGGTGGCCCTGGGTGCACCATATAGGTTTACAATATTCAGAGCACGGCAACGTGGTAATCTCTTTTCGGAGACGGCTAGTTGATCTAAAGAGCGCCTTCTGCACCTTCATATGCTACTTATCTTAGTACCAGCACGATTCCAAATCCCAAAGCCACGTGTGCTCGGCGCACAAAAACCTCACGGTTTCATGCACCCGCACGCCATCTTCTAGAAAGCCACTCACCTTACAATTTGCACGTGCAGCTACCTTTCACGTAGCCAACCTATGGACCACCCCACTACCGCCGTGCTGAATCCCACCAGCGGCTACATTTGCCCGCGCTAAACCACACGAAACTCACCGCATACCGCCCGAGCGACGTCCACTGGGTCCCGGACTATAGGTCGAACATGCGCCTCACCCGCTGCCAAGACACATAAGCGGGTCTCGAGAGGGGATGTGATTGGCGTATGCGCTTGTCCGAACAGGTCGGCGACTAGGCTCGGCGACGTCGTGAGTTCAGCGAGCGAAACGAGCCTCCGAGAGGTTGCGAAAGGAATGAATTAGTCCGCAGATTGGTAAGAAAGACACGTACGGACGATGCTCAATTTTTTTGTCATTTGTGGTATATATGCGTGGTTGTCCCACAAGATATGCTCAGATTGAGTACGCTACCAGTGATACATCTGCCTAAGACATTTTCAATCATCTATATCCGTGCCACCAAGCGACTCTTTAACTTTATCCTTAGCCTCAACTACTCAGGTCCGACCGTATACCGTTATTCTACATTATTGCCAAGGCATCCCGATACTGCAACTTGACAAGACGGTACACGCAACGACATGTGCAAGAAAGCATCCTGCGACTCGTGCCGTATGTTCTCACCATTACTGGCCCCTGTAAGGCCCTATACGTCTCTCATACTGACAAAAGGTCAGATAAGACAACCTGGTGGGGTTGCGGGAAGCACGTCCCGATAGTCATGTCCAACATTCCCGAGGATCAATGGTGTATTTGCGCACCTCGAGTCGAACGAGAAGGACACCAGTACCCACCCATGGGCACGCTGGCATCGGCGTGACTCCCAGCGTTCCTTCGGGGACAAGCAAAGGACGGACAAGTTACGTGCGAGCGACGGAAGGACGATACAACTTTGAAGTAACAAGGTCACAGTGAGAAGCGCACGACGTGGAAAGGACAACTAGGTTGCATGAGTCTCTTTGAGCATAACGACCGATATGACGTTGATGAGAATGTATGATATAGACGCAGATAGTTGACGGAGTTTTAGAGCGTAGTCGTACTCACCCTCAAGTTCTGAATACTGTGGCATGCGTCGCCTTAATTCTACTCCGCCTTTGTGCCTCTCGAACTCGACGGGGATTACGGTCGACTTCTCCTCCCATCTCGTTCGCGTTGCTGTTCTTTCGCCATCCACCAAGATAGAGGCTGCACGTGCAACGTGACATAGAGCGGAGAAGGTTTGGTATGCTGGGATTACATCACCAGGCGGCTCGACTAGGCGCTCCAGCTTGCGGGACCTTGCAGTCGTAGGAGGTAGCTCGTGCCGGTGGGCTGGGTTGCTGAGCTACCGCATAGGTAGGTAGGTGGTAGGTGAAGGTCGTGTCATGGCGAGCAAGACGTCCTGCTGCTAGCAATTGAGACATTTGCGTGGCGGCCACCTCGTGTAAGGACAACCTGCAGTTCGATGTTCAGAGCATCGAAACCTGCCTTCGGCTAACCGTCACGTGAAACGCTTCTGGAAGTGTCGGGGCCTTCCACGACAACACCCAGGATACCCATGCTTCAATGGGGGCTTCGAGCCGCAAAGGCCCAGTAGTGGCGCGAGGAACTGTGATCAAGTCAACAGGGTCCACTAGCATCCGCTCTGGTGGAATGTCTGCAATGGCAATGGTTGGGGAATCTGGAGCTGGTTGGACGCCGCAATACTCCAAGGAACCAATGGATTCGGAGGAGCTCACACCCGCATGGAGGTGTCGGTTTTAGACCGGGGCCTACTAAGTATAGATGTCACAGAGGTGTAACTCGCCCCTTGACGTTTCAGTTGCTGTCCCCATTGGTCTGGCTTGATGGCATGCTGCGATGCTGGCGATTGCGACAGTCGCAGCAGTCGTCAGGCCATGCTGGTGGAGGAGCTTGGCTGAGCGGGTACCTCGCAAGGTTGGCGCGCGCTGCTACTTGGTACATACTGTAGGTATGGAAGCACCGGGCACAAGCAAAGGACATGCGGAGGAAGAGCCAACACCCGGCCATGTGCGCCAGGCTTCAGCCAGCACTAGCGAAACGCATCTCGCGGTTTGAGATGGGCCTGGTGCATATAGCAGAGATCACAGGAGAGCTGCACAGCGAGTCACCGCAGAGTCACACCAATCGGCGGGGCGCAGAGCGCTCGCACCAAGCCAGACCATTGTTCCGGCGGCTAGGGCGAGCGCGGGTCGCGGGCACCAGACAAGTGCTGCTGTGCTGCGGTGCGGATGGGTGACGGTATATGTGCGCGCCGTGAGCTGCCTGCTGCTCTGTTCCTGAGCTCCATTTTCCTGCTGCGCATTCCTGCGGTTGTGGTGTTGTGCCAGCTGTCGAACGACCAGCACCTGCAGCTCGCTGACCCCGCCATCCCCATCCCACCTGGGCAACAGCGACCCGCGCAACAGCAACAACGCCGCCATCGCACCTTCCTTGCGTGCCCCGCGACGGCCCCCCGAGGAAAGAACGCTGTCGTGAGCTTTGGTACGTCGCCACGTCTCCCTTGCGATTGACTCTCTCCGCATCCTCGACGCGGACCCGGCCAGCACTCCACGCAGACCCTGACGGACCCTGCCAGTGCCTGCCCCTCGCTCGGGTCCACCCTTTCCTCCACCCCTCCTGTCACCGCCGCCTCGACTCCGCTGCGTCTTGCGCGACCCTCACGTCGCCCACGCCAACCGCCGCTCGACGAGCCAAACAGAATCATACACTCGGGCGTGCCACTCCGGACTCGATCCCCGCGTACCGGCTGAACAGCTCGAGCTGCCACTATCTGTAGCCTGGCGTCGAGTGCAATCCGAGGGGCCAAACAGACACAGTGGGCGAGAAACCGACACGAGTGACCGGTACGTACCTCTCGCCTTTGGCCGCAGCACCGAGCGTGGTGGCGCATGTACAGGGACCACCGTTCTTTGTCTCGTCGTAGCGTCCAATGCCGGCACGTGAACGTGTCAGGTTCCTGGCGAGTCACGAGACTCTGGGGTTTCACTACGAGCCCCGTGGGGCCCGGTGCTGACGCTCAAGACACGCCTGTTCAGCCGAGGACCATGCTTGTTCTGGGCCATTGGGACCTTGCACTGACGAACATTGCTCTTAGATCCTCAGACGAAAGCTCACAAACACACAAGCGTGCTTTGCGCCACCCATTGTCGGCCGTCACTGCTCCACGGAAGATCGCGCAGCAGCCTCCTCCTCCCAGTCTACTCGCGCCGAAGCGCCTACACCCAGCCCCACCGCCACCATGCCGCCAGCGGGAAGCGGTAGCTCCAGAAAGATCTCTTTCAATGTCTCGGAGCAGTATGATATCCAAGATGTAGTAGGAGAGGGCGCTTATGGTGTTGTATGGTACGTCCCTGAGGCGAAGTCAGCATCGAGACAGCAGCTAAACAACGAAACAGCTCCGCGCTACACAAGCCATCGGGCCAAAAGGTCGCAATCAAGAAGATTACGCCTTTCGACCATTCCATGTTCTGCTTGAGGACACTGCGAGAGATGAAGCTGTTGAGATACTTCAACCACGAGAACATCATCTCGATCCTCGACATTCAGAAGCCCCGGAACTACGAGACATTCACCGAGGTTTATCTCATTCAGGTGCGCAGGCCGAAGCACTACTGTCAGAAGATGTTTGCTGACAATATGCTCAGGAGCTCATGGAGACCGATATGCATCGCGTGATTCGCACGCAGGAGCTCTCGGACGACCATTGTCAGTACTTTATCTACCAGACGCTCCGCGCCCTAAAGGCAATGCACTCGGCCAACGTCCTCCACCGGGATCTCAAGCCCTCCAACTTGCTCCTGAACGCCAACTGTGATCTCAAGGTTTGCGACTTCGGTCTTGCTCGATCAGCGGCCTCCACCGAGGACAACTCGGGATTCATGACGGAATACGTCGCCACACGTTGGTACCGCGCGCCGGAAATCATGTTGACATTCAAGGAGTACACTAAGGCAATTGACGTGTGGAGTGTAGGCTGCATTTTGGCCGAGATGCTCAGCGGCAAACCATTGTTTCCAGGAAAGGATTACCATCACCAGCTAACGCTCATTCTTGACGTGCTCGGCACGCCCACCATGGAAGATTACTACGGCATCAAGTCACGCCGCGCCCGCGAATACATTCGATCGCTGCCGTTCAAGAAGAAGATTCCCTGGAAGGCCATGTTTCCAAAGACAAATGATCTGGCGCTTGACCTCCTGGAGCGATTACTTGCCTTCAACCCAGTCAAGCGTATCACAGTTGAGGAGGCTCTCAAGCACCCGTACTTGGAGCCATACCATGATCCTGATGACGAGCCAACTGCCGACCCGATTCCAGAAGAGTTCTTCGACTTTGACAAGAACAAGGACAATCTGACCAAGGAACAACTCAAGCGTCAGTACTCGCCAATTTCCTTCGGTGAGAACGATGCTGACCTACTGTATAGTTCTCATCTACCAGGAGATCATGCGATAAGCGTCTCCTGCTTCCAAAATGTGCGATATATACGAATGATACCACAATGTGACCAAACGACCCATTTGCAAGTTTGCAGATCAAGCTATCGGCATATGATTGTAGGCATCTCAGCTCCGCTAAGTTGGATCAGTTGCCAAAGGCCAGTAATCTGGTTGGCATTGTCGGAAAGACGCGGCATAAGGTGAAGTCAAGATGCCTCACTGACAGGGACGCTTTCATACAGTCAAAGTACGAGTAGGAATGCATTGCTTTTTGCGTCCACCGTGTCCTTTGTGACACAGACAGACGTTTGTTTTCCCGCTCATGAGGTAGACCTCAATGTCCCACTCCCTTATTTGACTTCTCATACACGTTTGCATCTTGACAGCTGTAGCATCACGGCATTCTTTCGCCCAATCGACGCAATGCCTGCGTCCTGCTTGCCGTGCCGTTGATGCTCAGTGCGTGGATCTGCAACCTCATCCTCACTTTCCGTCTTAGGCTCTCCAACTTGAGGCCTAGCCCAATCACACACGGCTACTCTCGACTTACTCCTTGGCCAGTCATCTCTGCCCTTCCATGTGGCGCCCCAAACTCTTCTGTCGTCTCTCTTTGATTTTCAAAGATGTGCTGGTGGGCGGGCTGAGACGTCTCACTCGTTGCAGTGGCAGAGGCCGGTTGAATATGCAACATGGTTGCGTCAGTTGTGCTCTGTGTGTGATAGCGTGCCAGAGTTGCTACACAGGGTCGTGAAATGATGTGGATTAGTTCAGTACAATCGTGGATTGGTGGAGATGCTTCTTGTGCCCAAACGCCGCCGTATGCCTCGTGTCTATGTGTATAGTGGAGCAGAGTGCCGACTGCACTACGGATCACACCTCCCGTCCTTCCACCCCGTCCTCCACCTCTCCTCCCACCGTGTGCAGTCAAACTTGTCCTTTCCAAGCTTCTCATTCACGGCATTGTGAGCCTCGCACATCCACGTGCCAAACTCGCTCCGGCTGCTGACTCGCGGTGTATTCTTGCTCATCCACGACTGGAAGTCTTCGGCACAGTGCCAACACGGGTACAGCTTGCCGAAAGTGGAGAGGAAGGACGTGGTCTCCGACTGAAGTTGCCGGGTGGGCTCTACGGGGTAGGTAGCGGCGATGGAGTGCAGCAGCGTCCAGGAGGAGCGGCCGAGGCTCTCGACGTCAGGAGGGCAGTCAGAAGGCATCGTCGTCAGGGTCGCGGCGGCCTTTTTTGGTTTTGTGCCGGTCATGGCAAACCAGGACTTGACGTCGGTGCATGTCCGGCATCTAGCTTACATTACATCTGTCAGCTCCGCCTTCTATGTGGGAGCGTTGACGAGGAGGTCGAAATGCACAGCACACAGCGACTCGGGCGCATGTGCTGTTGGGTACTTACGGCTTGCCGTCTGGGCCGAGGACTACGCCCTTGGGAAACTTCGTCGGCACGCCGTGCTCCGTGTCCTGCTTCTCAGCTGTGTCTATCTGCCCCGGTGCCATCTTTCGTCCCCAATAGCAGTAGGTGGTGGTTGTGGCATGCCGTGCGCTCTGAGGGTGATTTCAAAGCTTGCCGGCCATGGTCCGTCCGCGCTGGGCCTCGGACATGTTTCTTCTGCAGGGATGGCCCATGCAGCATCGCGTCGTCGTCACTCGCAAACCCCCTCGCGCTCGACTGTCATTAGGGAGGGACACGTGTGCTATATATAGTACATGTCTGCTTTTGAAAAGAAATACTTGAACGAACCGTTGCTTTGCTTTCGAATTAGGCTTGGCATTTCCCGATACTCCGTACTTGGGAGAATACAGCATGGCTGTCCTGAGTCCATTCCTTCTCGACACCACAACTCATGTTTGACCGAGTTATGGATGTCCCAATAGCTGCAAATGTTCTGGGCACCATGGGAGCTGTATGTCATGTCGTCGCGCTCCTGGACGCTCCTCACTGATGGTTGCAGGTGTGTTGGTCGGTGCAGGTACGTGCTGCCCACATCGACGCAGACAAATCCACCTAGAGAGTACTGGCCGCACTGACGGCCGCAGCTCATCCCTCAAATCGTCATCAACTATCGTCGCCACAATGCCATTGGCCTCCAGCCGACCATGATGATGCTTTGGGCCTGGGCTGGCGTCCCGCTTGGCGTCTACAACATCGCAGGAGAGTTCAACATCGCCCTGCGAATACAGCCACAGATCTTGACGTGTCTCAGTCTGGTGACTTGGATTCAGTGCTACTACTACGAACAGGTATGTTGTCCTGACAGTTGCCGAGTCAAGTGATGCGCTGCTCACGGTCGAAGAAATGGACACTTCTCCGCTCCCTCGTTGTCGTTGTCCCTGTGGCATTTATCATGGGCGCAGTGCAAGCTGGTCTTATCGTTGGTGTCGGCCACGCGAAGGACAGGGGCATCGAGTGGCCTGCCATCTTAATGGCCGTGGCATCCGCTGCATTGCTGGCAGCCGGCGTCTTGAGACACTACGTCGACGTCTATGTTCACCGCACCGTCCGCGGCATTTCCTTCATCTTCGTTGGCATCGACGCGCTCGGCGATGTCTTCTCTCTCATCTCTGTTGTTTTCCAGCCCACCTTGGACGTCCTTGGTATGGTCATCTATGGTACGGAACTGGTGCTCTGGATTGGCATCTTCGTGTGTGGCGCCTACTACAATCTCTTCCCATGGCTCAGAAGACGACGCCTTGGAAGCGCCGGCGAGCAAGCTGCATCTGCAGATGCGTCGCCTGTTCCTGGCGCGCTTGGGGGCCGAGGGGACGGGGCTGTTGCCTCTGGCATTGCACTTCACGATCTACCGTCCAGCACCTCGGTCTTCAGGACGCCAGCCGGGGAGATTGAGGTCACACGCCGGAGCGCAGACCCGTCCTGGTAGCGGTCACGCAGGTGAAGGTCCACGCTTTCCGCAAGCCAAGCAGTTCCTCCTGGTCCCCAGCGCCGAGCCTGTTCCGGGGAGCAAACAGCGTGCGCCGTTGGTCATACTCCTCGGGCTGGAGGTTTGCGCCCGGCCGCTGCCTCTGATCTTGGGCCATTCACCTGCAGTCCACGGGGCCGCCGCTGGTCGTTGCTCCTTCGCGCCAGCACAGCGGGCAGGCGCACACCCGCATTCACGCACCTCCCCCACAACCACAACAGCCGATCGCACTGGGGCGCCCGCAGACGCTCAGCCATATCGCTCGCGTCAACAGTCACTGCTGCTTGTCTACTGCCATGGCCTCGACCACAATCACGAAAGTCACCTCGCTGGGCTCCCAGTCTGACGGCCCCACGGTCCTCCACCCGACGCCAGCGACCGAGGCTCTCGAACGCGACGTCGTCGCCGCTCTGCCGCCCATGGACTTTGCAGCCGTCACCAAGATCCTCGACCCCATCGCCGAGTCTCTCAACGAGTCCGCCGAGGAGGCCTTGTACCCGTCCCCGCCCATCAACACGCCCATCGTGGCCTCGCCGACTCCCTCACTGAGCGTCCGTCTCCCCTTCCGCGCTCGTGGCTTCAGTGCGATTGGCGATAGGCTCGCCAAGCTGAAGATCGAGGAGCGCAAGCCTCTCCACCGCCACCATCACCATCACCATCGCGGCACGGATGTGGCCTCCTCGAGCAATCGCTGCATCGAGCCCTCGGTTGCTGAGGAGAGTGAAGAGTGCGACATGGCCAGCATCAGCGAGGTCATGAGCGAAGGTTGCAAGGACAAGGACTGTCCGGGCCATGTTAGTACGTCCATGTCCCCTCCCCGCCCCTCTCCTCTGGGTCAAGGCTCAGTGCCTATTGGGCTAGGCTCTCCGACGGTGAACCCGCGCATCGAGGAGTACCTGTCCTTCACCTCCAAGGACCTCCCGACCCAGGCGCCTCCCCCGACCACTGGTACCACTCTTGCCGAGCATGCGTCGTCCACAAGCACAACAGCCCTCGATGGCGACAGCTTGTGCAGCCGTGTTAGCTTCAAGAGCGATGGCGTCACCGAGAAGAGCAACTGGGCGGAGGAGCTGGAAGACAATCTAGACCGTACCTGCTACCGTCTTGAGCAGTTAGCTCACGACGAACACACGGCAGATCCTACCAGGACCGTCGAGGAGTACTATGTTGCTCGCCTTCGTCGTCTGCTTGGCGCCAGCACCCGCCAAGTTCCTGTCAAAATTGCTAAGATGAGTAAGGAGGTCAAAGGAGTCAAGGAGAGCAAGGCAGAGAAATAAAAGTGACCTAAGCGGTGGCGGCGCTTGCGGTTTGGGTAGCAATCTCGCAAGGAGTAACAGCGATTGTCAACTGTCCTGGGTGGGCACCATGATTCACCTAGCCTCTACAATAATGGAACTTTCATAGTACAATACAACTGATCTGTGTGGCCTGCCGGAAAGTAGTGGCACATGTGTCAAAGGATCGGGCGGCACACAGAATGACTACAGCCTCTGCTTCTCCAGAATGCATACTTTTGTTGCAATGCCAGAATGCCAAGTGTCCCACATTCGTTGATTCTTAACACCTCCCACTACTATCTCCATTCCTCGTCCGTAGTCGTTGCTACTTTAGCTGCTCAACGACCATCTACCATTCAAGCCCATCCTATTCAATCATGAGCACTCAGACAAACAAGGCAGAGCGAGCGACCTCTAAGCAAAGCGCGAGTACGAACCATTCCGAACACCCAGCCCCTGGAGGATCGCGACTATAGCCAGCGTGCCCGCGGTAGGCTTGTCGCCGCTTTTGTAGTAGCTTGC
>TARA_R110002003_G_scaffold104_31_pt1 | contig 19937 bp, 15 predicted proteins | sample TARA_R110002003 | Tara Oceans TARA_R110002003 (sample SAMEA4396441) | marine metagenome | biome: Westerlies Biome; feature: [SRF] surface water layer (ENVO:00010504); material: water (ENVO:00002006), including particulate matter (ENVO:01000060) such as... | depth 5 m
CTCACAACATAGGCTTAATCTCCGCCGCCTCCTTGAAGCTCGCACCCGTCTTCGACCTTACCTCATCGACCGTAACGCCGTCCGCAAGTTCAATCAGCGTCAGTCCCTCGGTGAAATCAACATCAAACACACACTACCATTCGTTAGCCACAATCCACACGTGTTTAAAATGTCTCTTCTCGCAAAGCGTTCATCTCGACTTACCAAATCCGTGATAATCCGACTCACACACGCCTTACCCGTCAATGGAAACTCGCACTGTTTCAAAATCTTCGGCCGGCCCTTCTTATCCGTATGCTCCATCGTCACAACCACCTTGGTCATGCTCGGATTGCTCACGAGATCCATGGCGCCGCCAAAGCCCTTGACTTTGCCCGGCAACATCCAGTTGGCCAGATCGCCGCGCGCAGAAACCTGCATGGCGCCGAGGATGGTGAGGTTGATCTTGCCCGCGCGGATCATGCCGAAGGACTCTTCGGACCCAAAGCACGATGCGCCCGGCGCCAGCGTGACGGTTTCTTTGCCCGCGTTGATGAGGTCCGGGTCTTCGAGGCCTTTCTGCGGGTACGCGCCGAGGCCCAAGATGCCGTTTTCGGATTGCAGTTGGACTTCGACGTCTGGCGAGACGAAGCTGGGGGCAAGCATGGGCATGCCGATGCCTAGGTTGGCGTACATGCCGTTCTTGAATTCCTTGGCTGCACGCCGCACGATGCGTTCGCGTTTACTCGCTGCGTCGCCCGAGCCCAGCGCGTTGACGGCATCGGCGGGGTCTTTTGCGTTTACGACTTTTTCTATCTTCTTCTCGGCCGTCGACTGGATCACGCGGTCGACGTAGATGCCCGGGACGTGGACGGCGTTGGGCTCGATTTCGCCGACCTCGACAATGTGCTCGGCTTCGACTATGGTGACTTTGGCATTGCGGGCCATGGCACCGTTGAAGTTTTGTGCTGAGAAGCGGAATTGCACGTTCCCTAGGCGGTCGGCTTTGTACGCTTTAATGAAGGCGTAGTCACCCTTGATGCTTTCTTCCATGACGTAGCTCTTGCCAGCGAAGACCTTGACGTCGCGCGGTGTGCTGTACTGTGCTACGGAGCCGTCTTTGTTGTGTCGAAGGGCGAGCTCGCCGGTTTGCACGACGGTGCCGAATGCTGCGGGGGTGTAGAAGGCGGGGATACCAGCGCCGCCTGCGCGACAGCGTTCAGCGAGGGTGCCTTGGGGTGTGAGTTCGAGCTCCAGTTCGCCGGTCAGGTACATTTGCTCGAGGACTTTGTTCTCGCCGACGTAGGATGCGATCATCTTCTTGACTTGCTTGCTTTCGAGGAGAAGACCAAGGCCGCCGCCCACAACGCCAGCATTGTTAGAGACAGCGGTCAGGCCTGTGATTGAGGGCTTGGCTTTGACTTGGTTGATTAAAGTGTCTGGCACGCCAGAGAGACCGAAGCCACCACAGAGAAGGGTGCTGTCGGACTGCATGTCTGCAATTGCGGCCTCGGCACTGGGAAAGACTTTGTTGATTTCATTGCGGCGGAGGGAGGACGAGAAGGACCGTGAGAGGTTGAGATAAGTCTATGGATATCAATTGCTGCTTTCCAATGCTTTTCAGAGCTAGACGTACCTTGGTTGTGCTTCTCGAGAAAGTGCGCGCTGTGCGGAAGGTATGGGATAGCGACGGCATGATGTCTGTAGTATGTGTGCAAGCAATCAATGCCCCAAACGACCTCAAAGATGTTCAGTCAGGACGGTGCGATGATACGAACACCAAGATTGTGAAGCTTGAAAGGAAGCGCGCGCAAAGCTGAAGCTCCAACATGGCTGCGGCTCTCGGTTTGTATTTGGTGGGTTGCGTCGGATCTGGTACGGCAGCGCAACGCGGAAACGGTCCGGGGATGGCCGCGGAATGTGGAGACGGAAACTGAAGCGGAGAAGCTGCGCACGTGTTGCAAAGATCGGGGGAAGTGGTTGCTGATTGGGTACCTGTGGCTGACTCAGGGTAGCAGCGGAATAGTTTTCCTCGTGCTCCGAAGCATCCTACAACACCAAATTTCTCTAATCTGGTGTGAAGACATTTCCGATGTTGACATTTCTGGCTGGTGACTCAGCAGTACCTATGGTCCATCATTCAGCGAAATGTCTTCCCATCATAGCGATTGTCTGCAGACATGAAATATGTAGGCACAGCACATGCGGCATCTCCCATCGACATACCACCTCTTGGTAGCTACGAGCGAAGGTGACAAGGGTGTAAAAAGGCGACGAATGAATGAGATTACCTTTCTCAACGGCAATGGCAACACTTGATTGGTTGCTAGAAAACTCTCCAGGCGACTTCTCATCTTATGAGACCTCGTCATTTTCACTCGTAGCTGACAAGAAACGGTACGAACTCCTCCTACGGCGACCTCGGATTATTGCAGTGCTTGGCCCCCCTTGAGCCTGTGAAGACTTTGCGCTCTAATATCGACACAAGCTAGCCGGCGACCATGGAACACGAAGGATGGCTGCGTCGGATAGTTGCATCAGCACAAGCAGCGGTGTGCTACATAGCAAGAGCTGGACGAATATGTACTCAGGACTTGATGGACTCAGCTGCTCGATCATTGATGTCGACATACAGTTGAGCCGTCAAGAATGCTCAGAAGCGCCACTGTCACGAGAAACAGGCGTGTAGGGCTGTATCTCAGAAGCACCACTAACACGAGAAACAGGCGTATAGGGCTGTATACTGGAGCTTGTCAGCTAAAAGCGAAAATGATATGGGTCTCATGGGAGGCTTCGAGGAGTACAACATTGAGCTATTAGCTTGGCTTCGAACGTGATACGGCAGGTGTGGCCTGGACTGTAGTGGCCTCGCAGCTCGAGCCACGAGGGAGGCCTAAGATGTAGATTTACTGCATGGCAAGCTGGGTCAAACACACTTTTTGACTCAGAAGTACGATTTCGAGTCTAAAAGCGTGACCAATAGCCACTCCAGCCTCGATACCTCCCTAGTCATTATTTGTACAGTGCTCAATGAACCAACCACCTATCGTACATGAAGCTGAAGGAAGTGCTGGATTCAGAGTCATGTCTTTGTGTTTCTTCAGCCAGACTCCTCCAGCCTTCGTCAACACTATCACAGCTGGATAAGGGACGAAAGGAAAACAGGGCAATAGCTTTCGTAATTCATGTCTACCTTATCGCATGTATATGTCTATTCCATAACTTGAAAATTTTCGTCCCATGATCACTCCTGCAAATGCTGCATGTTGTGGCAGTTTTGTAGATACCGACTCTCCTCGATGCCAAGCAGCCTTGAAGACTCCATCAAACCCAGATTCGAATTCTCAGCTTAGCCCTGAAGCCATATGAACCGTTCTGCGTTCGTTCCAATCATTGTCGCTTGACTCAGATGCCCGCCTCGAATGTCTGCCTTGTGAATTGCATTAGATCCATGACTTGCGCTTCATCAAACCCTTGAAGAGGAGCACAGCCTTCGAACGACTGTTGCAGCGCCGCTTGCGTGAGCGCCTCTTCATGTACGACAGATACTCGTAAGTTCGGAGGAAGTGGCGTCTCTCTCTCGTTTGATAACAACCTATTTCTTATCATTTCCACTTCAGCCTCGAAATTGTCAAAGAAATGATGTGGTATCTCGAGTCTCGTGCCTCGAAGCAGTTCAGCGAAGACATGGGTAACCATGATGTAGGTTTTAATGCTTAGTGGCACGCACCCCGACCTGAAGCGCACTATGACAGTTAGGCGGGGTTTCTGGCGGCAGACTTGCGAGAGGAGGGAATCGTCGTCGAGAATCCTGAAAATCTTCCACTTGCAGCTCCAGTAACGCAATTTGTATTGGACGACAACCTTTGTCAAGAAGTCGAGAGCGGGGAAATCCGGGTGTGTCAAGCAGTCGAGGAAATAGTCGAGGCCAGTGACACGCGTTAACTGCACAGCAGGTTTCTGATACGCAGTGGGTGCGCCTTTGAAGGTGATGGTATTGACTTTGAGCATGATACCTTTCGTTTCCTGGAAGATCTGGCGGCAGACATAGCGCAGCAACTTCGGGTCCTTGTTGCAAGGTCCAATCTTCTCATTGTTGACGAAGAGTGTTGGCGTGGAGCGAGGATGCGGCGCGGTGATCAAGCCGTTGTCGTAGGATAGCGCATATCTGTAGATTGCGTCTCTAAGCTCGGCAGGGAGTTCGAAAAAACGGCAGCGAATGCTTGTCGGCGATGATGGATTGGCGGTGTTGGTTGCGTCTCGAGGCTGGGAGGCCGTGGCGATCATTGCGGAACAGGGAGAGGGCATTGTCGTGGTTGAATCGTTACGTTGAGAATTGTGGGTTGTTGCAGGAGTCTTTGAGTGCTGTTTGGGCCAGACAGAGCTTATATTGACGAAAGTGGGCTCCAGTCACCGAAGGCGAGCCGGAAGGTGACGTAAACCCTTACGAGCGATTGTAGGTCTGTGCTCTGACCAGCTTTCACGTCAGCATTTAGTCTTGACGCTCCTGTCGACTGTAAACACTCTATCTTGGGCCATACTCACCCAGCTCATCGTAGTTCTGTCAACCACGCCATGGGGTCCACGAGAGTCCCCCTGCGCTCATCAACGCATGTACGTATGCATCACTGTTGAACAGGTAGACTGAGATTATATATAAGAAGAACTGAGATACTGATCTATCTGCAGGAAACATGGCTATTTATAGCTAGGTAGAAACAGGTCTTGCTCGCCTCAGACAGCAAGCAAGGCAGCAAGCAAACATGGGACAGAGGCTGTAAAAGCCAACAATCACCCATTGCTTGATACACGTCACCCGCTCTTTCCTCAACCTCACGCGAGACATGTGGAGTGGATACAGTATTGAACTCCTTTGATAGTAAAGCCAAACCTACCTCGAACAGCATTGAACAGCATTGAACAGCACTGGAGAGTTGTAGCTTTTGAGAGGCAATACCGAGCATGTGAAGTTGTGTGTTGGTCTCCCTTTGATACTAGACTCGGACGCCACTATTCACCCATCCATCAATTCGATGTCTCCATCGCTACTAATAGCGAAGGTAACTAGCTTGACGCACCCTACTCACAGGTAGGCCGAGTTTACCTGTCTGAGAATCTCTGCGCTGACACTTCGACTTACGCCGTAGTGTTGTGGAAGAAGCGCCACTGCGAGCCAACAATCTTAGAGCTAATAGCAATATCGCTAGTCAAGACTATAATACAATCCGTTACTCCCTCACAAACCCTGCATCACGTCCCGAAACCCAACATTTCCTTACACGTATTTCACCGACACCTTCTTCCGATCCTCTTATCAAGCTCACCTTTCCATCTCCTCACACTCTCTGCAACCTTATCGTGAAAGGCGAGCTTCTCAAGCAATAAGTCTTCCAGCAAACATTTACCCATCGTGCTCAAGATGCTGAGAGACACAGGCTTACACCCAAAGCCTAAGTGCTTATTCGAGTCCTTTTTGCGCTTCCTGGGTGACAGCAAAGCAACGTACCCACGATGCAGTTGCTGATCGAGATTGGTGAGATTGGGGATGTGTTCGTTTAGAAAGGATAGGCACCAGTTGAGGGCGTTGCAGTCTGCGGCGGACAGGATGGCGGGTGCGCGGTAGTAAGGCCCGGGCTGGAACATGTAAGCGAGCATGACATTGCGCTGTTTGTCGTTGAGAGATTCATATGACGCGCGTGCTGCGTGATGGCTCAGGTTGGCACTGGTGAGGAGACATGGTGGTGCTTGTGGTGCTGTAGGCTTGATGCTTGGAGACATTTCTGGTGGACTGAGAGGAGATGACGAAGTGATCGATCATGTTGAAAAGTGAAATTGCCCGATTGTTAAGGGGCACGATGTCTTGAAGCATTGAGCGGTGAGGTAAGACAATGTACTGATGCAATCTAGGCAAAGACTAAACAGAGCGAAGGTTTGACTGTGAATGAAGCAGAAGGAAATGTCTCAAGCAAGGCAAACATGTTTCGCAACTGTAGAAGTCTGCTGAAGAAAAATAACTAGGAAGTCTCGGAAAGAGGACGAGCCTGACAATGCGACGGCTTCGCGCGATTAAAGACTGTGACCGCCTCGCCTCATCAATGCTGCACATCAATCTTGTAGATGCGCACCTCGCTGGGGCTGTCTCCCTGGTTGTAGTTCCCAACCTTGAAATAGCTCTTCGGGCTGTCAATGTCCCCCGTACTCATAACCTGCTCTTCACCATCTGCAATCCTGACACTAAACTTTCCCCCTTCATACTTCAGCTCGTACTCAAACGTCTCACCGACATCCACGTGCCCGATTTCGGTCATCTTCAGGCTGCTGACGTCGGGAATTTGACTGACGCCAATCCTCAGCGTGCCATCCTTCGCGTAGAAAAGCTCGGCGAGAGGCTTCGTGGAAATGTTGCCATCGATCTTCACTTGGCCGATGACGGTGCCGTACTTGCTGTCGTCGGGCTTCGGGACTAAGAGCTGGACTGTGAGACGGTTGGTCGCGCCTTTCGGGTCCCAAGAAGCAGGGCTGGATTCTCGAAGCTCGGTGCGGCAGTGCTTGCTGTTCGCCGTGGTGACGCAGCCTGCGCTGTCGCTGGATCCGGGCACTTTGGTGACGAGAGCGCCGTCTTCGATGTAAAAGTAGTCCTTGCTTTGCCAGCCGTCGCAGCCGGAGAGCTTAGAGGACGAGATAGAGTCGACTTTGCCTGGACTACCAGTGGGAAGCTGAAGTGTAAACACACTCAAGTCGAAGAGGCCGCCAGGTGCGCATGTGGAATTAGACGCCCGGGTCTCGACCACCGGAGTACTTTCGGGAGTGAGGATGGGCGAGAGATCAGGAGTCAGGACAGGCGTTGTGAGTGGCGCGGCGGAGGTAAGGGTAAAGAGTAGGAAAGCTGACGGGATGATCAGAGAAAGAGACATAGCCGAAGAGGTTGGGTCAGAAACTGGGGTAGAAATGATAGAAATATGTTACAAGCGTCGTGGTTTGTTCTTGGACTAGCACCTGAATAAAGATTGAGTGTTTGCAATATATACTTCTTGGTAGATCGTCGGACCTTCATCTCTCGGACTTTCCAGTTTGCTATGACGTTGCGAGTCCGCATCCGTTGGCAGTCTATCATATCGATAGGACAGTTGAAGCTCTTGAAACTGTGTAAATGTATCGGTTGACCTCAAAGTAGCATGGTCGCAAGTCGTCTTGGCCCCATGTAACTGTTGGCGGCATCAGTAAGCAGTGTGAATGTCCGCTATGTGCAACCCCGCAGCAACTGAGCCATAGATTCTGAGCTCCCAAGATGCAGAGTTTGACTATCGCGCCCATGTCCTGTCATTCGGCGTCGGGCTTGCTTTCCCGCAAGGACTGAAGGTTTCGCAGGAGTGGCTTCGCCCCTTGGGTCCATGGTGACTTCAAAGAACAGAAGTGGAGAGGCATTCAATAGCAAAACACTTCGAAAGGGTCGCTGATTCAACTCGTCTTGCTGTCTTTCGCTGGTATCGCTCGGCGTCCTTGGTGTTCAAGACCTCCACCTTCGCTGCAAACCGAGGTCGTCGCTTCACGTGGCCTGCCTGCCGATTTGGTACGAGATCATCAGACTTCCAACATCTGCATCGTCCAGGATCTCGACTACTTCTTTGCATACACGATGCCTCGCATGTTCTGTTTCTCCGCTGTTTTACAATGCCGAGCGGCTCCGCCGTGGGTTCGGGACCGCCGCAGACGAGGCTTCGATGGCTTCGTCTCAGCTCCCACCATGCACCGCCCGGTCCAGAGCCGTTCACTAGCCTTATTGAATTCGCGAAGCCAGCCCTGCATAACAAGTCACCATTCCTTTATGTAATTGCCGACCTCCCGACAGATGCGCGCGATGAAGTTATCGATGATGGAGTTTCGGTATTGATGTTCGTGCAGCAGCAATTCACCGCACAAGTGCCCCTTTCACCCCTGCAAGCTCGTCCCTGATCGACACTTGAACAAGCACCAATCTGCATCCGAGCATTGCACATCTCAATTCAAGCATCAGCCCGGCTCAACCTTCAGCCTCTCGCTCACTGCTAGCCCAAGCCACCAGCACATGGCTCGCCTGAAGTTTCGCGCCTGTCTGACGAACATGGGCAAGTAGCATCGCGCGACCAAGCCACGCAGGCCCCGATTTACGCCCCTGGAGCCAAACAAGCATGGCGCTAGCGACCCAGAATATCGTGCTCGTCCCCAAACTGTCGACATGGGGCCGGAAACAGCTGTGAAGGGCCGAAGCACAAAACGTGTGAGGCCCCGTGGGTTCTGTTGGTCTTTTCTCGCGGTTGGTTTCTTAGTCGAGAACTGTCTGTCATTTTTGTTAGATTTCTTCCTTTGAACTTCTTCGCTTCAGCATTATTTTCGACTACAGGATAAGATAGTGAAGGGTTGTCCTTGGATCAAGAGAAAGGGAAAAGCAGACACTGGGCGAAATATACAAACACCGCACACGCTTTCAATCTCGTATCGAAACATCGCAACAGTCTTCAAGATGAAGAAATTCGCAACCCTCCTCACAATCACCGCAACGGCATACGGCCTGGCCTTCGATGGCCCCCTTCCAACACCCGTCAAAGACCTCGTCTACGCCGCCCTCGACGGCTTCACACCCAAACCTACCTTCGCACCACGAGCCCTCCCAGATATTTTCCGACGACAAAAAGCCGCAAACTCAGCTGTGTGCGGCTATCTCGACGGCGACTCAGGTAAGCCATCCCCCCATCCCTGCCCATTATCCCGATTCCTTCGAAGTCGGCCCCCAACCCAGGCCACCAATGCACCACCCCTTCATTTCACCAGACTCCACTTATCACACCACACTTCGACATTGCAGTTGTTCATGGAAACACGTGCTAACATGTTTATGCACAGAATACCCCGTCTCCTGCACAGCGGGCGCATGCATCTACAACTCGGCCTCCAAGTGGTTCGGCTGCTGTCCCGGCGGCGACGCAGCCAAATGCGAAATCATGACCAAATGCATCAACTCGGCCTCCGTCTCCAGCTGTCTGGACAACTCGTCGTGCTACAACGACCCCATGGCCATGGCGTGCACCGCCTCGTCAGCTCCTTTTTGCGTCAACATGTACGCCAAGATCCCAGAAGGCACCATGAGCCATTGGGTATGCGGTGCGAGCGCAACGAGCGTGGGTGTCTTGGCGAGTGCGACGAGTGACAGTGCGGGCGCTAGTGTCAAGGCGACGAGTGTGTTGAAGAGTGGGAGTGCGTCGGCGGATGCGAGTGCGATTCGGCAGGGTGGGCTACAATCGACGGGCGCGGCGGGAGGGTCGGTGGTTGCGACTGGTGGTGCGCAGAATGCTGCGGCGACGCGTACGCCGTCGACGGGTGGGGCGGCGATGCACACGGCGGGAGCTATGGTTTGGGTCGCAGGAGGATTGGTGGGCGTGTTTGCTGTGTTTCTTTGATATTGAAATCGTGGGACGGTTGAGTTCGGATTAGCATTTGCATTGCACTGCGTTGGCATAAGCATGAGCGTTTAGAGGGACGACAGATACCCCAGTTTGAGCAACTAGATATACACAATTTAATATGTCATACCATCTACACTCTCCATCGACGCACGTGAGATTGAATCTGATATTGTCCGCTAATCATCGCTACCTCCCTACGCACCAACAAGCACCGTACTCCCCTCGACCTCCCCCTTGCCCTCACCAAAGAACCCTTCTCCGTCCTTCTTCTCCCCCTCCTCCTGCTCACTCGGCTGCACAACCTGCCTCCCCTTCCAATTCTTCATGAACTTATCCATGCGTTTCCTCATCCCATACTGCATCCAAATCGGCCAACCCCTAATCTTCGGCACAATGAACCACGACGTCTCCGGCAACGTGATGTGCCTGCTCTTCCCACCCAACACCGCTCTCACAATCTCCTCTGCCACAGTCTCAGGGTACAAGAACTTGGAGTCGAAGCCCTCAAACAGCTTGGTCTTGGTGTAGCCCTGGCACATCAACACGGTGCGAACTTTGGGCGCATTGTAGTGCGTCACGAGTTCGGCGGAAAGACCCTCGTGGAAGGCGATGGCGGCGGCTTTGGAGGCTGCATAGTCGACCATGCCAGGCGCGCTGATGTAGCCAGCGAGACTGGCGACGGTGACGATCATGCCGTGGTTGTTCTCGACCATGTTGGGCAGGAATTGCTGTGTGAGGTAGTAGTGTGCGAAGGCATTGACTTTGAAGGTCAAATTGATATCTTTCTCCGTGGACTCGAGAATGGTCTTGCCCCGCGCGACGCCGGCATTATTGACCAGCACCGTGGGGTTGCCTAGTGTGGAGCGGATGGAGGATGCGGCGGAAGCGATGGAGGAGGGGGACGAGAGGTCGCAGTGGAAGAAGCGGACGGATGGCGGTGCTGGGCGAAGTTAGTGTCTTTGCTTTGCTTTTGCTGCTGTGAAGAGGCGCTTACCTTCATATGTGAGTTCTTGTACGTCCAACACGGCTACCTTGATGCCTCGCTCCGCCAACAGCTGCGTCACCACCTTGCCAATGCCATCGCTTCCACCTGTCACGACAACCACCTCCCGACTCCACACATACGTGTCGTTGCTCCAGTTGTTCGTCACCGCCGCATCGAGCCACCTGCTGACGCTCGCGAGCACGCCCAGCCCGACCAGTGTCTTGAGGTGTCCCAATGCCGTAGCATGTTCGCGCGCGATGATGTTGCCTTTGGTCGTGTAGCGCGCAAGGAGGATCAGCGGTAGAGTAAGAGCAGGATTCAGCGCAGTCAGTTTGAGGAGACGGGCAATTGTATCGCCGGTCACGCCTGGAGGGCGAGATTAGCGATTGATCAGATGTATAGGGAAAGTGCAGCTTAATGGTGCTTACCTTCGCGCGCCAGACTCCATTCACTTCGGATGGGCATTGCGACAGTTGCAGGCGACTCCGAGTAGAATGTTGATAGGAGAGTAGACTAGAGCTGCACGATTGACAGCGGTCTAATGTCGGCTCACATGCTGTGCGCCTTGTCTTTATGAAGCAGTCATCACCGAGGGTCGTCGCGCCTTCCAACTTGGCGTGGCGCTGGCGTTCAACAGCGAAGGCGGGGTCCAGCCGAGGAAGGTAGCTTGCACGCGACCAACACATGATAGTCAGCACATAAGTCTGAAGTGTAGAACTATTAATTATCGCTATTGTCAAGCTTCGGAAATAACTATACAACCAAAAATAATGTGTGCTCAAACGCCCCAATATGCATCCAAACTCCTTTTCAAGTCCCATACGCAAGGAAATTCGTAAGTGTGGTATCCCAGCCGTGACGGCGATGCAAAGGCCGTAGCAATACAAACAATCGAAGTGAAACCGCGCAACCCAATGCAACCTTCTAAATCATGTTACTCGCCTCGCCATCCAAGTCCATGATCGAGCTCTCCGGCGCTACGCTCGTCATGCGACTCGCTCTCGAGTTGGGCCTGTCAATCGACATGGCTCCACTCAGCATTCTCACCACTTTCTTGTCTCGTGGCCTTGCCACCAATACCTGCGCAGGACAGACTACAATCTCGTCCTCGCCTTCGCCGAAATCGTCGCCCTTCTTGACGACGAGTGGGAAGAGCACAATCTTGACTATTGCTCCCCGTGCTTCCAGCTCATCGTTCGACGTCTCGTGCCCAGACCGCTCGTTCATGAGGGAAGCGTTGAAGGTGACCTTTGCGAGAAGGTCACCGTTGGTATCATACTCTGGTTGTAGTGGTGGGAGCATGATGTATTCTGCGCGTTGCGTGCGCATCTCGATCGAGAGCTCGACCGCTAGGCGCATGACGTTGCGCAGTGATTCTTGTATCTGCCGCTGCAGATGGGATGGCGGCGATAAAAGCGTAGAGAGCGTACTGTAGATCTCGTGCACAACAGCTTCGGTGTCTTGGGCGCGCTGTTGCATGAAAGCCTCCCTCTTTGAAAGAAGCGTGAGTGTGATGGCTCGCCATTGAGCTACCGCACGTGGTGGTCCGACCTCTGACAAGGTCTTTTCAAGCGACTTCAGCTTCTGTCGCTGTTCTCGGTCCATACCGAACAGGTATCTTGTGAAGACGTACTCCCAGATCATCGTCATGACTACCGACATGAACACGTCGCGTCGCTTGACACGATCTGCGAGGAGACTGTCAACATCTGAGCCGTCCAGGATGGCATTGTCCAAGCGTGTGTCGATCTTCTGCCGGGTGGCAGTGTCGAGCCTGGTGTCGGCGGCGATCTCTGAAGACAAACGGCAAGGTCGAGTGTCAGAGAACTTGGAGAACCGCAGCACCCACTGTTGGACATGCTGACAAAGTTGCTGGCATGCGCTGTCGAAGTAGTCTTCATCGCGAATGGTAAGGAAGCTCTCGCTGGGCTTCTTTGACGTCAGGATCTGCTTTTGCAGTGTCTTGATTTGTTCTTTCGCGCCTTCAAGCTCAGCGTTGAGGCGCGCGATCTCGGCATTGCGGTCGTCCAGTGCAATGCCAATCTCGTCGCGGACAACATTCTCCATGCCCCTGGTCATCTGGTCATGCTGCGTTCGGAGCTTCTCGAGCTCTCTTTGCGATGTTTGCCATTGTTGCTGAGCCAGTTGACCTTCGGCCTGCAGTTGTGCATACCGCTCGTTGGCGTCGTTTGTGAGATTGCGATTGGCTTCTGTCAGTGTGTTGTTGAGTTCGGTGAGTCTTGCGATCTCTTCTTGCAGCCTCTGCAGCGTGTCCTTGAGCTGCGCAATGTCGATGTCTCTTTGATGGATTTCTCGGTCACGTGCTTCAACGGCCTCTGCGACAAGCTGTTCGTCGACTTGCCGCTGATGTTGCGCCGCTTGCAATGTTTCCTCGGCTCTGGCTTTGGCATCTTCAAGCGACTGATTGTGCGCAGCTAATTGATCAAGTTGCGATTGCAGGTCCATTATCTGCATGCTTTGCCGCTTGCGCACGCTGGGTGGGCGCGTCGGTGACATTGGCGAAGCCGGGGCCTCACCCCATGCCTCCTGCAGACTGTTAGCATTCCGTGCGACAATCGTCCCAAGTGTGGTCAGATACTTACGTAGCTTTCGGCCATGCTGGCCCGGCGACCCTTCCCTGCACCTCGGACAGGATCGTACTTTGATGCCGCTGCGATGCCCGCGATGGCTGCGGTTGCGCCAGCCGCGATGGCGATGCCTGAGAGGTTGGGTTGCGCGCTCCTAGCGTCTTGCGCACTGGCCTCGCCAAGACGGGCGACGGCCCTCAGGTCGCCCGATGCGCTTCTGTCCACTCGTCTGAGTGAGTGTGTGGAACGGTTGCTTGCCGAGCTGAGAGGTCGCTCTTGATCTGGAGACCTGAGTTTTGAGATGTTGCTCATGGAGCGCTGGCTGGCCACACTTGGAGACCGCTGTTCGGCCATGTGTTGCTTGATGGGGTCGAAGCTAGGCGATGAGCGAGGTAGGCGACGCGCAGGACTGAGCGTCATGGTCCGGTCGACGCTCTCGTGGACTTGATGCCATGGCGAGTCTCTCGATGGCGAATCTCTGCCAGACGTGTCGAGGGTTGACGGTCCGATCTTGCGACTCAATGGTGTCGGAGTAACTGGAGGAGGCGACTTCAACCGTTCCGAGAATGGCTTTGGACTTTCAGTCCGTCGGGCAGATTTGACTCCTCGGTCGGGTGCACCAACGTCTGTAATGGCTCGTGTCTTCTTGTGCAGTGGCGAATCATCTGGACTAGTCTCCGTGATTGTATGGAGCTGCTTGTTGCTGGGCGTACGTCCATGTTTCGACACTGGTGTGGCAAGCGATGCTGTTTGTCCAGAACTCTTCTCGCTCGGGTCCCCAAAGAGGGATTGAATTGGTTCCTTTTGCTTGATCTCCTTCAGCGGTGATAGCTGTTCAGTGTGTGATTGCTTGGCTGATTTGGCGGAGTCGGTTGCCCCCATTGTCGGGAATTGTGCAGACCGTCGACTATCATGAGCGGGCGTCACTGGATCGACCACAGGAGAGGTACCATACGCCCTCGTTGATGGAGATGAGTCGAACAAGTACGATGTGCGTTCCTTGGTGGCATAGTTTGGCGCAGGCGACGACACGCTCCCTACACTTGTCGGTAAGACGGGAAGTGCTGGGCTGTCCTCGACGTCCACGACTCCGCGTGCTGTCTGCTCGCGGGGCGTCTTCGGTTCCCTTGATCGCCGCTTCTTGTCGCGAGAAGATGTGTCGACATTCTGCAGCTGACTCTGTGGAACGACTGGGCTGTCGCCAGCATCGTGATAGCCACTGTCCCGTGTGCTTTCCTCGAACTGGGGAGCAGTGGGTTGGACTGGGGAGTCGACCACGTGCACAGCACTGTCTCCCGCACCTGCGAAAGACCACGTTGGCTCAAGAGATGGGCTGAGCCCACGATGCCCTTGTGTCGGTTCAAGTGTGGTTGTCGTTGGTGCAACTTCCTGCATTACCGTGCGCTCGAGCACGGTTTCTCCTCGGTGTGCGCGCTTCTCATATGGCTGTTCCTCGTCAAACGAAACCGGATGCGATCGACGCTTGTGGTCGCGGGAAGTGTCTTGAACCGTGTCGATGGTCCTGTCTTGCACCATCTCCGCTTGCCTATCATCTCGCGATAGCGTAGTAGCGGCGTCTGCAGAGGGTACTGCTTCATTGCCGCGCGTAACGTCGCCATCTTGTTCAAGTTTCCCCTTACCCTTCCTGCTCTTCCTGCTCTTCTTTGATGGTGTCGCCCAAATATCCTCTTCTTGTTTTTCTGACGGTAGAATTGCCGTCTCTTCTGTCACTTCCCGTGTCATGGTGTCCTGCGTGCTAGCCATTCCAGGGAATGGATACTCCGCTGGCTCGGTCGCGGTCCTTGGCCTATCCTCTTCGATGTTGAATGGCACTTTCGATGTTGTACTAGCATCCGCGTCCTCCAGAGTCCTAGCCATGCCAGACTTTTCCTTCTTAGTCCTCTTGCCTTTGCCTCGCGGCTTCTCGTCCCATACTTCTTCAGTAGCCTCAGTACCCGTAGCGATCTCGACAGTCGGTGCTACGTCAACAGACGCAGAAGGCAAAGTCTCTTCAAGCTCGACCGCGCGAATAGTGGAGTCAGCTGGAGTCTCAACAGCAGGAGGTTCGGTGGTGAGAGTCTCAACCGCCGGAGTCTCAGCAGCTGCATTCTCAACACTATCTTGCACAGTAGATGCTCGCTTCTTGTCTTTTTTTGACTTCTTGCTCTTTTTGGGTGCTGTAGCGGACCACAGATCGTCTTGGACTTCTTCGACTGTTGGCCGCTGTTCAATGTCGAAAGCTTTCTGTGACTGATCGATTGACGTGTTTGTGGTCTCCTCATGTGGGCGCGACTCGATCAAACCCGGCTCGAAGCTTCTTGGTGCATCGGTGTACTGATCGGCAGTCTCGAACGAGACGGTCTCTGAAGCTGAAGGTTCGACTGGCGACTCTGGAAGAGACGCGGGCTTCTTCTTCCCCTTGGCTTTCTTGTTCATCTTAAGCTTGGAACCCAACTCATCCGGATCAGCTTCCTCAAGCACTCCAGGAGGAGCAGTATTGCGCTTCAAGAAGGTCGGGTCATTGAGCACATCTAGTGGATCAAAAGAGACAGCGTCTGTGGATGCCATGGCGACTTCGATTGGTGGCAGAACACTGGACTCGGTCTCCCTCGTAGGGCGTAGCTTGGGAGACAATGTTGGTGTGGTCCAGCCGCGAGATGCGAACTTCGAAGTGCTTGCACTGTCTAGCGCAGCCGCAACATCGTCGTCGGGTGTCATATCGCGGACGCCTTTAGGAGAGGTTGATTGATGGTATATTGGGTCATTGACCACATAGTCGTCACCGAAGCCAGATAGCTTCAAACCAGCTGCAAGGGTGCCGGCGAACTCGAAGTCTTTTTTGGGAGACTTGGAGCCCGATCGTTCCTGTGACAAAGCTCGGGAGTTTGATGGCTTCTCGGATTTTAGGTTTAGCACGGGCGTCACGGATTTAGATTGGCTCTCGTATTGTTCGGCAAGGTTCTTGACGCTTCCGGTTCCTTCCCTGCGTAGCTCTTGCACAGCTCCGGAGCTTTGATCGGTGGCACCTTGTTCGAACAGTGCAGCTAGCTTGTGCTTTCTGGATGTCTTCCTTGCCAGGACTGGTGGGTCAGGAGTTCCGAGGGTGTCCGGCGATTTTGCAGCATTGATGGGTTGAGCAAGATCCGCCGATTCGTCTCGCACAACTTCTTCTGAGGTCGTGACGAGCTCATCCTGGAGCGGTACGCTCGCAGCTGTCGATGAATTCGATCCCCACTTCTCCTTCTTGCCCTTTTTCGCTGATAGAGCCCACTCATCCTCTGCTTCAATTTGAGCTGGCTCCACTGTCGATGGTCCTGAAGCATAAGCGGCCTCAGCGTACTCTTCGCGTTGCATAGTTGGCTGAGGTTCTTCCACCGGCTCGTCCAAGAATGTAGCCGCGGTCTTTGACTTGCGCTTCTGCTTCTTGGTCTTCTTGGAGTCGAGCCGAGGTTCGGCGTCAGCCTCAACTTCAAGGACATCAGCCCTTTCTGTCGCCGCGATGTTCTCCTGCAAATGCTCGACCGCCGGCGCGTGCATGTCGACAGTTTTGCTCTCCGTGCCATATCCTGTCACTGCAGGAGTATCATCCACGACCGGCGTGTCAATTGTCCGAGGCACCGGCAGTTCTATGGGCAAATCCCTTGCTTCAGCGGTTTCTCTCATCTCAACATCATCTAGTCTTGTGGGCTCAACCACATCCTCAATGACTGTGCTCTTCTTGCCCTTCTTCTTCTCTTTCTTGCTCTGCTTGCGAGTCAAGACAGGCGCATCGACCAGCTCCTCAACCTCAACCTCAGGAGCGACGACATCCGTTTCTTGTGGCACCGTTCGGTCTTCGATCATCTTGGAACTGTCGACCTCAGGCGTTGGACCTTGGAAGTCGATGGCAGTAGGTATCGAAAGCGTAGTTTGTGTGACATCCCTGTCTTCTGCCGTCGAGGGGCGGGTCGTCTCCACAGCCGAATCGACAGGCTCGTCCCATGCCAGCGCTGCTTGCTTAGCTTTCTTCTTGTCTTTCTTGCTCAGCTTGCGGGACATCGCAGGTCGTTCCTCTTCAGTAACAGTCTCTGCTAGCTCTGGTACGATGGCCGTTACCTTGGATGCTTCGAGGATAGGAGCTCTGGTGTCTTGAACTGGTTCGCGAGGCATCGCGAAGTCTTGCGTCTCGGAGGATGTGGCAGGTACGGTAGTTTCGGGCTCAAGGAGGGGCTCGTCCGTCATTTGAGTCACTTCTTTGGTCTTCTTCTTGTCTTTCTTGCTGAGCTTCCTTGATGACGTAGGGACTTCTTCGACAATCTGCCCCTCAAGCTCAGTGACGACCACTGGTGCCGCGCTTTCCACGTTAACAAATGGCTTATCAAGCGGAGTTGATGCGACCTCCTCCACCGAAACAATAGGCTCCTCGGATTGCACAGTGGGCTCATTGGCGACATGCTCAGAAACGATATCCGTAACTTCCCGTGGAAGCTCGACAACGGGCTCTTGGATCTCTTCACTAGACGCTTCTTGTTCGAAAGGCGTCTCGATTGGCGCTTCCCAGTTGAAGGCGCTCTGCTTGCCCTTCTTCTTGTCCTTCCTGCTCAGCTTTCGCGACGGGACTTCGACTGTGGCGCGCTCGTCCACTACCACTTGGTTTTCGATCATCTCCTTCGTCTCAACCACGGCCTCGGGTACGGCTGCAGTAGTCGTCGGCTCTGAATCGAAGCCCGCAGTCTTACTCTTCTTCGCCTTCTTCTTGTCTTTCTTGCTGAGCTTGCCTACGACGTCGAAGAAAGACGTTGGTTCTGCGCGGGAAGACTCGTCAAGAGGTTCGTTCGATGCGAGAGCTTCGTCGAGAGCTTGAGATCGAAGCTTGAAGTCAGCAACCTCGTCTTGGACGGCTTTCAAATCTGGCGACAAGTCACGCGAGGGCGCATCGACCATGAGCTGTTCCTTGAGCGGGTCTTGACTTTGGACGCTGAGCTCAAATGCTGATTCAGTGATCTCGCGCGAAACCTCAGATAGCTGAACGGCAGTGTCAGGTGTGGATTCTTGTCGCGGTACCTGGATATCTTGCATATTGTCAAAGTGAGGTGGCGATGGAGAACGTGCCGCATCAACCTTGGCCTCCGTAATCGTGGGCAGCACCTCGATCTGTGGAAGCGATGGTTCTTGTACGATCGTCGGCGGCGTCTCGATGATGGGTGTAGCAGGTGAAGATGGTTGGTCGTCTAAATCATCAACAGCTTTCTTGCCCTTCTTGCCCTTCTTCTTCTTGTCTTTCTTGGAGGCGGTTCGCGAAAGTGTCAAGTCTGGCTCATCGACTTCGACAGGCTTTTGCCCTGTCTCTTGTACGGGCTCCAGGACAGGTACAATGTCTCGCTCGGTCGATCCGAGAACCGGAGTAGGACTCTCAGACTGCACCTGAGCATCCACTGGTTGTTCGGTTTCCTTGACTTGTGGCTCTTCGATGTGGATCTCGCGTAGCTGCTCCACAACAGGTGTTGGGTTCGGCTGGTCGCTCGCCATGGTCTCCGAGATGATCATTGCTTCGGGTTGGGCTTCAGCAGGTGTGGTAATGCCCGAAGTCGCTTTGCTCTTCTTGCCCTTCTTTTTGTCCTTCTTCGACTTCTTAGAGAAAGAAGTAGAACCCCACTCATCCTCGTCTGCTTCAACCTTAACATCTTCAGGGGCTTGTGGTTCGATACTAGCTTCTACGGTTGGCTCGGACATTGGTAGCAAAGGCTCGGTATCGTTGTTCGCTGGCTCAAGAGTGCGTTCGATGTTGGCCTCGTAGTTGGGCAGCTCGGTGGATGCGGGGTCAGACTTAGATTCGCGCTCGGCGAATTCGAGGATCGTAGGAGTGTGGAGCGGTTCAACAACCACAGGTGGCTCCAAAGTACGCTCATGAGTAGCTGACGTTTCGGGCTGTTCGGTCAAAGCAGGAGACTCTAAGACTTCGCCCTTGACTTTCTTACCCTTCTTAGCCTTCTTTGAGGCTTTGCGGCTGAGCGTTGTTGTGATGTCTTCAACCTCGGGCTCCGTCGGCGCTGCGGTGTCCATTACCTCAGTCGACACGATGCGCTCAGGCTCATCAGACGTGGTTGGCTGATCCTGTGGTTCCTGGGCAACATCTTGAGTGATAACAGTTGGCGAAGCAGGCCGAACTTCTGGTTGCAAAGACATGGAGGAAGGTGGGCTAGCAACCCCCGTAGTGCTTGGAAGAGGCTGTTCCGCGTCTCGGATCTCGCTAGGCCCATCTTGGATGTCGCTCTGAAGCACACTTCGTTCGATGGCGCCTTCTACAGGAGGCTTGTCATCGTCACGAGCTTGATCGCGGACATCCAACGGCTTGCTTTCTACACCTCCAAGAGTAGCTAACTGCTTCTTGTCCTTATCTTTCTTACCCTTCTTCCCTTTCTTTGGTGCGAACGATCCCCAATCGGCATCGGCAGCAACCTCTTGAGATTGATCGACAAGCGGTGCAATGAGGTCATCCTCAAGTACTGGCAAAGGTTGCTCTAAGAAGTCGCCAGGTACATCAGCTTGGGTAGCCGGGACGTGCACCTGTGTTTCCTCGCTAAAGGAGGGTTTTAATGGCTCGTCCACTAACACTGGCTCGATTTCCTGCTTGGTTGTTGCATCGAGTGTCGGCGTTACAATTGCTTCACTCTCAAGAAGTGGCTCGTCGGGTTCTGGCAGTACGGTTGAAATAGGAGCGTCGACTGGCTGCAGGTCACGACTTCCTTCTTCGGCGAGATCGCTTGTGGTTGTGGACGTATCAGGGACGGCTTTGTCAGTCATAGTCTGCAGCTCTGCCTCCTGGATGAGGCCGACTTCTGGGATGGAAATGTCTTCCAGTTGCGGCGCTGTTGATATCGCCTCCTGTGGTAGAGCAATCGTCTCATCCAACTGCGTAGCATGAGCAGACTCGACAACGGGCTCCTGCTGAGAGGGAAGCAGCTC
>TARA_R110002003_G_scaffold589_10_pt1 | contig 19899 bp, 22 predicted proteins | sample TARA_R110002003 | Tara Oceans TARA_R110002003 (sample SAMEA4396441) | marine metagenome | biome: Westerlies Biome; feature: [SRF] surface water layer (ENVO:00010504); material: water (ENVO:00002006), including particulate matter (ENVO:01000060) such as... | depth 5 m
GTTGATGGTAATGAATCGAAGCCGTACTTACAGGGCTTTCTTTGAGTGTGCTGTCATGCAACCTTGTATGACATCCCGTTTGCTTATCACTAAACTCCAAGCTTCACAAGCTACAAGACGTCAATAAAACCCTCGCTCTTCCCGATACGGCTAGTCCCCCGCATACTCTCACCTCTGCCTACTCTTGCACCTTTCTCAACCTCTCCCACCTTGCCGACCCACCTAATTGCAACGATCGCCAACATGGCCCTTCCAGATCCACGCCCGACCTCCAATCCCTACCGCCCGCATACGACCTGGCTTGCCGACCACCTCAAAGCTCTACGCAGAGACTGCGATGAAAAGCACGCCGGCCTTCGCGATCTCAAAAACAGTCGCTGACCAGATACAGAGCTCGCCAGAACGCTCATGACTCGCCGCTCTTACGTCTACCGACTAAGCTGCGCTACAAGATCTACAAGTATGCGCTAGGCAATTGGCGCATCCGCCTGCTATACACGCAAAAAGTGCGATGCCAACAACTCGACGACGCAGATGGCACGTGGTTCCAGGCATGCAAATCCATCACCAGTCTCCTCCGCGTGTGTCGCCAGATCCACGCCGAAGCCCGCCATCTACCGTTCCGCCTGCAGAACGAATTCGAACTCGACTCGTGCAGCTGTCTCTCTGAATTCCACAAGAAGTTGCAGGCGTGGCAGAAGAAGCTCGTCACGCACGTGCGCATTCGAGTGCGCGGGTGGGGTGGGACGTGTTTCGGTGATGTGAATGCTTTGAGATCCAAGGCCGAGCTGATTGTGCGCGAGCTGGGGAAGTTTGGAGACTTGAGGTACGTGGTCTTGGAGGGCTCGGGGAGTTGTTTGAAGTGTTGTGTTGCTTTGAGGTGGGAGGTGCTGCAGGGGGTGAATGATGGAAGAAGCAAGGGCGGGAAGAAAGTTGAGGTGTGCGTGGTCGTCAAGGAGTGGGAGTATGCGTGTTATGGTGTCTGAATGGGTGGAGGGGCAATGAGAGGGAGACATGCGGTGTGAAAGGAGTCTTTGTGACGGATAGGAAAGCCAGACTGGGAACGTGGGCTGGGTGGATCGACATGTTCGCATGACTCCAATCCCAAGAAAAGGAATAATACTCAACCTCTACCTTTCTCCTCTGGACGATCAGTCATACACCTTCGGCGCAAACTCCAACCCCAAGTCCCTAACCGTGTCCCAACAATGTCCTAACACCACCTTCCCTCCCGTCCTCTTCTTCAAACTCTTAATCATCTGATGACTCCTCACCCACGCCGCATGATCCCTGGCCAGCCAGCCCTGCGGCACATCATCCTCAAAGTTCTCCCTGACATGGTACTGATCGCTCGTAAAGATCCAAGTCCCACTATTCTTCAAATTGACCTGCATAATGCTCAGTCCCGGCGTATGTCCCGGCGCGTGGTGTAAATTAACGCCCGGCGCGATCTCATAGTACGAGCCATGGAACGGGACCCAATTGATGTCGAAAGTGAGGTAGTGCGGCAGATAGACGCCGAGATCCGTCTTGGTCGCCACGCTGTAGAAGGCGTATTTCAACTCCAACTCATGCACGTACACGGGCACATTCTTGCCCTTGAAGAACTCCAACCCCCCGGAATGGTCCAGATGCAAATGGCCGATGATCACCATCTTCACATCGTCGATGTTATGGCCCGTGCGTGCGATCTGCGCATCTAGGTTCATGGACTTGTCGTAGTCGACGCGCGAGAAGACGTCTTGCACAGGCGCGCCCACGAGCTCGGGGTAGTTTTCTCCGCCGCCCGTCTCGTACAGGATGAGGCCTTCGGTGGGGTGCTCGATGAGAAAGGAGAGCATGACTAGTCTGCGCCGCTGGTTGACGGGATTGGGGTTCGACAGCGAGGAGGCGTTGGCGGCGCGCATGAACCAGCCATTGTCGCATTCGAGGTCTCCGAGGTGGAGAATCTGGTGTTGATATTAGGCCCCCAGTTGATGTTGAAGATAGATGTTGTTTCATACCCACATCTTGGTTCCCTGGCCTTCATCAGCTTCAGTGGGTTTCTTGGTTCCAATGTACTTACCTCGGGGGCTTGGTTGATTAGGTCTAATGAAGTCGCCATGGTGATGGTTGTAGATGTGCTTGTTAGTGTCGTCTTCTCCTCCAGATACCGCCGGTTTTATATCCGCGGCCTCATTGTTAGCTGTGCGCAATTCCCGTGGATTTGTAGTCCCAATCGCCTGTTCCCCGCAGTCTTAGGCTGCTGCCGTTTCCGGCAATCCGAATGACTTCAGACTTGTAGTACTACACTTAGAAAGAGGGGTAGCTTCATCCTTCTGCCCCACGATAGTCGTCGTCTGAGTGGGGCCAGTTTTTGTAGACGACTTCCTGTTGGCTGCATCATTTGGGAGAACAATTCTAGAGCAGAGATGACGATGTTGGTTGATGGAAAGGGATACTGCCCGTGGCCGATGCAGCTTTGACGTTATACGTTGGTGCATTAGTAAGACCAACTGACTTAGACTACCTCTGGGAACAGGCGATAATACATCGCCCTTACAAACATAACAAGCTTCCTTACGTCGTCGTCGCAGCTTTGGTAGCCCGTGCACTAACTTGCGAGCAGGACTTGACCCAGACTGTAGCTTGTTCGGCTTGACCAACCTGGGCATCTCGAAGTGCTGACGAACTGTTCTGCAGGCCGTTGACTACTAAACCAATGTCCCATAATGAGTTGTGGTGATATTATTCTCGGAAGGTGGCTTCGCGGCTTTGCGCATGCAAGGGGATTGAACGTGGCGCATGCATCTCAATAGACCGAAGCGTAAATTTCAATGACTGCGTCTCACTGACAGCACGTGCGCGATCTGCCGACAAGCTCTCTTTGTTCCCATAGGTGCCGGATTGAATGCTTTGCCTGCCCATTGCAATGAGAGCAGTATGGTCGCAGCGGGACAAAGAAAGATGCCACCTAAGGCCGCTGCCGCCACAGCTTGCTACACACGTCTTCGGTGTCAAACCGGTGCGCTGCAACTGCCAAAGACTCCCAAGAATCGCCCGGCGCCATGGTCGACGAGACGAAAGATTACTATGACCTGCCTACGGAATGGCTGCCATCAGCAAACTTCGCAGGTCGACCTACCAGCGAGATCAGCGAGCTTAATCTCATGGACGGGCTGTGGACCTTCATCATCTCTTCCTCGTCTTCTTCATCGTCGTCCGATGCTGAAGAAGGTCCGACTGAAACCCCTCGAAACGCAGCCAAGTTCTCGCATACTCAGCCGGACGGTTCGCAGCGACCTTCGGCCAAAGTGACTTCTCCAACCAATGTTGAACGGAAGACGAGGGTAAGAAGCTTGAGTGACAACACTGAGATGATAGAGCGAACAAGATTGCAAGAAAGGTCAGCTACCGCGCCTCCAAGCGCCTTCACCTTGCCCAGTTATTCACCGCAACCGCCGAGACGTGCGATCAGTGCAAGGCTAGAACGACCGAACACGTCAAAAAAGAGGAGTCATGAGCCAGAGAGTGCTGCAGTAGGGACTTCCATCGCTAGTAGCATGCTGGACCATGGACAACTAGAGGTGGGTGCGCGACGGCCTCCACCGAATCGACACCTGCCGCAACCACAACGACCTGACGTTCAATTCAATGATACCGAGTATACGAAAAAAGCACGGCTGGCAGGGTCATTCTCTCAGAAGGCGCGAGTGAAGAAAACCCTGGACGATAAAAACCTCCAGAGGTTGGATACAACGATTGTTGATTTTGAGTCGCGTGGGCTCTTGAGCGCTCCCACGTCGATGTTGGAGACGCCTCGCGAGATGTATGCGATCCCGGAGCGGCAATCCATGCGTCAAGATCCAACCAGCCCCCAGTCGAAAGATGCGCGAAGGACGATAATGTTCAGCCTCAGGAAGTCCTCCTCGTCGACCCTGCCTCCAAAAGTGCAAGTGCGTCGCAAGTCGCAGCATAGTGGGAAGGCAAGACAGGAGAAGGACCCAGAAAGGCAGCGGATATACTTGCCTGGTGCGATATGTCTTGAAGAGGACCCTTCGATGCAACGAAGAGACTCGGTTGCTACTTTAAACCCATTCGATGAGGGGATCGAACCACGATGCAAACAATTCTCTGACATGATTATGCTTGACAGCATCACAATGTACTTCGAAGAGCTCTGTATCGTTCAAGACGCGACAGAGCAGTGTCTGGACCAGTACTGGAAAGACGCAAGCCGAGCGCCGCACCGCGTCACAGGCTCAAGACCGCCCAGCGTCACGAGCCCGGAGGAGTCTGATGCAAAGAGTCCCATAAGGCCGCATAACGGACGGAGTCCTCGCTCCTCAAGGTTCTCGTTTTCCTCGGCATCGTCCACGTCCTCACAACCACGCCCTGGCACCCCAATGCGCCAGCGGGACAGGCTACGAAGACTGTTGTCCCCGGCTTTCCCTGGCTCAGCCTTCCTGAAGACGTCGTCAGATTGGGGCCAATAGACAAACCACTCGTGATCGACGAGCAAGCGAGTGCGAGATAAGATCGAATGAAACTTGAAATGATAGAGACTTGTGGCTGTGTTACGAAAATGGTTGACGTTGCGATGTTCCACGACCTGTTGACAACTCGTCGGCGCCTGATCAGGCAGTTGGCGATGCCCATCAGATGTTTGAGCATAACACGAGTGATCAGCCTGCCTGGACTCAGCCATTTCGTGCACATGCTAACTGCATGAAGGGCGTCGAGAGATGATCCCGGTGTGACTGCGGGTCGTGGGCCTGGTTGGATGACGAAGTCCTGCCCACGCGTGTGTTGCGCCAGAAACGTTTGCGGCACGCAAGGTCTGCGACAAATGGAGGACTCGCTGCCACTTACCGCAGAATTGGCCGGATGCGAAGGGTTGCAGAAAGTGTTGCCCTTTCACTAGGCGATAGGGTAGATCCCGGGGCCCGCACGACAAGGGTCGGCCCTCCCACTGCCGAGAAGAGAAACAGGGCAGCGAATGGGCGTCCTCCTCACCTACTCCCGTCCAATGACACTTCAGACGGCTCATCACGATCACCAGCGTGTTTGCCCTTATCGACCTTGGCGTGGCCCTCCATGCACCGCTCAGCGCGGGCCGCAGTCGTCAGAGTCCTCCGACTCGAGCCAGCACATCGTCCACGTCTGCCAGGCGCCCAGGGCTGCTAAAAGCCCGCCATTCCCTCTCGACCCGCTCCCACACTTATTGATCGCCTTGCTATTCTGCATTACCCCGTTCGCCTCAACCGTGACTTCTCGACAATCATCGTCGCATACTGTAAGAGATCTTCCCCCTTCCAGACACATGTTCGAGCGGTGTTGCTGATCACCGCCATTGCGCACAGTTTGCTTCCATCATTACAGTCTAGCTATAATCCATCATGAGTTCGACTATATTCGACTGTAGTAGTAGTGAGGCCAACCATGTTCTCGAACAAACCAAGCAGAACTTCATGCTCCTTTCGGACGAGCAGCGCCAGGAGTTCTTTCAGACTGCCTCGACCCTCCCCAGAAATGCCCTCGGCACCTCACAAGCGGCTCTGGCCCACCAAACACCTCGGACGATGCCGTCTACGTCGACTTTGACGCAACTTCCAGTATGGATTCCATTTTGGTCCTCGCTCTCCTCCTCTAACACATTCTAGGCGTCGAGTTACGGCTTTATGGAGCGCAACATTTCTGCACCCGGCATGTGTCGCTCAGCGTCAGCATCTTCAGTCACGCCTGGCATCCAGCGGTCGAGCTCCGCCATGTCTACCTGGCAGCCGTCGTCCCAGGACTCGTCAAGTGCATATACACACTACTCGAATGCCTCGACGCACACTCAACCAAGTCTTCAGCCCATTGCTGAGTCTACATCCTATCGGAATGGCAGTATGGTAGAATGGAGTCCGAATGACTACGTCGCCAACTGCATCGAGCCAGCAAGCTCCTCATCCCTCCCCCTTTATCCACAACAGTTGCAACTGACATCATCCAACTTCCCATGGAGCTCGTCTTCAGACGACTCCACTTCGCCTAGCACGCCATCAACTGCTGCTCTGCCGACGCCAATCACTCATTCGAGTAATCCAATGAGTCGTCAGAGCAGCTGCAACCCGCTTTTCTTCGAAGACTCAGCTATGTTACGGATTCAGTCCGATTCTTCTTATGTACTGCCTATCCTCGCTTCCGAGGATGGGGATTTTCCTTATTCTTTCAACGTTGATGCCAAAAACATCAACAATTGCGTTGATATTTCTCAATTTCCTTCTTTCACTGGTTCCGCCAGTGAAGCTTTCCTTTCTTCTATGCACGATTCTTCTTTAAGTGCGCAAGCACTTGCAGCTCCCGAACACGACATGTCGTACCTGGCGGAGGATATGCGGAGGTCGGCTTCAACAACATCAAGCGAGGGCAATGCGAGCGACGCTTCGGCGTCGTCTTCAAACTGCTCTCGTCAATCGCGACGCGAACGCGAGATCAATGCGCAAGCAGCGGCTCGCAAGATCGCGCCCAAAGCGATCGAATTCAATGATGAGATCGAGTCTGCGCCATCAAATGCTCAGATGGCAAGGATTAGATCTGAGGACGGATCGTCCAAAACAGTTGGTGTCATCACTAAAACGCCCTATGTGCGCCCTCAGCATCCCAAGATCATGTGTCAGCACTGCAACGAAAGGCCAGAAGGCTTTCGTGGCACGCATGAGCTCGATCGCCACATTACTCGCGCTCATGCGGCAACTAGGAAGGGATACATCTGCATTGATGGATCTCCTGACAAGAGATTCCTGCTTGGCTGCAAACATTGCAAAAATAAAAAAGTGTACGGTGCATACTACAATGCTGCAGCTCACCTGCGACGTGCTCACTTCCATCCTCGCAAGCGGGGCAGGAAAGGCAAGAATGACGAGAAGCGTGGTGGTATTGGAGGTGGTGATCATCCCGCGATGGACTATCTCAAAATGCATTGGATCAAAGAGGTGGAAGTGAACAATAGCCCGTCGTCGCCAGCGTGTGCTTCTGACGACGCAAACGACAACGCCGACAACGCGTACGAGTCGACCTTCGACCTCGACGCCTCGGCCTCGTACCCAACTCAACAACCCATGCCGTCGGCAATGGTCAACCAAGTCCACATCGACCCAAATCACTTTGTGGACTATGGTATGTCTATGCAGCTGAGTGAGCCAGTATCTTTCGACACGAATAACTTCGTCGCCTATGACAATGTCGCCCCAGTGAACGACCTGAGTAGTTTCGAGTTCACGGCATACATGGGCAACTGAGCACATGTATGGTTTCGCTTCTTTTCTGCTTTCTTTCTCTCTTGCATGTATGTAACGTTGGGTTTTTGGGTGCATTGACCACCAGCCTCTTCGTCTATAGCGGGCTGCGGTAGGCCTGCACCATGGCGTTTGGGTCGTCATCCCGCGCGACGTTTGGGTCATGTCTTAACGTTGGCGGAGAAGTACGAGTTTCTTATCGTACATGATGTCTATCTTTTGTAATTGCGATTGCTGTTTCGCTGGTCATTCTTCATCGATGGTAGCCGTCGACTTCAGTGCGTGCGCCTTGGTTGCCGCTGCGCCCTGAGTATTGTACAACGTTGTAATGTCTTTCGTCCATAGCTTCGGCTGTATACCTCACGAATACTATGCCATTAACGTTCACTCTTGCGTGCGAATTCTGGCCTGTGACATCGGCCGCATCATGTTTTAGATGTGAGCAATACTTTCACAGGTTGACCGTTGGTCTTGGGGTGTAGAACACCTGCCTTATGGGTGGACACTATGTCTATGCAGTTTCTCCCCGAGGTAGATACACGCCTCAAAGGTCAAATGCATATCTCCAATAGTTAATGTATGCATATCCCGAGGATTGCCTCTACATACTATACGGAAATTGATGAGCCAAGCAAGCTGATATTCCAGCTTATAATGCGACCTGATTAAACAAAAGGGTTGCAACCATGTTACAGATCTCTGAGGCAGTCTGGATATACAATAGCACTTGTTGAAGCTGGGCTCTCGCTCAACAGCATTTTGGCATTGAAGCATCATCGCAGCCTTCACAATGCGTAGTCACTTCCAGATTTCCTGCTGTACAATAAGCCTTTGTCCGTTGCTTGACCATCGAAGCTTGCAGAAGCGCAGTACAATGCGATTGTTTGCATCATATCACCTCGAGAGCCGAACAATGTTGTTATCCTCGTCCGCGTACTACGAGCCGATATGATGGATCGATGTATCATGCAGAAGCTCAAAAAGTACACCCTGTCCTATCCAGCACCACCAAAATCTACTACTGCACAGCTCAGTCCATCGCTTGTGTCCGATCGGAACGCCTTCAACCTCAACACATAGGGCCTCGAAGGAGCACACGGCCCTTTCCCCCAAGCCACCAACATCCACCGCACTGAAGCCTCCCCAACTCGAAGAACTACCCTTTCAGCCACAGGTACTCTAAATCACTCACACCCCAATTAAACATGTCAGGTTTCTCCCGTCCCACCCATCACCTGAACTCCCTTTCCGACCTCCTCACCAACCCACCCAACAGCCACCATCCCCCATCCCCCAAACCCTATAAAAGATCTCCCAGACCCTACACGCCCATCCCCACGCGCAGCAAAGCAAACACCAAATACGACGTCCGAAGCACCTATCCCGCAGACCACACCCTGCGCCGCCAGCACCGCGTGCACAAACCCTTACCGTCTCTCGCCAAAGCCCGCGCTGCACTATGCAGACGCAGCAAACAAAGCAGCGCAAGTGACAGCACGAGCACGAACTCATGGTCCAGAGACTCGAGTCAGGACCGCAGCACTGCGTCCGCATCTACATCCTCACCAACGCCCGCACCGCAGATGGAGGTAGAAGTCCTGCCGTCGCCAATCCCATATTTCCAGTACCATTACCATGGCCGCGAGGCCATTGAAGGCGAAGACATCGCCGCGCTCGTCACCGTGCTCAGACAGAAACTGTACGCACGCAGCAAGCGCAGGATCACGGCGCTGTTCGCGTGGCTCTGGCGGCGCGTCGGCGACATTGTGGGGTGCGTGGTGGACGCGCTGGATTTTGTTGCGGCGGTGCCGAGTGTGGTGATGAGGCATACTGTGCCCGTGTGTGAGTGTGGGCCTGCGAGTGTGTTTTGGGACATGCATGGGGTTGATGGGATGGGGGTGGTTAGTTTTTTGCTCGCGGGGGAGGGAGGGAGGGGGTTGCATGGAGATGGAGATGGGGAGGGGTAGGAGAGTGTTGTTTGAGAGTATGTATATTGGAGGGAGATATATAGCATCTTGAGTGTCGTATATTGCTGCTTTGGATATACTGAAGTGTGTATGAAAGGTGTGCATGATCGTGCCTGTCTCTAGCCCGACCCGGAGTTGGGGTAGTTGTTCTTGTCGACTGGATTTGCTGGGCCGCCGGATTGGCCTGCTGCGCCTCCAGCCGCGAAGTTGCCTGCTTTTGACTGCTTGACTGCGTCTCGTGCTTCGGCTTGTTCGGCTTTCTTCCTGCTCAATTCATTAGCGACAACCCCTATAACATCTCAATACTCCACGCAACTTACCTATCCAGATCCGATGCCATGTCAGGTTCAGCACCGCCACCGCCTTGTCCCTTTCCACCCTGCGCAACTGCAGCAGCGACATCGCCCTCTCCCGGTGCGCTCATTTGGGCTCCGTCAAGCTCGTTGTGTCTGCCGACGTCTTCCTTTGTCAAGCCTTTGGACTCCTCTCCTGCTGGCGCTCCATGTATACCAGCCCCCTCTCCGAACTTTGCATTGCGAAGTCCTTGGGCGTCGGACGATTGCTTAGTTGGGATGCGCTGATCGGTTGAGGCGCTGTTATCGGAGGCGTTGAACGATTCTTGCTTTTGCTCGGATGGGTTCGTGTCGGCCGGGTTGCCTGGAGTTGTGAATGCTTGGTCCTGCGTTGGCTGTGCCGCGCCTTTGGGGTCCTGGCCAGACATCGTGCTTCTTGTGTTTGAAGTGGTCCAGGCGAGGTTGCCAACTGTGCTTGTCTTTGGGGTTATTTGAGGCTGCGTTTTGTGCGACAATGTCAATTTGGAAATGGAGTAATGGAGAAAAGAAGGATTGTGCTCGTCTGCACGGTAATGTTAGCTATGGGAATCTTCGTTGAGTATGACGTATGCGCGGGGTGGACCGTCATTCATTCTGCCCCACCTTACCATGTCAAGACGCGAACAGCGGGTTGATTAGCGTGTGAACTATGATTGGGGTCAAACTGAAGCGTGGAGCACACCAAAAGGCTGGATTGACCTTACTAGTGCATTTACGTAAGGCCCTGTATGCCCTCAGACGGTGGTCCCTTTCGCTCCAGGACCCGAAGCGCAGACGTTGTAGTACGCCAAAGCCAAAGAAGATTGGCTGTTGCAGCCTAGAAAGTGCAAGTACTCCAAAGCTTTGATGCGAGTTCTTGCTTCGCCCAAACTCCTGTAAATGTCCCATTTAGAACGCCTTCGCTATGCCTGAAATGCAAAATGACCAGATTCACGACGTGTCCATGTTTGTATCTTCCGACGGCGCGCGCGTACCGGCGTGGCTCGTAGCTTCGCTTGTGTCATGACTTGCTTCTGCGGCTTTCGCAGCCTTTTCTCGAGTCTTTCGACACCACGCCTCGATAGAGTCCTCTGGCCCCCCCTCGATTTTGACAGTCTTTGGCTCGGCCGGTACACCCAGAACTGTTCCTTGAAATCTTGACTCGACGCCGGTCTTGCTGTGCTTTTTCATGAGTGCTGCGCACATTGTTAGCGAAGGTGCTTCGAAACGGCTGACCACATACTGTTTAGATAGTCCTCCATCTCCAGCTGATCTAGCTGCATCGTCGGGTCCGTGATGATGGGTTTCAAAGTGCCTGCAATTCGCTGGATCTCCTTGTTCTGGTCGCCCCTGACCCAGTCGATGAACTCGTTGACATCTGCTGTGTCCTCGGCGTCGCGTCGCCGCTCCTCCATCTCGCGCGCGCCTGAGTCGGCAGTGTAGAAGTCGAGCGGTTTGCGCAGAATCTGCTTCCACTCCTCTTCTCCTGCAGTCAGAGTGGGCACAAGCAGACCGCAGTCCTGCATGGCCATGCGCACATCGGTAACATTCGGAGTGGCGTCGTTGTGGTTGGACCACGCGTTGTAGGCTGTGCGCTCCGCGAGTAGCGACAGGTAGCGCGCCGTGAGGTCCACGACTGTGTCGACAGCGGAGGGTTTGCCGTAGTGGAAGCCAGAGGCGCGCAAGATGTGAAGTACGGCGGGTCGCAAAAGGTTGAGGAACAGGTCGTCGGACGACATGTTGGTGCACTGGTGATGATGTGCGAGTTCGTAGTTCCGGGCCGAGTCGCACAATTATCGGGGCAGCAGAGACCGCATTGTCGGATGTTGATTGAGCCTGAGCGTTGGTGGAAGATGCGGCAGTGGCTCGGAGCTTTGATGCCCTTCACTGCGGAAGCTCCGCTGCCAAGGCTACGCTAGGTCCTTTGATTGTCTCCCTCACCACCTCGACTCACTTAGACTTCGACCTAACGATCCCCGCAACCCCACAGATGCGGCGCCTGCAGGCGCGACGCGGCTCACGAATTCACTCCGAGTAAAGGAAACCAGTCACATACGATGAAGCTTAAGATAAAAGTGCCCGGCGCGGCCGCCAATGGCGCGTCCCCCGTTCCACCTCAAGACCAAGCTGCGCCAGCGCCCCTCCCGAAGTTGAAATTCAAGCCCGTGGCTCCTGTGGATCCGGACGCTGCAGGAAGTCAGGCTCCCGATGCACCCAAGCCCAAGCGCAAGTACACAAAGAAGCAGAAGCTCGATCAGGACGGCAACCCGATCGCCCCAGGCAAGCCGGGGCCGAAGAAAAGAGCGCGCGAGGACGGCGAGGACGGGGATTCACCTGCAGCAAAGCGCAAACCGAAACCCACTGCGAAGAGCCTGGCTATGGCCGACGACAGCAGCGACGACGACGAGGAGCACATGGCTGCCGAGCCCGCATACGCACCTCCCCGGCCAGCGCCCATGCGTACCCAGTCAATCAAATTGTCCATCAAGCCCAAGAGTACCGCGCCCAGCGCGCCGCAAAGAACTAGCACAGCGATACTGAAGGTCAAGGGAGCCGGCAAGCCACCAGTCAGGCCCTATGGTGTCGGGTACGACAGTGAAGCGGACGAGGCAGAACTAGATCCGGCCATAGAATCGCAGTTCATCCTACGCATGCTGCCTGGACCGGACTGCGACTTGCTACGGAAGGCTATCGAGGAGAAGAAGATTGGACTGAGCATAAATCAAGGCGGCCCTGGCGTCTACTTCCGCTTCTTTGACCGCGAGGGTCGGCGCGCTATGGTCACCATCCAAGGCCGCAACTACGCAGCCTCCATGGTGGAGCTTCCCACCGTGATTGAAACATTGAAGAGCTGGAACAAGAAAGACTGGGTCAAGACTGCAGATGTCTGTCAGATGCTCCTTGTGCTAGGCCGGGTCCAGACTGAGGAGGAGGCGAAGAAGTACCCGCGTCCAGCCATCGTCGAGCCTGACTCACACCGGTTCCCTCATGGACTAACGCCTCCCATGCGTTGGGTTCGCAAGCTGCGTTTCCGGCCTCGGAAGTCTTATTTGGATGTAGAGCGAGCAGAAGCACAAATGAACCGACTACTTAACGAAGACGAGAACGCCGACTCCACCAAGTATGAACTGGTGGATAGCGACCACGCTTCGTCTCAGGACGAAAGCGACTCGGATGAAGAGGAGGACGAGGAGGATGAGATCATGAGGGATGCGCAACAGGCGGAGGCGGAGACGCCAATTGAAGAGGTCGATGCTGATGCACTCGAGCAGATGCTACACGAAGGCCTGATGGAAGACGAGGAAATCGAACTACAAACCGATGACCAGACCCTCGGTGCACTGTTCGGAGAGGAGAATAGTGGTGTTGAGCCAGCAACGCCCGCAACCGCACACGACGTCGCCCTGCACGCCCTGAATCAGAATGGCACCATCACACTGGAACCCGAAACCGCAGCATCGACTCCGGCAGCCGCCACGTCTGCGGATGACGACGACGATGATGATGCTGACTCGGACGAAGATGAAGACGAAGTCGATGACGCTGCCGTCGCAGAGGAGCAACGCAAGGAGCAGTTGCGCAACGAGATTGCTGAGCTAGATAAGGCCATTGAAGAGACCATCAAACAGCGAGACCGCCAGACGAACATTCTCTTCCGGAAGCGCATGAACGCGACCATCGAAAAGCAGACGGCCGACAGGGAGATCAAGCGGAAGCAGCTGCACGAGGATGTGGACGAGTAGTGCACAACTCAAGTGTGGAGGCTGAGTTGTGGTGGGTGGGCGTGTGTGCCATACGAAGGAGCTCGTTTCTTTTGAGCGCTAGGGCCACACCCTAATTAGCTCGGGGCCTAGCGCTCAAAAGAAACGAGCTCCTTCGTATTGTACTACCAACTATATTTATGCATTGCTTCGGCGTCTTGGGACTGGGCATTGCAATGGCGCAGGATTAGGCTATGGGGTTACTGCATTCAGTGATGCAGGTACATTCGGTCGGTAGAACATTAAGCCTCGGCCAGACATCAGTGCGGGTATCACGTTGTGGTCATCTCGGCACGGTCGCACTTGAGAGTCGAATACACTTGGTACATTCTACTCGTGTCGGTTATGGTTATAGTTGATTGTTTTCAATACACTATCCCCATGTGAACAATGATAGATCTTCAATGTCCTTAGTGCGTCATGTCGCGTTTGCGGTAGTTGAGCCGGGAGAACTTCAGTATGTTGGGTACGTAAAAATGCTAAGAGAGCTGGTTGTCCTCACCGCATTGTGCGTACATCAGTCATAGTCAATCCCGGATGTCCTCAGCATGTTCTTGACTATCAGTCAGAATCAAGCCTAAGTAGCCTTAGCACATTTCCAATCAGGCCTCTATTCTCCTCGGTAGCTGGCTAATGTTCAGCGTGATCCAGCCAAGTCACATTCAGTCAAGAACCTTCTTAGACACAATGGAGCCTGCGACGTCGACATAGCCTTTGGATGCATGGTGCCTGTTTCCGAACTATCGTCACTGCATTTTTGAAGCTGTAGTTGTGTTGGGAATAGTGAAGCTTAGATACGCATATCGGGACCGTAAGGTATTATGGTGGATTTGTGGTAGAGTCCAAATGTCTTCAGCGTGTAGTAATCATGTGGGTAACTACTGAGCCTGTGTATCTTTACAACACTGAAGACTGTTAGTGTAATAGTCATGAGGAAGCGCTATTATGAATACCCTAAGCAGAGTGTTCTGGTGCAGAGTTCATAGTGGAGCCTGTATGTCGCCAGTGTATAGTATTATATTGCTGGTAGCTGGGCCTGTATATCCGCTCGATAATCTACAGCTGTCACTGTGTGCTAAGAGTGGAGTGCAGAGACAGATGTCGCTGAACCTCGTGTCGTGGTGTAGGACCAGAGTAGTGCATGGATGGCGGCAGCACGAGGAAAATGTCCCGCCGGAAGCTAGGCCTGGATGTCGTCAGCTCACTGATCTCGCCGTACTCACACCGCCGCACGGAGCAAACGCTCGGAGGCAAGAGCCCCACTAACATGCCGCGGTGAAGCAGGATCGCGTGATCACGTGTGGATTAGCGCCGCCAAGATCTCGCGATAGTTATACACCCCGCAGCTTCGTTACCTTTGTCCGTTTTCTTCAGCAGCAGCACTAACACACAGGCTCTGTTTTGTTTTCAAACAAAACGATAACTAACATCTCTGCAGAAGCTACCACAGATCGATGGCGCGCACCAAGATAGATCTACCGGGCCCGCCGTACCACAAGATCGAAATTAACAACTTGCCAGCCGACGAGCAGACACGCGCGAGGGCGTCACTAGCCAGTATGTTCAGAAGAAGTTACTCTCACGCTTTCCTGACGCATTGGCAGGTTACCTCGCACGAGCGAAGATGATGAGAGAAGAGCAGGACCGACGTGATGCCGAAGCGGAGACCACACCCGACGTCACTGCTTCCACTCCGCAGAATACCGTCGCAACTGAAGAGCAAGACGAAACCGACGCGCACGCTACGAACACCTCCGTGACAGCTACGTACAGCACAACACCATTCAACTTCACCAACTACGAAGGCCCCACCAACTACGGCGGATTTCATGGATCCTACGCCAATCCTCAGCGCGGACATCATCACTATGGCAGCGGCTACGGCAGCGGCGGCTACCGTGGCGGCGGATATCGTGGCGGCGGATATCGTGGCGGGGCTTACCGCGGTGGCGGCCAACGAGGCGGACATTATCACGGCAGAGGATATCACAGTGGAACTTACTATGGCAGAGGTGGCCGTGCTGGATACTCTCCGTACGCTGGTCAGCCGAGTTTCAAGAACCGCTCCGCCGTGTTCAACAACGCAGACTCTTCCTACGACACCTCGGATGCAGACGAGGCAGCAGCGTTCACGGCGTCCATGCAAGACGATCCGCAGCTGGCGAGAGACAAAGAGCTGTGTGCCACCTTCACGCTGACAGGTAAAGCAAGAGGGCATAGACCTCAGTATCCACCTTCAGGACGTACAACTAACCTTCGTGCAGGTGAATGTTCCCGACCTGGGTGCTCGCGTGTTTACGATCACGATCCAGAAAAGCTGTCAGTCTGCAAGACTTGGCTCTTCAAAGGCGACTGTGGTGATGGCGATGATTGCTCGCTCTCCCACGAGGCCTCGGAGCACAACACCCCTCATTGTCAACACTTCCAGAAGGGCCGTTGCAGCAAAGATGATTGCCAGTTCCCTCATGTCCGACTGAATCCAGGTGCTCTCAACTGCGAGGCCTTCGGTCAGAAAGGCTATTGCGAGAAAGGCTCGCGCTGTTCCGAGCTACACGCACACGAGTGCCCGACCTTCGCAAACACCGGCACATGCCGCTATGGCAATAAGTGTCGCCTGGGTCATGTTCTGCGCGCGTCTAGGATGAAGAAAGCCGCTCGCCGCCCCTCTGATACGCCTTCGCCACCTTCGGATAACGCGATGCAGGGTCCGGATCTCACTTCGAAGAGCCCTACTGGTAATGGCGCAGACTCTCCGGAGATCACGAGAGACCCACATCTCTTCTCTCAACAGGTCGACTATGTTCCATTCGAGTGATTGAGCCTTCTGGACCCTGGAGAACTGTAGGGCACCTTCTTCCCCCAATTTTCTACTGTCGTTCCTGACCTGTCCCTTGCTCTTCAAGTTTCTGTCTCAACAAGTCTTTCAGGCCGGCTTCGGTCCCCTTTCATCGGCGGTCTTTTCGGCGAGGATTATCTCTTCATCCTGCAACGGTAGGTCGGTTGCTCTCTTGCTAACTTCACCTTCGACTGGCTAAGAGCTCGGCGTTTATCAGTTTCGGACATCTGGAGGGAGTCGCGGTGTATATTGGGATTTCTACGGTGATACCCATTGACCGCTTCTGGTCACTTTTCTTTTCTCGAGCATTGTCCTTTCAGTTGGTACCATATTGATGGTACAAGGGACTGTACCCATTGAGGACAGATCCGCAGAACATTGAAAAAAGAAGAAGCATGTAAAGTGAAGAACAATGAATAACCAACTGATTTGAGGGTATCACCATTTGAACGTGATGCGTATACTCGTAATGCCTCTTCTTCACTAGGCAAACGTGCGCAGGCAGCCTCAGCTCGCGCACTTTCCTAACGAGGCGTCGTCTGGGAAGGAGGCTGAGGCTAAGGCGGGCTGCGGCTGTGCTAGTCCCTTGTCTTACAGCGACGGTCGCTCTCCATTCGACGCAATGCGCCAGCCGCAACTATTCACGATGCGCCCTGCCACGTTCGCTGAGCTCCTACGGAAATATAAGACAACATTGAAGATCCGGTAGCCGAGACAGCTGAGCGATTGCGCTGCCTTGCGTGAAGTTATCGCTCTTGTTGCTCATCCGCTTACCCCTTGCTGCGCAGTATTGCAACCACAATTGCGCAACATCATGACGTTGAAAGACTTGCTGAAAAAGAAGGACAAGATCAAGGACGAGGGCGCGGCGCCTACGACACACTCCGGGCCGACATTGTCACCCGACGTCCCAGAGTTCCAATTCTTTCGTACCACGACCTCGACCCAAGAACCCATTGAACCCCCGAGCTTCCCAGGCGACCCCACGCGCGAACAGCCTCTGCTCTCCCCCGAACCGCGCAGCACATTTGGCAGATTTCGCAGGCACAGCAATGCGTCCTCTCAAGGCGGACACAATGCCGATGGGGTAGCGAAAGGGCTGGAGCGCCTGCACTTTGGGCGCACCAGGTCCAGCAGCTCTGCGAACGTACCGGAGAACTTGCCGGATGTGGGCGGGGACGGAGTCGCGCGCACAGAGGAAGAAGAAGCAAACTGGGAGAAGAGGGCTACGGTCCTTGTAACAGAAGGTCCGCTCAATCAAACGGCCGGCGCAAGCAGACCTACAACGCCAAGGGTTGAGGTCGCGGCCCCCTTGTGGCCAGGAGGGCAGAGAGGTAGGAGCAGGAGTCCCAGTATTGCCGCGCCGGAGGACGAGGAGAACATACAAGAGGCTATCCGGTTGCATGAGAAGGGAAACCTGGAGGCTTCAACGGCACTCTTTGGAAGACTGGCCGATCCCAATGGCCACAACAATGCTCTGGCACAGGTGCTCTATGGGCTGGCCCTGAGGTGAGATATTCCCTTGCCGTCATTCGAGTACAAGTCGACGCATTTGTTGCCCTGAATGTACCCATCACTTTACTGACGCGCTCCAGACACGCCTGGGGCATTGAAGCGAATCAAGAACAAGCCGTGCACTATCTCAGCCTGGCAGCCTCGAACAGCGCCGAGGTCGAGAAGCTGGCCCTCGGAGCCGGCATCAAGAAAGGCGGCGCGGCCAAAGGCGAGCTTGTGCTGGCAATGTATGAGCTGGCCAACTGCTTCCGCAACGGCTGGGGCATCAAGAAAGATCCCGCAGCCGCGAAGCAATATTACGAGACGGCTGCCAATCTGGGTGACACGGATGCCATGAACGAGGTTGCTTGGTGCTATACCGAGGGCTTCGGCACGAAGAAAGACAAGGTATGTTCATGTCAGCTTCCCGTGTGTTTCTCTGTTTACAACGCGTCTGTCGCGCTGTTCTCCGCTCTGGGAAAGTATGCTTCTGCCTCACCGGTCGCTGTCGAGTCGTATAGTCATTCATGCGACACACGCGCGAACGGTCAGCTTGGGCAAAAAGTACAGCCTCGATGCGCTTCGATTTAGCATCACGCGCGGATGGCTTTGTGAAACAACGAACGTCAACGTTCGCTTTTCCCGTTCCGCTTTCCCCTCTTTTCTTCAGCCTCATTGTTTGGGCAGCAATCTAATCGTCTTGCCCTTGTTTCGGCTGATGCGGGAAATCCGTCTGTTCGCTAATACTTGCGCCTCTGATAGTTCAAAGCGGCGCAGTTCTTACGCCTGGCTGAGTCCAAGGGAAACAAGACTTTGGGCAATACATGGTACGTTAGTTTTTCTCGTTTGCGTCTTTATTTGGCGTCTGCATCTTCGTTACGGATGGAGCATCGAGATCCTGTTCGAGCGACGATCGATGGAAAGTCCGCGTGCGACGTCCATTGACCACCGCGCCACCCTCGTCCCATTTCCGTCCACAGGCGGACACACCCACTCACACCATCTGCGCAATGCACTCAAATCATTCACCCCAACAAGTCCATATCACAACACTCTCCACGCCATTCAACACCACTGCATGACCGCATACCACGCAGTTTCGACGCGCATATGCCAAGCCTGCTCCATTGGCCCAGAACTCTCCATCTCACGCAACACCCCTCGCTTAGCCCGCTGGTACGGCCCTCGCCCTCACCCGCAGCAGGACCTGTCACATTTCCTGCTCGTGGCCCGCCTGCGGCACTGCCGTTTTGGGTCTGGATTGCGCTCGCTGGTTGTCAGGCGGGCCCGGGGCGCTGGGCGTGCGTTTACACGTGGCGCGCTGTTGTCGTCTCGCTTGTGCGGTGGGATGGTGTGCCGATGACGGAGGGGTGTGGGTGGGTGTGGGATGCAGGCGTATTGATGATGCTGGTGATGGTGTTGGCGATGGGGAATGGGCCTCGTTACGCACGGCTATCGCGACTACAGACGGCAGCATATGTGAGGGAGGCTGTTCGGTATCCCGTGTCCATTCTGGCCCTTCCTGCGCATCTGGACATCAGGACTTGCCGGACAAGTCATCGAAGCGTATGGAGCACGTGCTGACTTTTTCCGTCTCAACAGGATCTGGAAGGACAAGTACAATCCGAAATAGTCGCACAGTGGTAGCCTGATGCAGTGGGTTGCTCCGCGCGCCGGTCCGGGTGTGTCGCGTGTTGCGTTGCGCGGGAGGGACTTTGCGGGTGCTTTTTCGCGGGACGAAGGGTGTTGTGCAGCGCTGGAGCTACAGTATGTGCATCTCCGTCTTGCTTCAACAAGCCCGTCTGTATTGCAAGTAAATTGCTGGACATCGAACGTCATTCCTTCCCTCCATCTCCTTCCCACCATCATAACACTGCCGTTGCTACCTACCATGATCCAGCCCCAACCGAGGCGTCGCTCACCCACAGCTGTCTCTCTCACGCCTCTCCACGCAATAGGCTACCTCCACCGATAGGCCAGGCCTACCAGCCAGGCCCAGCATCCCGATCTGGAACCGGCGCAGCTGCGCAGATGTACGGGTGGCACAACAACGACGTGCCACAACCACAAGTCCTGCCCCGTCGATCACGGTGTGGAGTGCGTTAGCGAAGCACGTCTTGTGCTACCATAGCACACACACCCACCACCATCCATCTTCACGCTTGAATCGGTCGGAGCATTAATCACACCAGGGTAGCGAAATTTCACTCCCTTCACGGACTACTGTGTGTGTGTGTGTGTGTGTGTGTGTGTGTGTGTGTGTGTGTG